>CAJIBL010000939.1_pt1 | contig 61979 bp, 58 predicted proteins | sample 9199351 | NCBI WGS metagenome assembly CAJIBL01 (sample SAMEA7708304, study PRJEB35096) | sediment metagenome | biome: marine neritic benthic zone biome [ENVO:01000025]; feature: sediment [ENVO:00002007]; material: shallow marine sediment [ENVO:03000034] sea grass bed [ENVO_01000059] ...
AATATTGGCACTAGTAAAAAACCTCTGAAAGAAGGTGAATCACTTACAAATCGGGCGATTCAGGATTTAGAAAGTATCAAAAGTAATAGAAAGTTGGTGAAATCATTTTTTCAGGAAGGCACTGTATTGTTTGCTGCCGCCTAGGTAGTAAATGAGTTCAGCAGCGACATCAATAACAAACTGCTTAGTTGTGCCAAGGGCAACTGTGATACTTTACAAAGGCTGGGGTTTGGTTCAAACCTGTATCAGGCGGTGGATATCTATTTGAAAACAGAACGCTCTGTAAAATACGGCATTTTGTTCATTGTTCTGTGTTTTGCCAGTTTCTTTTTATTTGAACTCACCCGAAAACAACCCATTCACCCGATCCAATATCTGTTTGTAGGCTTGGCACTGGCAGTTTTTTACCTGTTGTTAATTTCCCTGTCGGAACACATTAATTTTTTATTGGCTTATACTATTTCGGCCGCAGCCTGTATAGCGCTGTTGTTTATCTACCTGGGGCACCTGCTCGGAGGCTTTAAAAAAAGTGGGGGGTTCTGCACAGCACTAGCGGGACTTTACGCGCTTTTATATATCATTATTCAAATGGAAGACTTTGCTCTTCTGATGGGAACACTGCTATTGTTTGCAGCACTATCGTTAGTAATGTTGAGCACACGCAAACTGGATTGGTATCGACTCGGCACCACCAAGCCCACATAGCCTGGCGATGCCGATACCTGTTATTTAATTTGACGCCAGGACTGCCGCCCAAGGGGCAAATCAGTTTTGGTGTCAATTTCCTGAGAGATAAGTTCAGGCTCATTAGCGCCGGTTAACTCTGTATAGAGTTTGTCGCCGACAATGGTGCTGCTCGATGGCGTTTCGTTTATATGAACCAAACCCATCACCGGTAGTGTCTCACCGGAAACGGTTATTTTTGCCTTAAATACATCCTTATCGAGATAACCCAGTGCCGGGTTAAACGCTACCGTAGCACCACCGAGGATACTCTGGCAGGCAGCAGCATCCTGCGGAAACAGGGTGTTAACAAATACAAAGCCATTCTGCAGCGCCATATCACGCACTGCTTTTTCACCTGGATACTGGGCAGCGGAGCCTGCAGCAGCGCCTGCAGCGGGGATATCAAAATCGAAATACCAGCCGAGATGCGTTGTCGCACCTGCCGCTGCATAACCCTCCCAGGCCAGGCTTGTAACGCTGTCAAATACACGCACGGTTTTCGCCTCACCATTGATCGTGGTGATCACATTTTTTATGGTTCTTTCGGCTAGATCGTTGGCCGGGGTAATTTGCGTGTCGGTAGAACCGAAACGGTCCCAGACGCCGTATACGGAATGCGTTGTAGCAGTATCTTGCGCATCACCCTGCAGAAACCAGCTACCAGTGCTGGCAACAACAATCACGGTAGACGGTTTTTCCGGGTGTCTTACCAGGATCGGCTGTTTGGTAATCGACTGGCCGGCTTTTGCCGTAAACAATGGCTCAACACCATTGTTAGACTGCTTACCTACCTCACTGGCGGTGTTAAAGTCAGTCACCGAACTTCCCGCTTCGGTTAGATCGAAGCGGTAAAGATTGCCTCGCATATCCCCTGCGTAGACATAATCCACGGTACCGTTCTCATCCAGGTCAATACCACGCGGCACGCCCATGCCATTTTTAACACTACCATCGGGCCCGGCAAAGGTGGTATCCGGTGTCAGGATAGTATAGTCCCCAGCTGTCCAACCATCCTCGCCGGCAACAATATCAAGGACAAACAAACGTGCTACACCATCGTCACTATTGTAACCATTGCCAAAAATGGCAAGCCACTTGTTTTTACCGTTGCTGACAAGGTTGGACATAGCGATGGTCGGCGTACTAAATGTCAACCCGAGTTTACCTGCGTCTGTGCCGCTTAGATCCAGGTCAGAAAACTCCCACATTACCGCATCGGCTGCGTCTGTCTCACTGGTAAAGTTGTTGGTAGTAACATCCAGTGCAAAATAGCCACGCCCCCCGGCACGATAACCACCAATCACAATAGTTCGCCAGTCAGTTCCATCAAAAATATCATTAACCGCCGGCGCAAGATCAACATAAAACTGGTGATCGTAATCCGGAGCCATTAAATCTTCCACCGAATTATTGCCATTGCCACCCACAATTAAACGGTGGGGAACGTAAGAGAAAATCTCACTGCCGGTATTGGCATTGAAAACATGAAACTGTCCACCATTTGCTCCCACCATGACCATATCAGTGCGGTTTTTCACGGTAGAGAGTTTCTGGAAATCTGAATATTTTTTACCTGCGCTGGTGGGAAATGGAGGTTCATTCCTGTTGGTAAACGAGGGCTGACTGACCACTACCGGTTTGGAGTTGGCAATATCGCTGATAATATTGCGATCCGTACCCCCCCGATTGCGCAGGCTTCCGCCGCAAGCAACTTCGCCATAGCGATGCCCCCGTAACCAGTTAACTTCTGCTCTGGAGAGCTTGCCGAATAGATCTGTATCCGCTCCCTGGAATGCCATACCATCAGGCGTACTGCGATTAAATGTTACTATTTTACGGCCATCACTCACGGTGTCCGGCACTGTTGCCCCGCAGTCCAGTAAATAGCTACTGAAGGCCTCCGTCATTTCATCGGCAGAACTCCACTCACCCGTATCATGGCCAGAGGTTCCGGTAAGTAGCTCTGCATAAACATCCCCGGTGTTATCCACGGAGTTATACTCCGCCCGAAATATCAGCTCGCCGTATTCGGTTTCCTGAGTATTAATACTGATAGATGCTGCCGCAACGGTGCTGGTTACTTCACCCAGCGCTTCAGAAAGCACATCCACAAGTTCATTGGTATCGGTGGCCTTAAAGTATCGACCACGGCCGTTATAGGCTGCATGAAACAGGTCATCAATTCGGCTGGGGTCACTCCTTGCGTTGGGATCTATTTCAGGCCATGAAATGGAACTTGCCGGATCCACTGGAATGTCATCATCAGTAATATTACCTTCCACACCAAAACCAATCGAATAGGTTTTCATATGCTGATGCATCGTCGTCCTTGTATCCCAGTAACTTGTGTCAGCGATACGCTGGAAATCAAGCGAGGAAGAGGTGACGGGTACTTTGTTATTACCTGCATCACCATCAAGATCGTTCTTATAGTAGTACATGGCAACATCGGCCAGGGTACTGCTTTCGGTATCAGCAAATGAGCCCCCATCAAAAGGGTTGCTTGCATCATTTGCATCATTATTTTTAGCGGCATTGCCGCTGGCAGCATCACCCGCCCAATAGCCATCCGTCATCAGGATAGTATAGTTTTGCTGGCAATAGCCACCTTGAGTATCGGGCAATATCGGGCAGTTCGAAGTGCTGCGCATAATATTGTTACTGTCACAGGCAAAATATTTACCTGCATCGTCAAGGGCTTCCCGCAAGGGTGTGCCACCGCTACCGGCGGTTGTTGCAAATATTTTATCGATCAGGCCTGCTGTAGAGGCACCAGCCTCAAGAATACTTTGCTGTACCTGCCCTTTGTAGGTATTTCCCCGGTTATTAGAGTTAATGGTGGCATAGGCAAGGCGCAATTCACTAACATTGGAAACAACCTCCGACAGAGCCGCTTTGGCAACAAACTCGCGCCGGCGGTGGTAGCTAAACCAATTAGCAAAATTAACAATTTCTTGCGCGTAAGTACACGTTACCGAGGTATCGCCGGCTGCCGGTGTAGCGCAATCTGTGCGGGTTATGTCGCGCAGGTATGTCGACGTTGCAGGCTTAATCTCTTCAATACCACCATATTCATTTGCATCCACCACAGCGTTACACAGGGTAGCGTTAGCCTCAGCGTAACTTTCATCGCTGTCGCACGTTGCCGGCCTGGACCATTTGTAAAAAAACGGAATATAGACATCTTCACGCATCAACTCCTCTTCATCGTCGTCGGTGCCTATCCAGTTTTTCGTTTTATTCAGGTCTGATGTTTTCCCCTCCTTTGGGAAACGATAATCCAGTTGTATCGAACTTGTAATATCAATGGTTTTGGTTTTATCCGGGTCAACACGCACAGCAGTTAATCCGGCAACAGTATTTGAGGAATAACCAACCCAGGGCTCATAAGTGACGCCGGGGTTATAGTACAGAAAGTTGTAATTGTGATTGCGTAGCCGCCAGAGGCCTTCCAGTATATTTTCATACTGATAGCTTCCATCGAACAAATCGTCATCTTCGCCTTCACTTAAAAAAGTGTCGACAAATTTTTTGGTTGGCGCAACATGTCCGCTACGGACTGAAATGCTATGATGATTATCAAAATCACCATCCTCATTGCCGTACATGTTCGCAATAAAAAAAGACTTGGAACTACTAAGCCCCGTCCCATCGTCGGAAAATCTGAAATGTTCGAGGGCCTCTGGCTGACCACTGATCACCAGCTCCCAATCCATGGAACCAGAATCATCTGCCAAAAAAAGTACATTGGGAGAAACCCCCCGCCCCAGTTCCAGAGGTTTGCTGGCTATATCTAAGTCGTCTTGTGCTATAGCGGTTTGCACCACAACCAATAAAAGAATGGATTTTATTGCTAAATATTTATCTCTTTTCATTTTACAACACTCAAGCTATTACTAGCACTAAAGCTCCCTGCCATATGTGGACTGCAAAACCACCTGTGATTTATCCGAACCGCCATAACCAATGGCAGTTACTCTGAACACGGTCACCTCGGTATTAAAAACGGTGTCACCTATATTGGTAACATTTATATCGTCCCCAAGAGGAACGTATTGGCTGAAAAGCTCGATGTAGTAACGAGGCAGTGCGTTAAAGCCGCTGGCCATGTTGTCATCACCGCCGTCAACATCAACTGTAGTGCTAGCACTACAAGACCAGATACTCTGCGCTCCACCGGAACAAAAACTATTATTATTCCAGGGCTCTTGTGTATCGTCGTAACTGAGTTTTGGGCAAAGACCATCAGCACAAGAAGTAATCTGAAAGCCATCGATACCTGTAAACGCCTCTATGCGAGCTTCGGCCGCAGTCAGTGCAGCTTCGGCGGCTTGAAAAGCCAGGTCCCTGTCTCGAGCGCTGGCCACCATTCTCTCTTCCAAAGTTGCTGTTTGTATGGTTGATATACCAATAATCGAAACCACCAGCAGTATCACCAGAGACACCACCAGTACCGCACCACGATTTTGTTGGATCTGTGAAGCCATTAGTTTTTCGTTCACACTGTTATCCCGCATTTCGGTTGCGCAACACAACTGTGAGCGCAAAATCCCTGGTAATTGGATTTCCACCACTCACTGAGTCAATGCTATTGGCAGTAAGTTGAATTCGAACGGAAACAACATTTGCCATATCAGCTATTTCATCTGCCTCTCGATACTGCACTGAAGCGGCTGTTGCACCAGTATTCTCGCCGTAGAGAAACTGTATATCCTCAATACCAACCACCAGCTCTTCCGCCGCAGCTAAATTCGTTTTACGCCACAGGGAAGTAGCGCCAGAAAGAATGTTGCTGGGAGCAATATAATAAGTATTAACTTCCAATTTATTCAGTATCGAATCGCCTTCATAGCGAGTGGTGTCTGTAGAAAGAGTTTTGCTATTTAGATTGACGGTAACCTTGTCATCGGCCACATCGGTAACATTCGCTAATGCACCTTTTTTACAGTCGCTGATAAACAGTATGTCACCGCTGCTCACGTCGGCGCGTGCACCGGTTGGAAGCTGGCTGGAAGAAGCTTCGACTGGCGCATCAAGGCGAACACCAACATCATTTAGCGCTTTTATTACTAACAGGTCCGAGCCCGATTGCAAAGCAGTGTCAGCGCTCAGGCCCAGGCTTGCTTTTACAGTGCCATCTATTTCACCGCTCTCAAAACCATTCAAACCCTGTTCCACACTTAAATGATCATCTGTGACAGCCCCTGTACTAACCAGGTTCTGCAAACTGATGCCGCCTGTGGCGCAGCCCATAAACGCACTCGAACGAAGATCGCGGCTGATTTCTTCCAATGCGAAACGGGCATTTTCTTGCAGTCGGGCAACGCCGTTATTCGCCCTAAAGGTTTGTACGTTCCCGATAAGAACACTGATAGCCCCACCCAGCAAAATGAGACCTAGCATCATGGAAACCAGCAACTCAACGAGACTAAAGCCTGTGTTTTTACTTTTAGGTATTTTATTCATGTTGCTCAAACCAGCAATCGCTCTTAACTACAAGGATATTGATATGCTGAAAGATTGATAACTGTCGGGGCTGAGATCATCAGCTACAGCGCCATCTTTCTGTTCATACCAACGGATTTGCACGGTATAAATATCGCCGTTTAACTTAATATCGCCCTGTCCATTCGGAAGCCCACCGCCAGCGAGCAGTGCTCCGGCATTGTCGAGTTCTCCACACGCCGCGTCAGTACCGGAAATTGCACATTTCCATTCAGTGATATCAAAATTACGGAGGTTCTCCCCAGTACAGGTATTACCCAGGCAATCAACGAAAGTTCCATCAGCATCAAAGTCTGTAGAATAGTCGACGTCATCGTTAGCTCTGATTCTGTCAAGAATTTCATAACTCAAATACGCTGCCTGGGTACGAAATACGGACTTACTGCTGTTTTGCAAACTGGTGGTTTGCAAGCCTGCCATACCAAGAAAGCCAACCACTAAAACAAGAACCGATACCATCACTTCAATGATGGAGAAACCACTTTGATTTCCGGGCGCTACAGTACCTATGAGCATTGATGGGTTTCCTCTACGCAAGTGCATTCCTGGGCTAATGCCTGTCCCATTGCAGTGACTAAAACTCTTCTTCCCATGTTTTTTGTTCCACAGATATGTATTTCTTCAGATGCTGAATCCAGATGTCCTTTTTCGTCAAAATCATAGCGACTGGTTGAGGACATACCGGTGACATATAAATTTTCGTAGCCTTCAAATACGCGGACAACACTGACCACATCGGTACAGCTATCCCCAGAAGAAATGCTATCTGCCTGAATTTTAGATAAAACGCACCATCCATCACTCCAATCAGCGGACCCGGAAATGGTAATCACACTAAACTCTTCTCCACGTCGCACAGCTTCGCTTCTTGCATATGCCATGGCAGTGATAAAATCGGCCATTGTGCTGCGCGAGGTGTTGCGTTCAATTGAATTATTAAAAGAAGGCACTGCCACCATTAACAAAACAGCGAACATAGCAACAACAAGAAGCAGTTCAACCAAAGTAAATCCGTTTTGAGAGAAAACAGGCCGTAGATGCTTACTCACCCCAACCATCCTCACCGGCTTCCTGATTTTGCGACCAGCTTTTGATTCCGGCGCTATTAAGGGTAAACGAACCGTCGTTACAGCTCCCACCACTGCGTGTCGCGGTTAGAGTGTAGGCATCGGTTGTTGGTGTACCCGCCGATAAAACATATTTTGCTTTAGAAGAATCTCCATCAGCGGGAGAATGCAAATTAAATATTTCTGAATACTTTCCTGTTGCATGCTCATAACTAAAATTGTTACCGGTATAAAAACGCTCCATCGCCTGTGCAAATGCCATTAAATCCGCTCGTGCCTGTCCACGTTCAGTTTTACATACATGGTTTCGATAAGAGGGGTATGAAACTGCAGCTAGTATTGCGACAATAGCCAAAACGATCATTAATTCAATAAGACTAAAACCTCTCACAAGCCTGTATGCTTTATGCTTTTGGGATATCATAAGTGGCGTCACCATAGTCGGTTTTCTCCGTGCTGGCTTATGCCTATTTCAACGCATCTGCCAAAAAAGGATTGCTTATATGACTAAAGTATATGAGACGGAGGAAGAAGAAACCCGTTCGAGATAAACGGCCAAGACTAAAGACAGGAGGAAAAGCTTGCTTGATGCAACGCGCACATCATACAATTAAATAATCTATCAAAACCAAAATCTATACAAAAAACGAATAAACTGCTCAGATCGCTTCCAAAGCCTCACTAAGCTTTTTCACCAGTACGACTTCCATGCCGTTAACACTTTCCCTGGGTGCATTGCCATGAGGAACAATCGCTTTCTTGAATCCGTGCTTGGCAGCCTCACGAATGCGTTCCTGACCGCTGGGAACGGGGCGAATTTCCCCCGCCAAACCAACTTCACCAAAGACCACCAGTTCTCGCGGAAGCGTGCGATCACGAAAACTTGAAACAAGCGCGAGCAGCAAGGCGAGGTCTGCACTTGTTTCCACTATTTTTACACCGCCGACCACATTTACAAACACATCCTGATCACCCACCATAATACCGCCGTGACGATGCAACACCGCCAGCAACATCGCAAGCCTGTTTTGCTCCAGACCCACCGCAACGCGCCGGGGGTTTCCCAGGCTTGAACTGTCGACCAGAGCCTGAATTTCTACCAGCAATGGTCGCGTTCCTTCCCATACCACCATCACCACCGAGCCCGATGCTATTTCATCTGAGCGCTGCAGGAAAATTGCAGAAGGGTTAGAAACCTCCTTAAGCCCCTGCTCTGTCATCGCAAAAACACCGAGTTCATTCACCGCACCGAAACGGTTTTTCGTCCCTCGCAAGGTCCGGAACCGCGAGTCGTGCGAGCCCTCCAGCATGATGGAACAATCAATAATATGCTCCAGTACTTTTGGCCCGGCAAGAGAACCGTCTTTGGTAACGTGCCCAACCATGATCAGCACCGTTCCTGACTGCTTGGCAAAGCGGGTAAGCAACGCTGCGCATTCTCGCACTTGAGAGACACTACCCGGTGCAGATTGAATGTCTGCCTGATGCACTACCTGTATGGAATCCACTACCATAACTTTTGGCTGCACGTTTTGCGCCACATGAACAATAGCTTCCACATCCGTTGCGCTCAGCATCTGCAGCTTATCACTTGGCAATTCCAAACGCCTGGCCCGCATGGCAACCTGTTGCAGCGACTCCTCCCCCGTTACATAGAGGGCCTGATGTTTTTTCGCCAGCGAACACAATGTCTGCAACAATAGCGTTGATTTACCTGCACCCGGGTGGCCACCAATTAAAACCACGGAGCCTGGTACTAAACCGCCGCCAAGCACTCGATCGAACTCTTCCATACCAGCGGAAAAGCGAGGCAGCTCAGAAAGGTCAATTTCAGAAAGGGGAGTAACTTTAGACTGCAACTCTCCGGCAAAACCCTGCCGCGTTGCTGACGAGCTGCTGCGAGATGAAGATGAGAGCCGGACTTCTTTTACCGTGTTCCAGGCACCGCATTCACTGCACTGCCCCTGCCATTTGCCGTAATCTGCGCCACAGTCATTGCAGACATAGGCGGTTTTATTTTTTGCCACAGAAACACTACCGTATTATTCAAAGGTTCAGATCATCGTTTAGTTTTTTGCGTATATCCATCCACACTTTGCCCAGCATATTTTCACCGCGCTGGTCTCTGCCTAAGCCCCAATAATGATCGTAAAGCGAGGTTTCAAGAATTAGCTCTTGCTCTGTGTCCATAAGCGCTTCTTTCACTTCTGGATACATTTGTACTTTGATGTATAGAGCACGGGTCATAAATACGCGGCGCATATCCTTCCAGCCAGGTTTTTTCGCGCGGTACCAGGGTTTCGCCAATTGATAGGCTATTTCACCACTGTCTGCTTTTTTTATCCGCTCGACCAGCGATTGGCTGGCAACAATTTGCGCCTGATAATAATGTTCAGCGGTCATCCACCGAAAATCCTCCAGCTCAATGGGGTGAACCGAACAGGTCGAAAGCGGGTGTTTCAAATCAAAGCGGGAAAAGGTGTAGGCATTTTCTTTTTCAATATCGTGGGAAAACATGATTAATGCTTAGCTCCATAAACCACAAGGACGCTGGAAATTATACGGTGGTAATTCCAGCAGTGTACCACTGATTGTTAGGGGAAATATCAGTTAGCCGTTCAGGCGGATTTTGGACTGCTCGCTAGAATGTCCATCCGAACTGCAGCCCGGCACCGGTATTGCGATCACTGCGGGCATAGGAAAGCTCGAAAAATACGCGTTTAAAGCGATAGGCCACTCCCCCGGCGATGATGTCCTCGCGCACGCCGGTCATATCCTGGCGATAACCCAAACGCAAATTTAGCGACTGCAACGGCGAAACCTCCAGGCCAAAGCTGGCATCCTGGGTAAGCCCCTCATTGGCAACCGGTTCGTTCTCCATTAAATCGATATCAACGCCCACCGTCAGCCACTCATTAACATAGGCAAACCCCATACGTGGCCTGGCTTTAAGCTGTAACTCCAGACCATTGCTGGTAGTGAATTTTTCCGGTATCACGTCCTTCACAGCCAGGCCAATGCGGTAGTTATCGTATAACTGCAGGGCCATACCCATATCAGCATTCAGGCTGATGTAGGTTTTCTGGCTGCCTTCAAAATCCAGCTCTTCCCCCTGAAACTCTGTGTCCTCGCGAAACACATCGACCCGCATTACTTTTGGCGTAAGGCCGAATGCCAGCTCCTGACCAAAAAAATCGACCTGTTTGGCCATTGCCACGGCCCACTCACTGATGGTAATTGCGCTGAGGTCCGCAGAAGAGTTGAGCTGCTCGGTAGGGTCGATCAAGGCACCGGTTCCATCTATCAGCTCAGCGGGGATATCAGCAATGTCTCCACCATTGGCGACAGTTTCCAGCGCACTAACGTAGCGTTCAAGCAAGTCGATATCTTCCTGCGGCACATTGGAATCACCGAAGGTCAGCGCCCTTACCCCAAAATAGAAAGCGCCGCCCTCAAGCAGGCTTGGCTCACTGACGGAAAACCCCACGAAGGCTTCAGTACTTAAATCTTCGTTCACCAGGTCTCCCAGTAAGTTCTGGAGTTCGCGTGAGGTATCCGCCACCGCGCCGGCATTTTCGGGTGACTGATCAGCGTTGAAGGCGTTAACGTCGTCCGCCAGTTGCTGGTCGAGCTCATCGTCTGCGGCATCGACGATATCCTCCACCGCATTGTCTGTTTGCGCGACAATATTGGGCAGCACTACGCGGCCGTTGCGAGTATCCTCTTCATGTTCATAGTGGAAAGCCAGCAGCGCGGCGTTATAGTAGTGTGCGGACTGCCAGTTACCGGCGGCTACACCGGTGCCGCCCATGGCAAGCCCCCTGGTGTCGTATATCCCGTAGTTGATAGCATGTGCAGAAAAGCAAGCACTCAGCAAGCCAGCAGTGAATAAAATGCGTATTGGGGTGCGGCTCAAGTTAGATCCTCCAGCATAGATACCTATCAAAGTGTAATAGCCCTTGATGAGAACAGGGTGTAGGAATTTGTAATTATGCAACATATCCACCGGAGTCCCCATTGAAACCGCGCTTCAGCACACTTCCGCCACTGTCACTTTACGTGCATATTCCCTGGTGTATACGTAAATGCCCCTACTGCGACTTCAACTCCCACGCCCGCGCCGGAGAGCTGCCTCTGGCAAGCTACGCCAATGCCTTGATGAACGACCTGAAGCAGGACGCGCCACTGGCACAGGGTCGCAAGTTAGAATCTATTTTCATCGGCGGTGGCACACCAAGCCTGATGCCCGGAGAACTGATAGCGGATGTAATAGCTTGCGCCAGCGCTGTGATTGGTGTGGCAAACAACTGTGAGATTACCCTCGAGGCAAATCCCGGCACCGCCGAATTTCAAAGCTTTTCTGCTTATCAAAAAGCAGGCGTAAACCGTCTCTCTCTCGGGGCACAAAGTTTTGATGCCACACAATTGCAAAAGCTGGGACGAATTCACTCACCGCAGGAAATAACGCGCGCCTTTTCCCTGGCCCGCGATGCCGGTATCGATAACATTAATCTGGATTTGATGTTCGGTCTGGTCAAGCAAACGGACACCGAGGCTTTGCAGGACCTGTCACAGGCCATTGACCTTAAACCCGAGCATATCTCCTGGTACCAGTTAACGATCGAGAAAAACACGGCATTTTATTCGCAGCCCCCTGTTTTGCCGGATGACGATGCGCTGTGGGAAATTCAGCAGGCGGGACAAGCCCTGTTATCGAGCGCAGGCTACCAGCAATATGAAATTTCTGCATATGAAAAAAACGTCAAGCCATGCAAACATAATATGAATTACTGGCATTTTGGCGACTACATGGCAATTGGCGCCGGAGCCCATGGAAAAATTACCCGGCTGGAACAACAAGAGCTTATTCGCTATCGTAAAACGCGCCAACCAGAACACTATCTGGCCCGGTCGGAATCTGGCACGCATACTCACACGGAAACTGTGGCAGCAGAATCGCTAGCATTTGAGTTTATGATGAACACATTACGACTGCGCCGTGGCGCCGAGCTTTGCTTATTCTCCGAACGTACAGGGCTGCCCGCAACATACATTGAGGAGCGCTTGCGTGAACTGCAAAACAAGGAGCTGCTGGAGCCATCAGATACACATATACGGCCCACGCCGCTGGGCCTGCGCTACCTTAACAACCTCCTGGAGCATTTTTTGTAGGACTTGTTTTTAAGGCGTGGGGCGGATAGCCTGCCCAGCGCAGTTCGATGAGTAACCCGGCGAGGCTTTATGGCGGGCTATAGGGTAACAGTCATGAACCAGGTTCATGCGAGCCCATAAAATCAAGGTTTTCCGCGCGGAGCCGGCTGATTTTAAAGGCAGCGATCAAACAGATCTAGGCGATCTATTGATCGCCGCGCTAATAGCATCAACAGGCCTGCTACACTGGAACTATAACCTCTACCTTACTTGAGTCACTTGAGAAAGAAACTAGTACCGGATGCTTAAGGTTTCGCAGACATACCAGCGACAGTCCATCTCGCGTAAATTAACGCTGTTGATTCTCAGCATTGGCCTGATTGTCGGCGGTGTTGAGATCACAGAACGCCTGCTGTCAGAGAGCAATTACACAGACAGCCTCGCTCAGGAGCTGGATCAAATTGCGGAAGCCACCACACCGTGGCTTGCTCGTGCCCTTGCGCGCTCAGATATGGGGCTGGCAAGAGAGCTGCTGGATGACACCCGGCAACAAAGCCCACACCTGAGCATGAAACTAAGCCGGCGCTTCAGCGACCACTCGGAAATCCTTTACGATTATCGCTATCGCGAACCCCAGCAAAGGCCGCGCAAGCTCCATAAGGACTATGTTATAGCAACGCCTGAAGGCAACTACCAACTGAGCATCACTGGCCACGATAGGCTTTTGAACGACCAGTTTTTGAAAAAATTTTTCTACAATGTACTGATCGAGGGAGTGCTCGTTTTAGTAGTCGTACTGGCCATACTGCTGCTATTGAACCGCTCCCTGATTCGCCCGCTGCACAGGCTTGCAGATCAGGCTCGCGAACTTTCCCTGAGCAACCTGGACAAACCCATTACTCTCAAGCGCCATGGTGGGTCTAGAAGCCATGACGAACTGGATATTGTGCTCGAAGCATTGGAGTCCATGCGCAAAACATTGCAAGCCGATTTAAAACAACGAAATGATATTGAGCGTGCCCTGCTCAATGAAAAAGAAGAAAAGCTGGAAACCCGCAAGCTGATTCAGCAGGTCGAAGCGGCAAATCAGGCGAAAAGCCAGTTTATCGCCACCATGAGCCATGAGATCCGCACCCCGATGAACGGTGTTATCGGGATGATAGAAATGCTGCGTGATACGCCACTTAACGATACGCAAAAACACTATGTAGACGTTATTTTTCGCTCCGGCGAATCCCTGCTGGACATCATTAACGATATTCTCGACTACTCCAAAATTGAAGCCGGAAAAATGCAGCTGGAAGATGTTGAGTTCGATCTCAACGTACTGCTCAGCGATTGCCTGCAACTGTTTAGCGCAACCACTCACAAACGCGATATCGAACTGATGGGCAGTATCACGCCAGACACTCCTGTGCATCTGAAAGGCGACCCTACACGTCTGCGACAGATCCTGGTTAACCTCGTGGGCAATGCCTTTAAATTCACCTCCTCTGGCCATGTGTTGATTGAAGTTAAAAACCTGGACACAGCACCCAGCGAAAAGCCGCACCTCCACTTCAGCGTAGTCGACAGTGGAATTGGCATTGATGCGAAAAAGCAGCGTCACCTGTTCGACGCCTTCAGTCAGGCAGACACAACCACCACTCGCCGTTTTGGTGGCACCGGCCTGGGACTGGCAATATGTAAACAGCTAGCCGAGCTGATGAGCGGAAAAATTGGCGTAAACAGCAACCCGGGCAACGGCTCTACCTTCTGGTTTACGGCCGAATTTAATCTGCCCGAGGACCTCGCCAACCGCCAGGCGCCCAGCTCATCTCTTGCGCTTTCCGGAAAGCGAGTGCTCACTATTCACGACACCGCTATTCTCAACGAAGCCTTCGGCAAGCACTGCCAGGGCTGGAACGTGCACTGTGACAGCCTCAACAATGCAGATGAGGCCTTGCAGCGACTGCAGTCTTCCACTGACGAAACCCAATACAATTTTATTTTCGTCGACCAGTTTATTCAGGATAAAAATGGCTTCGAACTCGCCAAAGCCATTCGTCATATTGACAGGTATTACGAAACTCCGATTATTATGATTACGCGGGAACGCACCACCAACTTCAGCGTTGAGCAGTTGATGCCAATCACCTCCGTGTTACCCCGCCCGCTCACCATTCAGGCCATAAAAAACACTTTGCTGGCTCAGGCGACGGGGGTAATGCTTAACGAGTTAATTTCTATGGAAAGCAAGAGCATAGCACCGCATCGCAAGCTCAATGTACTGGTCGCTGAGGACAACGCAGTCAACCGTATGGTGATCGAGGGAATGCTTAATAAACTCTCCATCGAACCGGAATTTGCAGAGGATGGCAAGCAGGCATACGAGGCCTACCTCAGTGCCGACCCCCACTTCGACCTGATATTTATGGATTGTGAAATGCCAGAGATGGATGGCTTTGAGTCCACCGAAAAAATCCGCGAGCAGGAACACAACAACGCGCTTACCCCAACACCCATAATTGCCCTCACCGCCCACGTGGAAGCGATGCACCGCCAAAAAGTATTCGAGGCGGGCATGAACTACTTCCTCACCAAGCCGATCACAATGGAAAAAGTCCGGGAGTCATTGGTTTCAGTTGGCCTGATGCAGGAGTAGTACATGCAAAACAACAAACTTGATACCGTAAAGCTGAATACGGAACCGGCCAACGTCCCCGAAAAAGACATCGCCCTGGACAAGCCTTCGTACTACATCAATCGTGAGCTCAGCCACCTTTCTTTCAATCAGCGCGTGCTTGCACAAGCGCTTGATGAAAGCCACCCTCTGCTGGAGCGTCTGAAGTTTTTGCTGATCTTCAGCTCCAACCTTGATGAGTTCTTCGAAATACGGGTTGCCGGCCTGGTACAAAGCATTCAGTTTGAAAGGGAAAGCACCGGCCCGGATGGCAAGCATGCCAGTAAGGTGCTGAGGGAGATAAGTAAAATATGCCACAGCACCGTCGACGAGCAGTACCGAATCCTGAACGAAATACTCATACCGGCAATGGCCAATCAGGGTATCCGTTTTTTACGCCGACACACCTGGACCTCTGCACAGGCAAAATGGGTGGAAGATTACGTTGAACGCGAAGTGTTACCCATTGTCAGCCCCATCGGCCTGGACCCAGCCCACCCCTTTCCACGACTGGTAAACAAAAGCCTGAATTTTATTGTTGAGCTGGAGGGCAAAGACGCCTTCGGCCGGGACCTGAATTACGCCATCATCCCCGCGCCCCGGAGCCTGCCACGGGTGATAAAACTACCTGAAGATCTGGGCGCACAAGGGCACAATTTCATTTTCCTGTCTTCCATGATTCATGCCCACGCCACCAAACTATTCCCAGGCATGATCGCCAAGGGCTGCTACCAGTTTCGCATCACCCGCAATGCCGATCTGGACGTAGACACAGAGGGCATTGCCGACCTTGCGCGGGCCCTGCGGGGTGAACTGCATTCGCGACGTTTTGGTACGGCTGTGCGCCTGGAAGTCGCCGATAACTGCCCTGAGCAGCTCACACAACTGCTGTTGAAAGAGGCAGGCCTGACAGAACACGAACTCTACCGCGTCAACGGGCCGGTGAACCTCAAGAGGCTGATGAAAGTGCCCTCCCAGGTGGAGCGCCCGGACCTGCTTTACAGTCCCTTTACTCCCACTATCCCCAAGGGCCTCACCCGCAAGGACAATATTTTCGACGCAATCGCCCGCAAGGACTACCTCTTGCTACACCCTTACGAGTCGTTCACCCCCGTGCTGGAAATGTTACGACAGGCCGCCAAGGACCCCAGTGTACTGGCCATTAAACAAACCCTGTACCGTTCCGGCGGCAGCAAATCCTCGGTGGTGAGCGCCTTGATAGAAGCCGCACGCAGCGGCAAGGAAGTTACTGCGGTAGTTGAGCTTCGCGCGCGTTTTGACGAAGAGGAAAACCTGGAACAAGCCAGCCGACTTCAGGAAGCAGGTGTAGTGGTGGTCTATGGCGTGGTGGGCTACAAAACCCACGCGAAAATGATGCTGATAGTTCGCAAAGAGCAGCAAACGCTTAAACGCTATGTGCACCTTGGCACAGGGAATTACCACAGCGGCAATGCCCGCTTATACACGGATTACTCACTGCTGACCGCCGACGCCCAGTTAGCCGAAGATGTGCACCGCGTGTTTCAACAACTTACCGGCATGGGTAAAACCGAGCGCATGAATAAGCTGCTGCACGCACCCTTCACCCTAAAGCGCCAATTGCTAAAACTGATAGACGGTGAGATTCGTGCACAACGGGAGGGCAAGCCGGCACACATTATTTTCAAATGTAATGGCCTCACCGAACCAAAAGTTATTCAGGCCTTATACCGCGCCTCACAGGCTGGCGTGAAAATAAACCTGATAATACGAGGCATGTGCTGCCTGCGGCCCGGCATTAAAAATGTGTCAGAAAATATTAGCGTCAAATCGCTGGTAGGGCGCTTCCTTGAACATACGCGCGCCTATTATTTCGCCAACGCAGAACCAAGGGTATACTGCGCCAGTGCCGATCTGATGGAACGCAACCTCAACCACAGGGTGGAAACCTGCTTCCCGGTAAGTCAACCTGAATTGAGCGAACGTATTTATGTGGAATTGCTGCTCCACCTTGCAGATACCAAGGGTGCCTGGTCACTGGAGGAAAACGGCGCCTATACCATGTTAAAAAGCGACCAGGAGCAGACCATCAGCGCCCAGGAGACACTACTCAATCAACTCTCTGTTTAGGTATTTTTTAATCAAATCTATCTAAGTCATAGCGTTGATAGATGTCAAATGCGCCCCAACATTCATTTTCGGGCCAAGCTTGGCCTTGTATCGTAATCGGGCTATCCTTAGAATTATGCCCACCCCCATGAAACTCACCGGAGATTACTAACATGAGTGACGCGATCGTTCACACGAGTGACGCTAGCTTCGAGCAAGACGTACTGTCAACAGAAGGCCCTGTATTAGTTGATTTTTGGGCTGCCTGGTGTGGCCCCTGCAAAATGATCGCACCGGTTCTGGACGAATTGGCTCAGGAATACGGCGATAAAATCAAAATCTGCAAAATGGATGTCGATGCGAACAAAGAAACACCAGCCAAGTTCAACATTCGCGGGATTCCCACTTTGATTATTTTCAAAAACGGCAGTGCAGAAGGCACAAAAGTCGGCGCTCTTTCAAAAGCCCAGCTTAAAGAATTCATAGAATCCAGCCTGTAACGCCACCAAAGCAAGGCCTTCACATAGCTAGCGGCACAGCTATGTGGGGCTTTTACTGGCAACAAATAATAAATAGTACTTTGCACTTAGGATTTTTTGTGGCTATACTGAGGGCATCTCGCAAATAATCATTTCCGAGCATCTCTCCTGCGGTCAATCTACCCTCGACACACAGCAACCCGATGAACGGATATACGCGAGCATAGCTGCCTCTATCGGATCACCCTTGCTACCTTTGCCCGTGTTCTCGACAGCTTTACCAAAGCCCATGGAAGACCAAGTGTTCAAACCCAGTGTACGCAGCCAGCAGAAAAGACTAAGCTCCTATTAAACAGACTTACACATAAACAATAAACTGATTATTAACCTACAAATCGGCCATACCAGCCTTTTTCCTACCGCAACTAATCCTTATGAATTTAACCGACCTGAAAACAAAACCCATTGAAGAACTCATACAAATCGCTAAAGAAATGGGCATGGAAAGTCTCGCCCGATCCCGAAAGCAGGATGTCATCTTTAACATTCTCAAGCGCCACGCTCGCAGTGGTGAAGATATCTACGGCGACGGTGTACTGGAAATTTTACAGGACGGCTTTGGTTTTTTGCGTTCAGCCGGTTCAAGCTACCTTGCTGGTCCCGATGATATTTATGTGTCGCCCAGCCAGATTCGTAGGTTCAATCTCCGTACCGGCGACACCATAGCGGGTAAAATTCGCCCACCAAAAGAAGGTGAACGTTACTTCGCCCTTCTCAAAGTCAGCGAAATTAATTTCGACAAGCCTGAAAACTCCCGCAATAAGATCCTGTTTGAAAACCTCACACCGCTGTTCCCAACAGAGCGTTTGATGCTGGAAACCGGCAACGGCTCTACCGAAGACCTGACCGGGCGCATCATCGACCTGATATCACCTATCGGTAAAGGCCAACGCGGCTTGATCGTCGCACCGCCAAAAGCCGGTAAAACCATCATGATGCAGAATATTGCACAAGCGATTACGCGCAATAACCCTGAATGCCACCTAATTGTATTGCTGATCGACGAACGCCCGGAAGAAGTGACAGAGATGCAGCGTTCAGTACGCGGTGAAGTGGTGGCCTCGACTTTTGACGAACCACCCTCACGCCACGTTCAAGTCGCAGAGATGGTTATCGAGCGGGCAAAACGGCTGGTAGAACATAAAAAAGATGTTGTCATCCTGCTCGACTCCATTACACGACTGGCGCGCGCCTATAACACGGTAATCCCCTCCTCCGGTAAAGTTCTTACCGGTGGTGTGGACGCCCACGCCCTGGAGCGCCCCAAGCGTTTCTTCGGTGCAGCACGAAACATTGAAGAGGGCGGTAGCCTTTCTATTGTTGCTACAGCACTGATTGATACCGGCTCAAAAATGGACGAGGTCATTTACGAAGAATTTAAAGGCACCGGTAACCTTGAATTGCACCTCGACCGAAAAGTGGCAGAAAAGCGCGTTTACCCCGCGATCAATATTCGTCGTTCAGGAACCCGTCGCGAAGACTTGTTAATGAAAGAAGAAGAGCTCTCGCGGGTGTGGATTCTGCGAAAACTACTGCACGATATGGAAGATATTGCGGCAACAGAGTTTTTAGTTGATCGATTAAAAGGCTTTAAAACCAACGACCAGTTTTTCTTGTCAATGAAATCAAAGTAAGGGCGCTTAAAAGCGTGTCCTTGAGCGGCGGCAGAGCCTCCCGACTGAGCACATTTACTTCGCTCATCGGCAACGCAGCCGACGCCCTCTGATAGAAAAGCATATAACACTATAAACTCTCAGCAAGGGGAGCAGAGCGAGCGCCCCGTATTCGGGCAGCCTGTCCAGAAAACGAAGCGCTCGCGCGTAAGCGCAAATGTTTAGAGACCTCAGAGACTTTATAAAACTGCTTGAAGAAAAAGGGCAGTTAAAACGCATCTCACACCCTGTTAACCCAAACCTGGAAATCACCGAGATCTGTGACAGAACCCTTCGCTCGGAAGGGCCTGCTTTGTTATTCGAAAATGTGGAGGGGCATGATATCCCTCTACTGGGGAATTTATTCGGCACACCTGAGCGCGTCGCACTGGGTATGGGACAAAACAGTGTCGCGGCTTTGCGCGAGGTGGGCGAATTGCTGGCCTTTTTGAAAGAACCAGAACCACCCAAGGGCATGAAAGATGCCTGGGCAAAGCTCCCCATATTCAAGCAGGTCTTGAATATGTCACCAAAAGAGGTGAGTAAAGCACCTTGCCAGCAAAATATTCTCGAAGGTGAACAGGTAGATTTACACCAACTGCCCATACAAACCTGCTGGCCCGGCGATGTAGCTCCCCTTGTTACCTGGCCTCTGGTGATTACGCGCGGCCCGGAGAAAGAGCGACAGAACCTCGGTATTTACCGCATGCAGTTACTCGCTAAAAACAAACTGATTATGCGCTGGCTCAGTCACCGTGGCGGTGCGCTGGATTATCGCGACTGGCAGAAAAAGTATCCTGGTGAAAACTTTCCGGTATCAATTGCCTTGGGAGCAGACCCCGCCACCCTGTTGGGTGCGGTTACCCCTGTGCCAGATACCCTTAGCGAATACGCCTTTGCCGGCTTACTGCGTGGAAGCAAAACGGAAGTCGTAAAAAGCGTGGGCAATTCCTTGCAGGTTCCCGCATCCGCAGAATTTATTCTGGAAGGCTACCTTTGCCCGGAAGACATGGCCGATGAAGGGCCTTTCGGTGACCATACCGGCTACTACAATGAAGTCGAGCGCTTCCCGGTATTTACCGTAGAGCGAATAACGCACCGCAAAAATCCCATTTACCACAGCACCTACACCGGCCGCCCTCCGGATGAACCTGCGATTTTAGGTTTGGCACTCAACGAAGTGTTTGTACCCTTGTTAAAAAAACAATTTCCGGAGATCGTGGATTTTTATTTACCTCCCGAAGGCTGTTCTTACCGTATCGCCGTGGTTACCATGAAAAAGCAATACCCGGGCCACGCAAAACGCGTGATGCTGGGGGTTTGGTCTTTTCTCCGGCAATTTATGTACACCAAGTTCGTGATCGTTACCGATGATGATGTGAACGCTCGCCAGTGGCAAGACGTGATCTGGGCCCTGACCACACGCGTGGACCCCAGCCGCGACACCACACTCATTGACAACACGCCCATCGACTACCTCGATTTCGCCTCACCCGTTTCCGGCCTCGGCTCCAAAATGGGTATCGACGCGACCAATAAGTGGCCAGGAGAAACCAATAGGGAATGGGGCAAGCCTATTGAGATGGATGATTTGACCAAAGACAAAGTGGATAAGATTTGGGCAAGCCTAGGAATTGATTAGAAACAGTTAATTCCTTCCTCCTGAAACTGACCTAAAAATAAAATGGTGAATACATGTTGAGAGTTATCCCTTTTTGTCTTACGTGGCTCATTTCGGTTTCCACGTTCTCGGCAGCGCCATTTTCCGCAAAGCCTGAGCTTTTTGATTACAATAAACCCGACACCCTCGGGATTAAATATGCTGACAAACGCGAGACCTTCACCGTATACAAAGCGCAAAAAGACGGCGATAAATATGCCCATGGAGTAGTGCTTATCGGATTTAAGGGAAAACTTTACGCGCAATGGCAGAGCTCTGCTCGCGACGAGGATGCCGATGACACCTGGGTAGCCTATAGTCACAGCGAAGACGGTGAAAGCTGGTCAAAACCTTCGGTATTAGCCGATAAATGGGATAAGGGGATTCGCACCAGCGGCGGCTGGTGGACGGATGGCAATACCCTGATCGCCTACATTAATGTTTGGCCAAGTACGCTAAAACCCAAAGGTGGCTACACGGAATACCGCAGCAGCAAAGATGGTGTGAACTGGTCTGAGGCCAAGGCCGTGCTGAACGATAAAGGTGTAGCTGTCGCCGGCGTGTTCGAACAGGACCCTCACCAACTGAAAAGTGGCGTAATTATAAATGCCATGCACCGCCAACCGGGGATAATCGCAAAACCTATTTACACAAAGGACCCCCTGGGTATTTCAGGCTGGACAGAGGGTAAAATGGAGAACCTGCCCTACAAGAAAAAGACGCTTAGCCGTGAACTGGAACCCAGCTTGTTCGTTCGAAAAGACGGTATTCCTGTAATGATCTTCCGAGATCAGGCGGGTTCATTTAAAACCCTGGCATCTATCAGCAAGGACCAGGGTAAAAACTGGAGCAAACCGGTACTAACCAATATGCCCGATTCCCGCTCCAAAAAAAGCGCAGGCAACCTGCCAGACGGTACCGCATACATAATTAATAACCCAAGCAGGGACAAGACCCGCATACCTCTGGTGATTAGCCTGAGCAAGGACGGTGAGGCGTTTAACAGAGCGTATTTATTGAGAGCCGGAGGCAAAGACCTGCAAGCTATGCGCTACCAAGGAAAATACAAAAGAGCAGGTTACAGTTACCCGAAAGCAACAATCTGGAACGGGCATTTATATGCATCCTATGCAACAAACAAGGAAGATGTGGAAATAACCCGCGTGCCTTTGGATAGTTTAAAGTAGCTTATTATATAGCACAGTAGTGGTAGCTTATTTAATAATAAAGTTCTGCAGCTCACTGAAATATTCAGCAAATTCTGAAATGGTATTGTGACTGGCCCCTTCAATGATGGTGAGCTTCGCACGCTCATCTTCAAAACCCGCTAGCAGCGACTCGCTGTGTTTTGGCGGAACGACCTGATCTTTCTCAGCGACCAATATTAATGTTGGAGCATTGATCTTCTCTGCTCGAGATAAGGAATCGAATTTTTCGCTCAACATGAAATTGACGGGATAAAACCAATAGGCTTGCTTAGCAAGAGAAGTAATGCTGTCAAAAGGCGTGACCAGAACCAGGGAGTCTACTTGACGCTCACTGGCAAGGTAGGTAGCTACACCGCTTCCCAGGCTGCGTCCAATCACAATAGTGCGGTCGTAGCTGTTGACCAACTTGTCGAACAAAAAAACCGCATCGCGATAAAGGTCCTGCTCTCTCGGTTCACCGCCACTACCAGAGTAACCCCGGTAATGAAAGCCGACAATAGTAAAACCAGGCAAGCGCTGAGATAAGTCCAAAACACTGTGGGCAATCTGTTCCGCATTGCCGCCGAAGTAAAGAATCAGGTTGCTGCGGCCATCGTTCGCCACATGCCCTGTGAGGCGAACATCTTCATGTATTAACTCAACATCAGAGAGCCCCGTCAATGTAACGGCTTGCGTGGGAAAGTAGATAAAATTGCGCTGAAACACCAGCAGCATCACCCCTGCTGCAATGTAGGCAATGAATAAGAGCAAAACTACGTTTTTTATAAAACTCACATCAATCAACGACAACTCACCCGCGGGGCTGTTATCCCTACTGTTTTTGTGTTGTTAATAATAAACCTTTCTGGTACAGCGACGCACTGCGCTCATGCTCGCCCAATTGAGCCATCAGCGCCGCAAGCTCTGCATAAGCCTCGGGAATTTCTTTCAACTGTATACTGCGTTCAAAATATGAACGCGCCTTGCCCCATAATTCATTGCGCATGGCAATTCGCGCTAAAGCCAGCAGTAAAGTCGAGTCATCCGGATGGTCTCTTAACCACTGCTCAGCAACGAGTAGTTGATCCGACGGCCTCGAAAATCTGGTTTGCCCATAGGCTTCCACCAGCTCTTGAGACCAATGCTTATTCAGCACTTGTCGAAGCAAAGGCTCCAGCCGCTCATACTCCTCCAGCTTTAGCAATATACTTGCAAATGAAGCAAGTAATTGCGGTGTTTTGCGCATCGCTTTAGGCAAACTTTCCCACTTGGCCCAGAGTGTTTCACCCCTCTCCGCTTTGTCTGCCTGCTGGTAAAGGCTCTCCAGATAGGCTTGATGGGTATTGAGCTGCAGTTCGGAAAACACCTCGGGAGTGTATCGTTTACTGGCTTTCAATAAAGGTAATAAATCCATCAACGCTTGCCAATCCAGCAGCCGAATATAATTTTCTCGAAGGAGATCAAGCACTACCGGGTGATTTGGGGAGATAGTTAGCGCTCTCTGCAGGCTCGCAAGGCTCTGCTCATACTGTTTATCTGCCAGCTGAATTTTTGCCTGACTCAATAGCACCACTAATTCGTTTTCCGGTGCTTTTTCTTCTGCAAGCGCCAGCAGACGCTGTGACTCTTCACCATCTCCCATTTCATGAGCACTGTGAGCTGCTGCGAGATAGTGAACCAGCGGCTGGTCGCTTTGTTTTACCACGCTTAACAAATCTTTTTTTGCTGCCTGCCAATTGCCTTCAATGTAGTGGATAAGGCCACGATAAGTCCTGCGGGTATATTGGCGGCTTTTGGCGTTTGCAAAAAAGCTGAAACTTACACCAAAAGACCGAAGCGTTATTTTTATCAGTTTTATCAAATAATAAATGGCTGTACAGAAAAGCAAGACGATGATAATTCCCACCCAAAAACTCGTTGCCAGGGTGTGATTGCCGATACTAATGAGAATATAGCCGGAGTCTTTTTTAATAAGCTCTAAAATCACTGGCCCGACAATCATCATCACCAGTGTCAATACACCTATCGCAAACAGCCCTCCTCTCACGGTTAATTGCTCCCCTGTGCAGGCTGGGCGCCTTTAAGCTGGTGCAATTGCTCGATATAGGCCCTGAGCAACTCCAAAGACGCTGTAATATCGGGTAACGCCACTACGACTTTTCTCTGTTTTATCCGCTGCAGCTGCTCCGCAAACAGAACACTATGATCAGAATGCGGATAAAATTGCTCCACATAGTCAGATGCTTGCTGCAAGCTCTGCTCGAACACCTGCTGCTGCTCACGCAAAAGCGCCAGTTGCGCGCGCTCAAGCATCAGCCTAATATTCTGCTCTAAATAGAGTTCAGCTTCGGGAGTGAGCACGGCCTTAGGTTGCGTAGAATGATCTTTATAATCGACATATTCTTTCAAACCCGCGATAAAGCCCTTAAAGCTGGCGAGTATTTTTTGCCACAGCCCCGCACTTTCCTCAGAATGCTTTTCCGTTTGTGGTGCAGCTTCAATCGCCATGATTTGCTGGCGTGTCGGTTGTAGAGGCAAGCTGGATATCTGATTAATCAAACCATTAATATCCAGGTACAGCCCAGTCACATCAATTTTTTTTGTCAGCCTTAGCGCGGCAAGATCATTACTGATAGCCTCTCGCAGGCTGAACAAATCCGGGTCATCCAGATCCCTCAGAATATTATCGGCCTCGCTTAAAAGCGATTCCGCGCCTTCGGCACTGCGCTCGATTAAAACACGCTGGTTAGCCAGCTTGAGCAAGTACTCAGCTTCTGCCAGCAGCCAGTCTTCGCGCGTAACCGTGGACATCGCAAGCAGGCGCTTGTTCTGTGCTAAAACTCGCTGCTCTAAGGCCTGAATACGCTGCGCCAGTTTTTGCTCACTTTGCAGACTGGATGCCAGCCCTTGCTGCTGTTGTTGTAACTGTTGCTGCATGGCGGACATTTGCCCCAGCAAACCCTGCTGCTGCGCCCGCAATTCTTTTATCTGCTGGATTTTTTTCTCATCCAGGCCAAGGAATTCGTAACCTCGCCAGCCAAGAAAAGCCACAGCGCCCATGGTTAGCAATAACAGCAAGAAGAGCATCAATCTGCCCCATGGGAAAGGTCTTTTATTTTCTTTGTTTTTTTCCGGCGCTGTTTCAACTTGCTCGGACGCATCGTGTTCTGCGCTTAACTCTTCTCCAGACTCAGCAAGCACTTGTTCACTGTCCGGCAAGATTTCTGCGCTCACAGGGTTTTCCACTGACTCAGTTTCCCCTTCAAGGGGTTCCTCGCGCGTTTGCACTGCTGAATTTTCCAGGCTTTGATCTTCGCCTTTTTTGTCAGACATGAACTATTGCCGTCCTGATTTTCTTTCATTATTTTTTGTTGTAGACACTTGCTGCTGCAAACAACGTAACATGCATTCCTGAGAGGCGCTGCGCGCGCAATACAGCTGTTTAAAGCCGCGCTCTTCCGCTAATTGCGCCACACGCTCCCCAGGCACAACAATGGGCATCGCCAATAACTCATCATGCTTACCGCACGCTTTTGCCGCCTGAAGGGTATTTTCCAGCGTTTCTCCACTGAAAACTGTTAGCACGTCCGTATTTGCATCAATCTCGACCCGAGCCAGGCTGCTGCAGGCTTCCCGAGGTAACACACGCAGGTAGAGCTCACAATATTCCAGTTTTGCCCCCCTTGCCAGCAAAGCATCTCCCAGTTTGGTTCGACCACCACGGCCACGGCAGATCAGTATTTTCTCCCCTGACACACTCTCCAGTTCGGGCAATAACAGCATTGCTTCAGTATTTTCCGCCAGCTTTCCACCGCCAACACTGGCAGCACCCAGTAGCTGCTCGACCAAGCTGGCGGTTTTTTTACCCACCGCAAAGTAGCTGATCTTTACCGGCAGTTGTGGCCAGCAATCTTCCAACCACCGGCAGCAATGCTCAACCGCATTCTGACTGACAAAAATAACATACTGATATAGGTCGAAGCTCAGTATCTGCTGCCTGATGCGCGCTGTTCGTTCTGCATCCTTTTCCGCTTCGATGGCCAGCATGGGAATGGCAAGCGCTTCAAATCCCGCCTCCCGCAACAGTTCACACCACTCTGCATTTTGCCTGGTCGGCCGCGTGGCCAGTATGCGCATTTGCTTACTGCGCACTATAGAGCTGCGTTAATATTTTGTCGGCACCGGCAGCCAGAAGCGATTCAGCCAGCGATTCACCCAGCGCCTCACCCTCGGCTGCTTCACCGCGCACCTCTTTGTAAATACATTCACTACCGTCGGGCTTTGCTACCAGGCCCCGCAGCCAAAGCTGCTGCTGCTGATGAATAGCATAACAGCCTATGGGAACCTGACACCCACCTTCCAGTCGACGGTTCATGGCACGTTCAGCGCCCACTGCTTCGGCACTTTTAGGATGATGAAGCACAGAAATCAGCTGCACACAGTTTTTATCCGCCAGCCTGCACTCAATACCCACAGCACCTTGCCCACCAGCAGGCAGGATTCGCTCTGGAGCAACAAAACTGCTGATGCGGTCTGTCATGTTTAAGCGTTTCAACCCGGCTGCAGCAAGGATAATTGCATCGTATTCACCGGCATCAAGCTTCGCCAGACGGGTATTAACATTGCCTCGCAAAAAACTCACTTTAAGGTCGGGGCGCTTGGCCAGCACCTGGCTTTGGCGACGCAAGCTGGATGTCCCGACAACAGCCCCTGCGGGCAGCCCGTCAAGGTCAGAATAACTGGCTGAAACAAAGGCATCGCGAGGGTCATCCCGCTCACAAATTACCGCCAGCCCCAGGCCTTGCGGAAACTCCATGGGAACATCTTTCATTGAATGGACAGCGATATCCGCTTCATTACTCAACAGCGCGTGTTCCAGCTCTTTTACGAACAGCCCTTTGCCGCCCACTTTCGCTAACGGTACATCCAGAATTTTATCTCCCCGGCTGGTCATGGGCACCAATTCCACGCTCAAACCGGGGTGAGACTGCTCAAGGGAGTGTCTGACGAAATTAGCTTGCCACAGCGCGAGCTCACTTTTGCGGGTGGCGATACGGAGGGTTTCGGTCACTGATTATTCCTCTGAAAGTCAGGCGCTATGATAACAGAGGATGAGGTGAACGAATGCTTGTTACAGCCGGGACAGAACTTCACGCACGTTGGCTACGTGCCTGCGACTGACAGCTGGGCGATAATCCGTAGATTTGAGGCGAAGCTCAAATTGCCCGGCGCTGCTGCGCTCCATAGCTTCCACTTCACTAATGGCGACCAATGCATTGCGATGCACCCGCAGGAAGCGATCAGGAAACTCCTGTTCCAGTTCTTTGAGGGTATCATCGATAAGTGTTTCCCCCTCTTCATGCTTAACAGTGACGTATTTCTGATCAGCGATAAAGCAGTGAATGCTATTGATGGGAATCAGCTCAACGCCTTTGCGAGTTTTAGCCGCGATATTCTGACGCTGCCCCTCGGGCACAGCTTCGGCATTCACTGTATTAAGCTGCACTTTGTTGAGCTTACGCGCCTTGTTCAGCGCTTCCTGCAGCTGATCCTGCTGCACCGGTTTCAAGAGGTAACCCACCGCAAGGGTTTTGAACGCTTCCAGCGCATACTCATCATAGGCAGTACAAAAAATAACCGCCGGAGGTTCCGGCATCTCCGAGATCTTGCGCGCCGCCTCGAGGCCATCTTCGCCGGGCATACGCACATCCAGCAAAACAATGTCCGGGTCGAACTGATCGATAGCCTGAACAGCCTCCAGACCGTTACTGGCTTCGCCAACCACTTCATAGCTGTCGAATCGCTCTATCATGCGAATCAGGCGTTGCCTCGCCAGGGGTTCGTCATCAACAATTAACATGTGCATCAGCGCAACCTCACGTTATACCAATTTATTACAAGGGTAGCGGAGCTTGACGATAAATTCATTCGATTCACTCAATACTTTCAAACTGGCAGCCCCTTCATAATACGCTGAAAGTCGATGGCGTATATTATCGAGCGCTATGCCATTACCACGATGTGCTTTGTCCAGTTCTGCAGTTTTAACGGAATCATCGGGAATGGGGTTGCGCAGAATAATCTCCACATGGCTCTTACTGAGTGTCACGCCAATGTCTATGCTGCCCCCTTCAGGCTGGGGTTGTATACCGTGATAGATCGCATTTTCCACCAGAGGCTGCAATAGAAAGCTCGGTATCTGACACTGAGTAAAGCGCTCGTCATCCAGGCTCAAGCTATTGCCCTCCCCATCCCCTAACCGCCAGCTTGCCTTCATTCGCTCCCCCAGGCGCATCTGTTCAATATCCATGTAATAGCGACACAAGTCTATCTCCTTTCGCAGGGGTATCAGCCCCGGCTCACTGAGGCTGGCGCGAAACAGTTGTGAAAGCTCAACAACAACCCTCTCGGCAGTGTCCTGGTCTACGGCAATCAAGCTGGCAATGGTATTCATGCTGTTGAAAAGGAAGTGGGGACGAATGCGCGATTGCAGGGCCTGAATACGCGACTGCATCTCGGCCTTCTGCTGATTACGAAGCTGCTGCTGCAGGTAGAGATACCTTAGAGCGATACCTGAAAGCACCGCCGCAACCATCAGGTTGCCAAGCACATAGGTGGCCACGCCCATCAGCACACCGTTGTTAACCCAGTACATGAGCACTGAGAACAGCAGTGTAGAGATCAGTGTCAGTGAGTAACTTAAAGACCCGGCTATCGCTGGGTGCATCGAGCGCATTCGCGGTCGCAGGGCGCATAAACAGGCGGCACTGGTGAGAACGATCCATTGGGTAAGCATGGAAACCATACCAAATGAGGCCCAATCGAAAGCCATCAAACCATGGGTGGCCACCAGTAAGCATACCACCAGTAGCTCGCTCACCAGAATAAGGCCAAGCACCTGGGACGGCCCGCATAATTCGGGGAGGAAATCACCATCGTCGTCGCGTTGAGGGTTTTCTGTCATGGCTCGGGTATAATGCTGCGCTTCGTTTATTGTATGGACTTGATACACTAACTATGAGCCAAGAAGACAATTCTGTAAAACCCTGGGGTGGCCGTTTTAGCGAAGCTACCGATGCATTCGTTGAACGCTTTACCGCGTCAGTGGATTTTGACAAGCGCCTCTACCACCACGATATCAGCGGCTCTATTGCTCATGCCACCATGCTGGCGACCGTTGGCGTGCTGACGGGAGAGGAAAAAACAGCCATCATCAAGGGGCTGGAAAGTATTCGAACAGACATAGAGCAAGGGAGCTTCGAATGGAGTGTGTCGCTGGAAGACGTGCACATGAACATCGAAGCCGAGCTGACAAAACGCATCGGTGTCACAGGTAAAAAGCTGCACACTGGCCGCTCACGTAACGATCAGGTAGCAACCGACATACGGCTCTATCTGCGCGATGAGATCGACAGCATCGCCACAGAGCTTACCCGCCTGCAAAGTGGCTTATTGGGCCTTGCCGAAGCCAATGCAGATACCATTATGCCGGGCTTTACGCATTTGCAAACAGCCCAGCCTGTGACATTTGGCCATCACCTGCTGGCCTGGAACGAGATGCTGGAGCGTGACTTCGGCCGCCTGACAGACTGCCGCAAAAGACTCAACCAATCACCGCTTGGTGCAGCCGCGCTGGCCGGCACCACTTACCCGATAGATCGGGAACAAAGCGCTTCTTTGCTCGGCTTTAACAATCCAACAGCGAACTCTCTGGACTCCGTGAGCGACCGCGACTTCGCGATAGAGTTTTGTGCCTTCGCCGCCACCTTGATGACCCACCTCTCACGCGCCAGCGAAGAGCTGGTATTGTGGACCTCGGCACAATTTAATTTCATCTTTTTGCCAGATCGCTTTTGCACTGGCTCCTCAATCATGCCACAGAAAAAAAACCCGGACGTACCGGAGCTGGTGCGAGGCAAAACAGGGCGGGTGAACGGCCACCTCATAAGCTTGCTGACACTGATGAAATCTCAGCCCCTTGCCTATAACAAGGACAATCAGGAAGACAAAGAACCTCTTTTCGATACCATTGACACGGTAAAAGATTGCCTGCGAGCCTTCGCCGATATGATACCGGCGATCAACGCCAATAAAGAATCCATGTACGAAGCGGCAAAGCGCGGTTTCTCAACCGCGACTGATCTCGCCGACTACCTGGTAAGAAAGGGCATCCCCTTCCGCGACTCTCACGAAATTGTTGGAAAGTCTGTCGCGTATGGCCTGGAAAAAAATAAAGACCTTTCAGAAATGAGCCTTGAAGAGCTGCAACAGTTTTCAAGTACCATTAGCGCCGATGTGTTTGAGGTACTCACATTGGAGGGCTCGGTGGCGGCAAGAAATCATCTTGGCGGCACCGCGCCTGAACAGGTGTTAATTGCGGTAAAACGAAGTAAAGAGAAAATAAACGTGCGTTAAACCCCGCTCAGAAACCCAGGGATGGGTGCATAGCGAGAAATGGAAAAAATGCATACCGCAGCTTACAGGTCATCAATATCGTAATCGACAATAACGGGCAAATGGCTGGAAAAGTGTCGCGTTTTATAAATTGCCGCGTATTCCACTTTTTTCGCTAATGAATCGGATATTACCTGATAATCGGTGCGCCACCCGTCTCCCTCTCCAATTTGCCCGGATGGCCACCAGGAGTATTCCCCCCCTTCCGGCACCGCGAGACGAAAGGCGTCCGAGTAACCAACCTGTTTAAACAACTGATTCATCCACTGCTGCTCATGGGCCAGAAAACCGGAATGGTTTACGTTCTGCTGCCAGTTTTCAACGTCTTTTTTACCATGCGCCATCGCCCAGTTGCCACAGAAAATAAAATGGCGGCGCTTGCGAGTGACTTTGTGCAACAGCGCCTGGAAATCTTCAAAAAACTTGATTTTGACCTCCTGTGACTCCATCTCCGAAAAAGCACTTGGCGCAAGCAGTGAGCCAATAGAGTAGCGTTCAAAGTCCACTTGCAGGTAACGCCCCTCCATATCCACGCCGCTGGAAAACCCCAAGCCGTAGATCAAGGCTTTCGGCTGAAATCGGCTGTATATCGCAACGCCGTTATAGTGCTTCACACCTGAATCAAAAAAATACGAGAAGTAGCCTTCCGGATGGAAAACGGCATCATCTAGTTCGTATTCCAGTGCGCGTAAATCCTGCAGGCAAATAATGTCCGCATCCTGCTCTTCTATCCAATCGTACAAACCGCGCGCAGCGGCCTGATGTATACCATCGACACACAAACTGATGATTCTCATACAAACCCCTTAATAACGGCTTGATATGATACCGATAGTTGTAATTCGTTGTCATTACTTAACGCGAAATTCATCTTTTGTTCAGGCTAATACGATTATTGTTTGAACTTCACGGCCGTTGTGGGGCTATTACCGCCGGAGATAAACTGTTTATATAGAAGTAAGTTAAAGCGTATTTTCTTATAATAGACTGTTTTTCAGGTGCCCGGCAGCTATTCTCACTGTTGTAGATCGCCGTAAATCCTCTCATGGAGCATGCATGAAAGCGTACCAAGAAAATTTTATTCAGATGGCCATCGCCGCCAAAGCCCTGCAGTTTGGCGAGTTCACCTTGAAATCTGGCCGTGTAAGCCCATACTTTTTCAACGCAGGCAGCTTCCACAACGGCACACACATCGCCAGTTTAGGGCGCGCCTATGCCAGCGCTCTGCTTGACGCAGGAATCGACTTCGATATGCTGTTCGGCCCAGCCTACAAGGGCATCCCCCTGGCTGCGGCCACTGCTATTGCTCTGGCAGACAATCACGGGCGCGACCTACCCTACTGCTACAATCGGAAAGAAGCGAAGGATCATGGCGAGGGAGGCAGCCTGGTGGGCGCACCATTGCTGGGGCGAGTTGCCATAATTGACGATGTCATCACAGCTGGAACCGCTATCCGTGAAGTACTGTCGCTACTGGAACAGGCACAAGCGGAACCCGCTGCCATTGTCATTGGACTTAACCGCCAGGAAAGAGGACAGGGCGAGAAATCGGCGATCGATGAACTGCAGCTAAGCACCGGTATCCCGGTAGTCAGCATCATTGATCTGGAACATATTATGGTTTATCTGAAAAACCAGGGCGATAGTGAAACACTGGATCGCATAACAACTTATCGACAACAATACGGCACGGCATAGCCCGAGGGTGATTAACATTAATTACAAACTGATAGCACTTTTGAGCCTGCTGGTATGCATCTGTGGCGAGGCTCTCGCGCAGCATGTTTACTACCGCTATATCAACGAAGATGGTGTAAAAGTATTGGACCAATCCATCCCGCCAGAGTATGCACAATCCGGTTACGAAGTGCTAAACGCGTCTGGCCAGGTGGTGAAAGTAGTACCACCGGCACCTTCGGAGGAAGACGTTGAGCGAAATGCGGCTGAACGCGAGGCGCAACAATTGTATGCACGCCTGAAACGCCGTTATTCGTCTGCACAGGAGATTGAAGAAGCCAAGCTGCGAAGACTAAAAAATATCGATACCAATATCGCCATTCTCAAAGGTAATATCACCAGCCTGAAAAGGGGCATAGACAACCAGATGAGCAAAGCCGCTGACCTGGAGCGCAGGGGGGCTAGCATCCCAAAAAACATGCTTGATAAACTGGACAGTACCCGTGCAGAACTGTCGGTTGCAGAGGAACTACTGGATATTCGTGAAAAAGAGCATGAGGAAGTAACGGAAAAATTTGATAGGGACAAAGCGAACTTTGTTAAAGGCGAGGCATTGGAAAAAGAAGCAAAAGCCAAGATAGAGTAGGCATTGGGTAAAAAAGCGTAAATCAGACGAGCTGTGTCTCACCGGCCAAAATTCCATGAACCACATGATGCCACTGCTGCGACCAGGATTCAGTTGGTGCCCGTTTGAACTCACTTCTTACATAGAGGCTCAACTTACCATCAACAACAGCCATTAATAAACCTGCTGTTTCTGTTACGGACATACCAAAATGCAGCCCTTCTTTTAGCTCAGCCTCGCGAAAAATTTGCCGGAGCTGAGTTTCCAGACGCTCAAACAACTGGGCGACACGCACGCGCAAACGCTCTGTTTCCCCGGCAAGCGCATCACCCGTGAGAATACGCGTGATGCCCGGGTTACGCTCTGCGAAAGCGAGCAACAAATGAAGAATTTTCTCCACGCGCTGAAGCGCTGAACCACTATCGGTATTAATCAGCGAGATTCGGGAAAAGAGTGTTTCCTCAATAAATTCAATGAGGCCTTCATACATTTTAGACTTGCTGGGAAAATGTCGGTACAAAGCTGCTTCAGAGACGCCGACTTCTTTTGCCAGACCTGCGGTGGTAATTCTAGCTCCAGGACTCACTTCAAGCATATGAGCCAGAGCTTCAAGGATCTGCTGACGGCGGTTTTTCTTATTATTTGAATTCATCCAGGCAAAGTCGCAATTTATTAGTTAAGCGCATGAGTTCCTGCAAACCTGCGAAATAGACCCCCTCCCTAGGGCTCAAAAGGCCTCCGCTCAGCAAGCAATAACACTTTACAGGTTTAGCCCATAAACCGAAGCTTTTCCACAAAATGTCACTTCAAGGAGCAAGCTGCCACGCAAAATTGGCATACAGCTATCCTAGCGACAAGCTCAGCGAGCTTCAATAGCTTCTGCCAGAGAATCCCTAAAATCTAGCGAGAGCTATTTGTAATTAGCGTGCCAACACCCGCATTTGTAAAAATTTCCAACAGTACTGCGTGCGCTACGCGGCCGTCCACAATATGAGCACTGGCCACTCCAGACTTCACGGCATCAAGGGCGCAACGAATTTTAGGTAACATTCCACCATGTATGGTACCGTCGCCAATCAGCTCATCCACTTTACTGGTGTTCAAACCGGTTAAGACTTGACCAGCTTTGTCCTGCAGACCAGCCACATTGGTTAGCAGCATCAGCTTTTCAGCCTGCAATATTTCCGCGACTTTACCGGCCACCAGATCGGCATTGATATTGTAGGAAGCGCCGTCCTCTCCCACCCCGATAGGGGCGATAACGGGAATAAAGTCACTCTGCACCAGCACGTCAATGACCGCCCGGTTTATACTTTTAACTTCCCCCACATGACCAATATCAATAATTTCCGGTGCGTCAATATTAGCCTGCTGCTCTTCGCTCAGGTTTCGATTTAAAACAAGTTTTTTTGCCTGAATCAAGTGGCCGTCTTTCCCTGTAACACCAATAGCCTGGCCTCCAGCCCGATTGATTAAGCTGACAATTTGTTTGTTTACCGTTGCACCGAGAACCATTTCGACAACATCCATGGTTTCACTGTCGGTAACACGCATCCCCTCAACAAACTCTGACTTAATATTAAGCTTCTTCAGCAGTTCTCCGATTTGAGGGCCGCCACCGTGTACCACAATGGGATTCATTCCCACCAGCTTCATCAACACAACGTCCCGGGCGAAGCTTTCTTGCAGGTCCTTGTCAGTCATGGCGTTACCACCATACTTTACGACAATGGTTTTACCGGTAAATTTCTGAATGTAAGGCAGTGCTTCCGTAAGAACTTCAGCGACTTCGCCTGGTGCGTATTGTGATAAAGGGTTTGACACCGTTTCATTATCTTCTTGCATTAAACTTTGTAGTCCCAATTAATATCCAGATTTTTAAAAACTTTTTTAAGCTCTTTAACAAAAAGCGACTTAAGCATATGAATGCCATTTTCGTCATCAGCCTCAAAGCGCATGGTTAGCTGTGCCGAAGTATTGGAAGCGCGAACCAGCCCCCAGCCATTGGCATAATCCACCCTTATCCCGTCGAGTGTTGTCAGCTTTCCATCGCCAAATTCTCCAAGCTCTATGAGTTTCGAGACGATCTCAAACTTCTGTTCTTCCGGCACTGACAAGCGGATTTCCGGAGTGGCAGGCGACTCGGGAAATTCATCAACCAGCTTATCAACATTGCAGCCTTGCAAACTCATTATTTCCATTAAACGAGCCGCAGTATACATGCCATCGTCAAAACCGAACCAGCGATCCTTGATAAAGATATGACCCGAATATTCACCGCCAACAAGCGCCCCGGTTTCGGCCATTTTTGCCTTCATCGGCGAATGCCCGGTCTTCCACATAATTGGGCGCCCGCCGACATCCGTTATGCAATTATTTAAATGCCGGGTACATTTTACATCGAACACCACGTCTGCACCCGGATTTCGTGACACAATATCCTTAGCGAAGATCATCAACAAGCGGTCTGGCCAGATGATTTTTCCGCTGGCGGTGACAACGGTTATTCGGTCGCCATCGCCGTCAAGCGCAACACCAATATCTGCATTCTGCTCTTTGACCTTTTCAATCAGAGGCTGCAAATTCTCTTCGATACTGGGGTCAGGCGAGTGGTTTGGGAAATTGCCATCCAAGTCACAAAACAGCGGCGTAACCCGACAGCCTAGAGCTTCAAACAAGCGTGGCGCAACCATGCCCGCCACGGCATTAGCAGCGTCAATAACAATGGAAACCTCACCGGCAAGTGCAACATCGGAGAAGATGGTATCGATGTATGTGGGAATAATATCGTTGCGATTTTCATCGCCTTTGCCCTGATACACATTGTTAGCAAGCATACGAGTGCGTATGGCTTTAATATCTTGTTCCAAACGACACTTCCCGTTCATAACAACCTTAAAGCCGTTTTCATGGCCAGGGTTGTGGCTGGCGGTGACCATTACCCCACTACTACTTTCACTGAGGGTTTCGCAAGCGAAATAGAGCAGAGGTGTGGGTACCGTTCCCACATTCACCACATTACAACCAGTGCTCAATATGCCTCTAATCAGGAACTCCGTTAATTGCGGACTGGACAGCCGAGCATCCCTTGCGACCAGCAATGATTCCTCGCCACAATCGAGCGCTTCACTGCCTAAGGCCTGCCCAAGTCGCTCAGCAAACTCATGACTGATTTGCGTTTGATATTCACCACGAATGTCATAGGCTCGAAACACGGTGTCAGGAATATTGATTGCTGTTTGCGGCTCCTCTTCTGATTTACGCGCTTTTACCTTCTTCGCCGAGGTGCTTTTCTGCTCCGTCAGACCAAGCAGTTTTTCATCCTCATCATCAATATCAACGTTCAGAATATCCGTTTTGCGCGCGTCAAAATGTGCAGCGTCGTCTACGGCGTGTGCTTTTGCGACAGCTGCGATATTATTCCAGGTGCCTTTCAGATTTTGAACCCGAACATAATCTATTCGCTCACCCAGTTTTTTACCCAGCCAAAAACTTAAAACAAGCATAAATAAGGTCAGTATGGAAAGCGCGGCCAGGATAAAAGGGATGTTAATGGCTGCCTGCTCAGTCAGACGACGACTTGGTTCAAAATGCACCTGCCAGGGCAGATTTTTAACATCGTGACTCTGCGCCTCAGCCACTGGATTGTCACCATAACCGGCAACCAGACGAGGGTTTCCTTTACCAAAAAACTGCATTAAAGAAACCTTGCCTAAACCAACATTATTTTGCTGCAATGCCTGCTTAAGACCCTGTTCGGTCAGTGTTACCAAAATGGTGCCAACAACAGGCTCTTCCGGCGTACCGGGCACGGGAACGACGATAGTCAGAAACCAACGCTTTCCCACTTTGACCGCTTCCGGACGACCCCCCCGCTGCTCAGCCAAGCGAATCAGCTCCAGCTCAGTAAAGCGAATGGGCGGGTTAGACTCAGGATCCATTTTCGCAGTACCGCTAGGAAAAAAACGCACGTTATCTACGTTCGCCAGCTGCTGCCGTAAATCACCTGCAATTTGGATCATCCTGGCATTATCATTTTGCTCAAGTACCTCTTTCACAAGCTCTCTGGACGCAAAGCGCTTTATCGTAGATAGAACGGTATCGACATAGGCCTCTACATTTTTAGCCGTAATTCCGGCACGCTGCCGGGACAGCTCACTAATTTTCTGCTGTTCCTTTTCGACAACCTGCCCCTGATGGACCTGATTTATTAACAGGTAACTGATCGCCCCCGCAAGGAGCACCAACAGCACCCGCACAATTGGTACTGCTGAATAAAACCTTTTCTTTTTATTAACTTCCTCTTTCGGTTTTTCCTCGGGAGCTCTACCCGGGTCAGAAAATTTTTCAAAGTTATTTGCCACTAGTGATTCCTTGCTTCTTGTGAGTATTTAAACGCTACGATTTAAACTGGGAAGCTGAATAACACAGAGGTACTACTGGTTACCCGCCGATACAACACAAAGCTTCCGTTTTAAAACACGCACAGGTGCTACCGCTAAATTCGAAGTACCATATTTCGAAGTACCATAGTTTTAGCTATTTTTTTGTTCAGATATCCAGGCGATAAGATCACGAGCCAACTGGATTTTACTTCGTTGGTCAAATTGCTTTTTTTCTCCGGATTGCGAAAAGGCATAGACCGCATTGTCATCGCTGTTAAAACCTATTTTCGCATCCGCTACATTATTTGCAAAAATAACCTGCAAGCCTTTCTGCTGCATTTTTTGCACAGCGTAGGCTTCCACATTTTCAGTTTCTGCCGCAAACCCGCAGACGAAGCGCTCTCCCGGGAGAGCCGCAACAGCGGAAATGATATCCGGGTTTTTAACCAGCGTCACACTCAGCTGTTCGCTGTTTTTCTTTATTTTGTGCTGCATCACTTGCGCTGGCCGGTAGTCAGCCACCGCCGCAGCCGCTATGACAATATCTGCCCCCTGAACCGCTTGCAGGGTGGCTTCAAGCATTTGCTGCGCGGTCTCAACACGCTCAATCACTACGCTATCGGGCACATTCAGTGCCGTAGGCCCGCTTATCAAGGTAACTTTCGCCGACGCTTCAGCAGCGGCTTGGGCCAAAGCGTATCCCATCTTGCCCGAGCTACGGTTACCAATGTATCGCACTGGATCTATCGGTTCATAGGTGGGCCCAGCGGTAACAACCACTTTACAACCCGCCAGCATGCCTGTGTCGAAGTTTACTGCCAACACCTCGGCCAGCTCATTAATTTCCAACATTCGGCCTGGCCCGACATCACCACAGGCCTGCTCACCCTCACCGGGGCCGGCTATCTGCATCCCCCGTGAGCGCAGCAGCTCCACATTATGCTGCGTGGCTGCATCGAGCCACATGGTTTGATTCATCGCAGGCGCAACCACAACTGGGGCACTGCTAGCCAACACCAGCGTCGTCAGTAAGTCTGAACCCTGCCCTTGAGCCATTTTCGAAATCAGATCTGCCGTCGCTGGAGCTATCAGCACAATATCCGCCCACCGCGCCAACTCTATGTGTCCCATGCCCGCTTCTTCGTCGGCATCCAGTATAGAAGTATGGACCGGGTTTCCCGATAGCGCCTGTAAGGTCAGTGGCGTCACAAATTCTTTTGCAGCCTCGGTCATGACAACGCTCACACTAGCACCATGGCTAATCATTAAGCGCACCAGCTCCGCACATTTATAAGCCGCTATGCCCCCCGAGATACCCAGGAGTATTTTTTTATTACACAGTGATGAAAGTGAGCTTAGATCCATATTGATTACGGTGTGATCGATTAATAGCCTACCGGCAGCGCGTCCGGAGACAGCTATCAGGCACAGAGAAATGGCGCCAAACTTGGCATTTGCCAACAAGCTGGATAAGATACCATTTTCATGGATTTGATTCAGCCACCCAAACCGGGACACAAGGACGCATTTTATGGCAATTACTGACTGGCCTGCCGAAGAACGGCCCCGCGAAAAACTCCTCACCAAAGGCTCTCAAGCCCTCACCGACGCAGAATTACTGGCGATATTTCTAAGAACCGGCTGCAACGGCAAGTCTGCGGTAGACCTTGCGCGGGAGTTGCTGCAGCATTTCGGCAACCTGCGTTCACTGCTGCACGCCAGCCAACGAGAGTTCTGTAAAGCCCTCGGGCTGGGCAATGCCAAGTACGCCCAGCTTCAGGCCGTGCTCGAAATGTCACGCAGACACCTTGCAGAACAGCTGCAAAGGGAGCAGCAATTCACCAGCAGTGCATCTGTTAAGAATTACCTCCGCGCACAGCTACGCGACAGAAAGGCCGAGGTATTTGCTGTTCTTTTCCTTGATAGCCAACACCGTTTAATCGCTTTCGAAGAGCTGTTCCAGGGTACAATCGATGGCGCAGCAGTATACCCGCGCGAAGTGGTCAAACGTGCACTGTCCCACAACGCCGCAGCTGTAATTCTGGCGCATAATCACCCGTCGGGCATCGCCGAACCCAGCAGCAGCGACCACGCAATCACCAAACAGCTGAAAGAGGCCCTGCAACTGATTGATATTCGTACTCTGGACCATTTTATTGTCGGAGACAGTGAGGTACTCTCTTTCGCCGACAGGGGCTGGCTCTAAATGATCAGCCAGTGCAATTTACAAAACCCTTGCCCTAAAAACTATATAATCCACGCTTAAGCATAAAAATCAAACAGAGAATATACCAAACCATGAACCCCCTCAGTAACAACCTCACTCACTTCCTGCTTCTTTTGACCCTGGCAATCGCAAGCACTAGTGCCGCTGCAGGAGCCCAGCAGGCCAAAGCAGCGCCTGGCGAATGGTGGAACCAGCCCTACCCAAAAGCTTTTGACCTTTCAACACTGACAAAGCCGCAGAGCTTCGTTCGTGTTGAGGGGAAGCTTTTCGTCAACGAGCAAGATGAAACTGTAGTATTTCGCGGCGTAAACATATCCGACCCCGATAAGCTGGTAAAACAGGGAAAATGGAGCAAGGCGCACTTTGAAGCAGCGCAAGCTTTTGGCGCTAACGTATTGCGTATACCTGTTCACCCTGTAGCCTGGCGTGCAAGAGGTAAAGATGCCTATTTCGAACTACTCGACCAAGCCGTGGTCTGGGCCAACGAACTGGGCCTCTACCTTATTCTCGACTGGCACTCCATCGGAAACCTTCACACCAGCCTCTACCAGCACCCCATGTACAACACCAGCATGGAGGAAACCGCTTCCTTCTGGCGTCAGGCGGCTTATCGCTACAAGGGTGTACCCACCATCGTTGTCTATGAGCTGTTTAACGAGCCCACCCGTTATCAGGGGCAGCTGGGCAATGTCAGCTGGCAGCAGTGGCGCGAGATCAACGAAGAACTTATCAGCATCATCTACGCCCATGACACCAAGGTAATTCCCATGGTCGCCGGGTTTAACTGGGCCTATGACCTGAAAGACGTTAAGAAATACCCCATTCGTGCCAATGGCATAGCCTATGCAGCCCACCCCTACCCTACCAAGTCCAAACTCCCCCTGGCGGACAAACCTAAAGACTGGGAAAAAACCTGGGGGTATGTGGCGAAAAAGTACCCAATGATCGCTACAGAAATTGGCTGGATGGGTGAAGACGAACCTGGCGCTCACGTTCCGGTCATCGATGATGGCAGCTACGGGCCGGCAATCGCAGACTACCTGGAAAGCAAAGGCATCTCCTGGACGGTTTGGTGTTTTGACCCGGACTGGCCACCCACGATGATCTCCGATTGGGACTATACCCCCACCGAGCAAGGCAAATTTTTCAAGGACGTAATGCTTAAGGAAAATAAGTAACAGCCCACATCCACTTTCCCGAGGCCGAAAAGTTGGTTGCTATTGCCAGACTGTTCTGGTATAAAACGCGCCTCTTTTCGGCCAGCCAGCAGAAAAAAACAGTTGCGGCCGGGATCCGGGCTTACTTAGAGCGGTTTGGTTTATAGAGTATAGTTCGGAGTGCAACCCCACAGCGGGGCTAACTCAATATTGAACTGTCAGCGAACATCGCTGCAGACAACGCTTCACCTACACTTTTAGAGGTTAAGACAATGGCTAAGGTCTGCCAGGTTACTGGAAAGCGTCCGGTAACGGGCCACAACGTTTCTCACGCAAAAAACCACACCAAGCGTCGTTTTTTGCCTAATTTGCATACTCACCGCTTCTGGATCGAATCTGAAAAGCGCTTTGTAAAGCTGCGTGTTTCCAGCAAGGGTATGCGCATCATTGATAAAAACGGCATTGAGTCTGTATTGGCAGATATGCGCGCTCGCGGCGAGAAGGTATAAGGAGAAAGATCATGCGTGACAAGATTCGATTGAACTCTACGGCTGGTACAGGTCACTTCTACACCACCGACAAGAACAAGCGCAACATGCCGGGCAAAATGGAGATCAAAAAATATGATCCCGTTGTTCGCAAGCACGTTGTTTATAAAGAAGGCAAAATCAAGTAAGCCTTTGTTGACAAGAAATTAGAAACCCGGCTCAGGCCGGGTTTTTTATTGCTACTGAATCTGCAAGCCTGCCGGCGCTTCTGGTGGATTTTGCTTTGGCACCAGTGGTACATCTCTGGCCAACTCGGCAGCAACCAGCGCGTCCAACTTGCTTTCCAGCTGAAAAAAGCGTGCAACCAGCAGATCGGGGAATTGGCGCCGGAATATTTTCAGGTGTTTGCGGGTAAGCTTTAACTTATCCCTATCGATCTTAATGGACTCATCAATAAGCTTAGAAGCGACTTGATCTGTCAGAGTACCGTTAATATAGCCGTCGGCATAAGTTTTCAGCAGTTTGTATGTTCTATCGCCAACACCGCGCATGTCATCGCGATATTTATTGTATAGTGGCCAAAATAACTCCGCCTGCTCGGGCTGCAACATAAGGGCTTCTGCAACTACCGCTTTGCGACCCGCCTGAAACAAATCACGCTCAACTTCCATCGCGTTACGCCCCGACCAGGCCTGCAGGGAGACAGCAGACAGCACCACTACTAAAACTAATCTGACACTTTTCATAAAAACTCCTTTATGTTTTACCCTTTATCATTGCTGCCCTACAAGGCAATGACCTTAGAAATAACCCCTAAACTCAAAGCTCATTCAAGGTTGCCAGGCCATTATCAATGCGAACAATCCAGGTGTTCAGGCCCATCTTGAAACGACGCAAATTATTCGAGCGATTATTCTCCTGCCAGGTAGAGCCAAGGTCGCGATCATCCTCAATCACCGCCAGCAACTCACCGGACTGTGCATCCGTGATATTGGCCCGCATGTACAGGCGACCGATTCCCTCAGCAAAATACTGAGTACCTGTAGCGCGATCGCGAGATGTATCCCTCGGTGCATTGGGCGTGTATTTCACCAGGGCCACTGCCACTTTTAAGGTCTTGGCGCCAGCATCTTCGACCAGTTGAAAATTTCGGGGGCGACGATAAACCTGCGCCAACTCCTGGACGAAATGCTGTTGGGCGTTCTCCTCATCTCCTTGCCGCAGAGTCCAGGTTTCCGAATGATCCAGCCTCGAATCGTCAATAACCAGACCTTTCATAGACAAAGGCGCGAACAGCAGCTTGTCATAACCGGCAAAAATCTCTGTCGAGCGAATATAGACACTCTCAAACTGCTGCAGATTTGAAACAGCGTAATACCCAGCCATCTCGCCATTGCTCTGCGGCGCATCCGCCAGCTTTGGCGTTCCCGCACAGGCAGTCAATATTAGTACTATACAACTCAAGACAAGTGATCGATTCATATGGTTAACCCGCATTTTTAATAAAAATTTACAGAAGATGGTTTCCTGCCAATCGCAAGCAGCAGGAAACAAGCGCAACTCACCCAAGCTACGGTATCATTACGGCACGAAATAACCCCGGAGGCTCTCATGAAAAAAAATATTGCTTTAGCCACATTACTTTGCTTTTGCATATTATCCGCCAATATCCTGATCAGTACAGAGTCTCATGCAAGCAATTTTCGTTTTTTACGTAATTCTGTGCTAACACGATTCACGGAGATAGAAACTCAGGAGTTTAAGACATTTGTCGCGCAAAGCCTGGACAAAGCAAATGACCAGCAGGTGCTAAGCTGGTCCTCCAAACACAGCGATATGAAAGGCAGGCTGAAAGTGGATTTCAGCTATGAGTCCGGCGACATTTTGTGTCGGCGGTCCCTGTTCATCATCAAGGACAACAAAGGGCAGGCAGAGCGCTTCCAATTTGAAATATGCAAACAGGATGGCGCGTGGTCTATTCACGATACCGCTGCACGCCACTTCCAGGAAAGCGACTGGAAAATTCAAAGAGAATACGGCCTGCAAGCATTGCAACAGCAGCAACAGGGCGTACCATTTTCATGGCACAACGCCAAAACCGGGAACTCTGGTGTAATAACCTCCATTGCATCAGAAGCTCGGGACAAAGGCGAATGCCGAAAAGTCGCTCTGACCATTTTCAATAAAAACGGACAGTCCTCCAACGGGGTGTACTGGATGTGCCACGGTGGCGATGGAAATTGGCAGCGAGAGATCCGCGACACCATGGACAACAATCACTCAGCGAACACCAGCGCCCCCTAACACTCACCGCCCGTATCTTTGCTTGTCAGTGTTTTTTGCGGGAGAGTGGGCAAGCGAGCCTGAGGATATATGCGGCCAAAACTAACTGTGCGTACTTTTGTTAAGGGGATCTAGTGCCAGAACTACCGGAAGTGGAAACAACCTGCAAAGGAATTGCACCACACATTGTCGGTAAAGATATCCACCGGCTAGTTATCCGCAATCACAGCCTTCGCTGGCCCGTTCCCTCAGAACTTCCCGCACTGGTCAAAAACAAACCTCTGCGGACTGTGCGCAGAAGAGCAAAGTATTTACTGTTTGAACTACCCAGCCTGACGATGATCTGGCACCTTGGCATGTCTGGCAGTATGCGTATTCTGGAAAGCCCCTCTCCCCATGAACTTCATGACCATGTAGATCTACTGATGAGCGATGGCACTCTTTTGCGCTACCGTGATCCGCGCCGCTTCGGTGCACTGCTGTATGCCGAGCCCCCGGCAGAACAACACCCGCTACTGTGCAAACTGGGGCCAGAGCCTCTGGAAAACAGCTTCAATGGGCTTTATCTACACCGAAACACCCGCAAGCGTTCACAAGCGATTAAACAGGTGATAATGGACAACAAGCTTGTGGTAGGAGTGGGTAATATTTACGCAAATGAAGCATTATTTGCTGCTGGTATTCACCCCTTGAAAGCTGCAAACAGCTTAACTCGGCCCGCGTGTGAGAGGCTCTCAGGAGAAATAAAAACCGTGCTTGCCAGGGCGATAAAGGCAGGCGGTACAAGCCTCAGGGATTTTGTAGGCGGGGACGGAAAACCCGGTTACTTCAGCCAAAAGCTTGCTGTATACGGGCGTGGAGGCGAAGCCTGCCTGCTATGTGGTAAAGCACTGAGGGAAAAACAACTGGGGCAGCGCAGCACCGTATACTGCACACGCTGCCAGAAATGAGTAAGCAGGCTTGCGATGCGTCGTTTGCCGCTCTAGCACGCAAACTCATTCCAACTATGAAATATTCGGGCTAGCAGGTAAATTTTCAGCAACCTGCTAGTTGAGCGAAGCACCTACACGCCCGAGATTGCTCACCAGCTTGTCATTACGGGGCGCCACCATTCGTGGCACAGCAGTAGTCACCTGTACAAATACAGAATCACTAAAGCCCGCTACTGGCTGCTCGTTAGCCAGACTTACCCAGCGCGCCTTGTAGCCATATGTACCGTTTTCACGCACCAGCTCAGACAGGGCAGAACAGCGCGGCCCAACCAGAATTCGCTTAAATTCACCACCATCCTTATTGCGGTAGATCTCTAATTGCTTACCTTGCCGCTGCGACTGGTAGGCAGTTTGTTCAGCTTCGATGCGCAGCACATAACTGCCATCCTCTGAATTTGCAGGTACGCTCAACTCAATATTGTCAGCGCACACGCTGATACTGAAAGTCCCTGTAATGATTAAAGCTATTCGCTTACTAATGGTCCTCATGTCACTCACTCTCTGCGGCCAAAAAGAAGTGCTCCACGTCACTGTGTTTCTACTTTTATTCTTGAATGATGGCGACTTAAACACGTTTGGCATTCGTTACTTTAGATTTAAAAGATTTAAATTTGGATTTTCCGCTGTTACTGCCTAGACTATTGACTAACAGCCTTACTGCGGTATACCTACCCACTTTACTCCCCCGTAAAGTAGGAACCGCTATTGTCTCAAAAAGAAGACTCCCTGTCTCTTCGCTAGCGGTTTTTTCCTAAACGGCAAGCTCAACGCGAAACCACTCAAACAACCCGGTAACACACTGATTGCAGCCGCTTAGTTACGAGTCAGCAATTTTAACGCCAAAAGCAATTATTACTGTAGCAATTTGTAAAACCTACTGAGCGAGTGCGTTTTTCTGCGCCTCATGGAGGTTGGCGATGCCAGCTCTGGCCAAACTGAACATCTCGGCAAACTGCGCCTCGGTAAAAGGTTCCTGCTCCGCCGTGCCCTGAATCTCGATAAGGCCACCATTTTCTGCCATAACCATATTCATATCCGTATCAGCGGAAGAGTCCTCCGGATAATCCAGGTCGAGCACCGCCGCGCCCTGGTAGATACCCACAGAGACGGAGGCAACCATATTCAGTAGCGGGTCTGAGTCAATCATCTTGTTTCGCTGCAGAAACCTGAGAGCGTCCACCAGAGCAACGCATGCACCCGTGATGGATGCTGTGCGCGTGCCGCCATCGGCCTGCAGCACATCGCAGTCAAGCGTAATGGTATGCTCCCCCAGCATGTTAAGGTCAACAGCGGCTCGCAGCGAACGACCGATCAGGCGCTGAATCTCAACTGTGCGCCCTCCCTGCTTGCCTCGAGCGGCTTCACGCCCCATTCTGGAACCTGTCGAGCGCGGAAGCATGCCATACTCGGCAGTGATCCAGCCCCGACCTTCACCCTTCATAAAACGCGGCACTCCCTCTTCCACGGTAGCATTGCAGATCACCTGAGTATCGCCGAAACACACCAGCACCGAGCCTTCGGCATGTCGGGTGAAGTTACGTTGCAAAGATACTGGGCGCATTTGGTTGGCCGCACGGCCACTGGGTCGGTTCATTGAGGCTCCTTGTTTTGAGCGATATTAATCAAGCGCGCTATTATGCAATTCCGCAAAGGTTTTTGATATTGCTGTGTTACCATAGCCCGCTTTAATTCATTCTGGCGATCTTTGCAGTGCCAACGACGACTAAGGATTTCCAATGCCCCGCAGCATGACCGGTTTTGCCCGTCTTGAGTCCCAACACCCTTGGGGAAATCTCTCCTGTGAATTACGCAGTGTTAACCATCGCTACCTCGAACCCAACCTGCGCCTTGGCGAGTCACTGAGAAGCCTGGAACCAGAGCTAAGGGAAGCACTGCGCAAACACTTGAGCAGAGGCAAAATAGAAGCCAACCTTCAGCTGAAAACCGAGGGAGCCTCCAACAGCGACCTGGCGCTCAATGATCCGCTGGCCGCACAGATTACCCAGCTTGCTGAAAAGCTTTCAAGCCGCATTGAGCAAGCCGCCCCCGTTAATCCGCTGGATATATTGCGCTGGCCAGGCGTTATACAGGCTGCGGAGATTGACCCTGCCGAGCTGGCAGAATCGGCGCTTAAACTGTTTGAGAAAGCCCTGCATATGCTGGTTAAAAACCGCGAGCGTGAAGGTGAGGAGCTGCAAAGCTTCATAGCGCAAAGACTACGGACTATCGGTGATCACGTGGTTACCGTGCGCGGCCGCCTGCCGGAATTGCAACAGGCTTACAAAGAAAAATTGAGAGCCCGAGTGGAAGCACTGGAAGTGGAAGTGGATGAAGATCGCTTCAACCAGGAGGTCGTCTATGTGTGCCAAAAATCCGATGTTGCTGAAGAGCTTGACCGGCTCGACGCCCACATCCAGGAGGTCACTCATACACTCAAACAAAAAGGGCCCATTGGCCGTCGGCTCGACTTCCTGATGCAGGAACTCAATCGCGAGGCGAATACCCTGTCCTCAAAATCAATGTCCAGCGATACCTCTCAAATTGCTGTGGACCTCAAGGTGTTAATTGAGCAAATGCGGGAACAAGTCCAGAACATTGAGTAATAAAGCCAATCAATCCAACTATACTGAGCACAAGTTCACTAATACATTTCAGGCATGAGTTATCAAGGCACACTGTACACTGTTTCAGCACCTTCTGGCGCGGGTAAAACCAGCCTGGTCAAGGCACTGGTAGACTCCATCAACGACATTAGAGTTTCTGTCTCCCATACCACCCGCAGTATGCGGCCAGGCGAAACCGATGGCATCAACTACCATTTCGTCGATCATGAAAAATTCCTTAACATGGTCGGTAATAGTGAGTTCCTTGAGCACGCTCAGGTATTCACTAACTATTACGGCACTTCCAGGCAATGGGTGGGCGACACCCTGGCCCAAGGCTCGGACGTGATCCTGGAGATCGATTGGCAGGGCGCGCAGCAGGTGCGGCGGCAGATGGAGTCGACGGTGAGCGTGTTCATCCTGCCACCTTCACGAGAATCATTGTTACAGCGCCTCACCGGGCGCGGACAAGACGATGAGGCCGTAATCAACGGGCGCATGGCAGAAGCAAAGAGTGAGATTTCCCACTATGTGGAATCCGATTACCTGATCGTCAACGATGATTTCGACCAGGCCCTTACCGAATTTCGGGCAGTTGTACTCGCTCAGCGGCAAAGCCTTGAAAAACAACAGCAAAAGCACCAAAACCTGTTACAGGATCTGTTATCTTAAAGGGGCTTGTGGTGCAGAGCCAAGTTGCGTAAACTGCCCGCCCTTTTTATATTTGCTACACAGTACAGCGGAAATTTCAAATGGCACGAATCACAGTAGAAGATTGTTTGGACCACGTAGACAACCGCTTTGAGTTGGTGATTGTTGGCAGCAAGCGCGCTCGCCAAATCGCAGTTCAAGGCAAAGAACCCCTGGTGCCAGAAGAAAACGACAAACCAACCGTTATCGCACTGCGTGAAATCGAAGAAGGTCTGGTGGATGCCAGCATTCTCGACCAGGAGGATGAAGAACCAATGGAAGACATCATGGTTGCGCCCATGCCGAACAGCGACGCAAGCATGACCCCACCGGAGCTGTAAGCATGAGGGAGGAAAGTATTGCTCACTATTGATTCGCTCAGCCATCGGCTTTCCTCCTATCTAGAGCCTCCCCAGGTAAACCGCGTAAAACGTGCTTATTTTTACGCGGAGCAAGCTCATACCGGACAATACCGCCGCAGCGGCGAACCCTATATTACCCACCCCCTGGCAGTTGCCAATATTCTTGCATCTGTTCACATGGACCATCAAAGCCTGATGGCAGCCATGCTTCATGACGTAATTGAAGACACCGGCATCAGCAAACAGGCCATCTCCAAACAGTTTGGCGAGCAGGTAGCTGATATCGTTGACGGCGTGAGTAAGCTGGCAAAAATTGAGTTCGAAACTCAGGCAGAAAAGCAGGCCAGCAATTTCCAGAAGATGGCCCTTGCGATGGCGCGTGACCTGCGCGTGATTGTGGTGAAGCTGTCCGACCGACTGCACAATATGCGCACACTTGGCGCGCTTCCTCCAGAAAAAAAACGGCGCATTGCCAAAGAGACGCTGGAGATATACGCGCCCATCGCCCATCGTCTGGGCATGAACGACTGGCGGATAGAATTTGAAGATCGCGGCTTCGCCGCCATGCACCCGCTGCGGGCAACCCGTCTGCATGCATCTCTTCAGCAGGTACGTGGCAACCGCATCGCCCTGGAGGAAAAGATTCAGGCCTCCATTGAAACGCGCCTGCAAAGGGAAAAAATCGACGGCCTGGTGATCGGCCGCGAGAAACACCTCTACAGTATTTATAAAAAGATGCGCAGCAAGCACAAGTCCTTTAAGGAAATTATGGACGTGTATGCTTTTCGCATCGTGGTAGAGGATATAGACACCTGTTATCGCACTCTTGGTGCAATCCACAACCTCTATAAACCGAAACCCGGTGAGTTTAAGGATTACATCGCGATCCCCAAGGAAAATGGCTACCAGAGCCTTCATACCAACGTGATCGGCACCCAGGGTGTACCCATAGAAGTGCAAATCCGCACCAAGGAAATGGATGAGCTGGCAAGCCGGGGGGTGGCGGCGCACTGGCTCTACAAGAGTGCCGGTGACGACAGCACCTCTGGCAGCTACGATCGCGCCAATCGCTGGATCAAGCGCCTGCTGGAAATCCAGCAACACACCAACAGCTCTGTCGAGTTTGTTGAAAACGTTAAGATCGACCTGTTCCGTGACGAAGTTTACGTGTTCACACCCAAAGGGGAAATTATTGAGCTGCCGGCTGGCTCTACGCCGGTGGATTTTGCTTATGCAGTCCATACCCAGGTAGGAAACACCTGTGTGGCATGCCGCATAAATGACCGCCCGGCACCCCTGTCGCAAACCCTGGAAAGCGGCGAGAAAGTCAAAATTATTACCTCGGAAAAATCCCAACCTAACCCTAACTGGCTCAATTTCGTGATTACCGCCAAGGCGCGGGCGGCGATCCGGCACTACCTTAAAAATCAGCGACATACGGAATCGGTCAAGCTCGGCCAGCGAATGCTAATGCGCGCTTTTTCCAATAATGACTTGCAAATGGAGCAGTTAAGCGACGAGCAAATTAATGCCGCACTGGAAAAAACATCTTCCACATCCATGGAAGAGCTCTATGAAAACATAGGCCTTGGCAAGATAACCGCTCTCACAGTGACCAGCATTTTGCTTCCCGAGAACCAGACCAGTACTGATGGAAGCTCTACCCCCATAACCATCGATTCATCAGACAGCTTGTTGATCAAATTTGCCCGTTGCTGCCGCCCCATTCCCGGAGATCCGATCGTCGCTCATTTAAGCAGTGGCAAGGGCGTGGTGGTACACCGCGAGGTGTGCAAAAACGTAGAGGATCTGCGGGGCAAGAAAGAAAATATTTCCGACATTAACTGGTCACCTCAGGTACAGGGTGAATTCATGGCGCAAGTGCGCGTTGAAGTGAAATCCGAGCGTGGCATTATTGCCTCACTGGCAACACGCATTGCCAACACAGGCACCAGTATCGAAGGTATTCAGGTTGATGAGCGGGACGCGGAACACAGCGTCATTACCCTTACCATTGCTGTTACCAGCCGCGTTCACCTGGCCAACGTCATGCGATCCATTCGCAATATGCGATCGGTGGGCGGTGTAAGCAGAATAAAAACATAAGGAATAAACATTATGCCTAACAAAGCCATTATCAATTCAGACAAGGCTCCACAGGCCATTGGTACATACTCCCAAGCCGTAAAAGTTAGCAATACGGTATACCTTTCCGGGCAGATCCCGCTAGACCCGAGCAGCATGGAGATGGTGGCCGGCGATTTTTCCGCTCAGGCAGAGCAAGTATTCAGGAATCTTCATGCTGTATGCGAGGCCGCAGATGGTTCGCTGCAACATATTGTCAAATTAAACATCTACCTTACTGACCTGAGCAACTTCCCGGCCGTAAATGAGGTGATGAGCAGGTTTTTTGAGCCGCCCTACCCCGCACGCGCGGCCATCGGCGTTAAAGAACTCCCCAAAGGCGCACTTATTGAGGCCGACGGCATTATGGTGGTGTGACAGGAATTTTCTTGAGTACGCACGAATCTTCATCCCGGAACTCGGCTTCAAGGACAAAATTAAAACAGTTAAAGCGCAGACAGCACTCGAAATCCTCTTCGGGACTCCAGGGCTGCGCTGGATCAAAAAAACGCGCAGAACAGGGTGAGGCTCGCAGTCGCTGATAGATCTCATGTTCATCAGGCACCTCACCACGCAGCAGCGCAGCCAGATAATCAGCATACAACCAGTCCTCGTCACTTACCTGATTCGCATTCAAGCCCATACGCACCAGACTAAGGTGCTCTGGAGCCAGGGCTTGAATATAGCGTGCGGTGGCTTTGGCATTTACGAATGCGCCGGTGAGCACACGGCTCGCGCGCTGCGCGTTAACCAGCCCCTGCGTACCGGCATGGGTGGTATGTATCACCCGCTTGCGCCGCAAATCCTGCCCCGCAATTTGACTTGGAGAGTTACCAAAATCAAACCCCTGCAGCGGCTTTCCGTAACGCTCCCCGAGCAATACACTACTTTTGCCTCTCAAGCCGAGGGCCTTGTCACTGCTACCAACAGCAGTGATAGATTCACAGCCAGCCTTATAGCAATAACAGGCGGTAGTAAAAGCGCGAAAGACATCGATAACCACCGCTACTCCGGAGGCCTTTCTCGCTCCTGCAACAAAATCGACAAAATTGATATTCATGATGAAGGTTAAAGCACTAATATGGATACATGTTGCTTCATTGCGCTCATAAAAAGCGCAAAAACCAGCACAAAGGATGATTTACCAAGCGTTAACATTTGGGTACGCTAATTAAAAAGCCACGTTTAATAGATTTCGCCATGACTCTAACAGAACTGCGCTACATCGTCACACTCGCTCAGGAACAACACTTCGGGCGCGCGGCAGAGCGCTGTCACGTATCTCAACCCACTTTGAGCATCGCAGTGAAAAAGCTGGAAGAGGAGCTAAAGGTATCTATTTTCGAGCGCTCCAAGACCCGCGTATCTCCCACGCCACTTGGTGAAAATATCATCAAGCAGGCACAGAAAGTACTGGAGCAGGCTGCTTCCATTAGGGATATTGCCAGTTCAGGTAAAAACCAGCTGACGAATCCATTCCACATCGGCGCCATCTTCACCATTGGCCCCTACCTGTTCCCACGCGTCATCCCCTCACTACAGTCTCTAGCTCCGGATATGCCTCTTTATGTGGAAGAAAGCTATACCGCAACGCTTCGTCGACGAATCCGGCACGGCGATCTGGATGCTATCGTTGTGGCACTTCCGTTTACTGAAGCCGACGTGGTAACACAGGCCCTCTACGACGAACCCTTCGTGGTGCTGCTGGGTAAAAAACACCCCTTGGTTAGCGAAAAGACTATCGACCCCCTGTCTCTGGATAAATTTAATGTACTCCTACTGGGGGAGGGTCATTGCTTCCGCGACCAGGTGCTTGAAGCCTGCCCCAACCTAAAACCTTCCATTGACGACCCACAAGGCAATATACGCACTGCTGCAGAGGGAAGCTCGCTTGAAACCCTAAAATACATGGTTGCCTCGGGCCTGGGAATCACCATTCTTCCTCAATCCGCAGCCATGTTGGGACACTACTCTGCCGACGACCTAATAATTCGGCCTTTTGCAGACCCTGTACCCAAGCGAACCGTGGCCCTGGCATGGCGAGCCAGTTTTCCCCGCCTGCAGGCAATCGATGTTATTCGCGAAGCGATTCGGGATTGCAAAGTAGGCGAAAATTTTTAATTACCGCAAAATAACATCACACCATTCCAACAGGGAGGTAAACAGTGACAAGACCTCAAGGCTGTCATTTTAAATTTTTCTGTTTCTTACTCGCTATTACTTTCTATTCAGGCATAACATCCTGCTCGCAAAAGCCAAGCAAGGAGACTGCCTTGGAAAGCTCCCGCGCAGTCAGCGAGCATCTGCAGCAGCAATATGCGCAGCTGCGCGCGCAGCAAGTGAGCAATATAAGCTATAAGCTTTCAATCAAAATCGACAGCTCCCCGGAACGCTTTGTCGGAAGCAATACCATTGATTTTACGCTGAACAAAAAAAAGTCAGAGAGCCTCACCATTGATCTCTATGGCGCAGAAGTGCTGGAACTGCTTGCAAATGGCAAAGCCATTCCCTGGCAGTACAATGATTATTTTATTACTGTAGCAAGCGCCGATCTGCGCAGCGGAGAAAACAGCCTTACCATTAAATATAACGGGCGCTATGCTAACGACGGAATGGGCTTTCATCGCTACAGGGACGCTGCTACCGGTAATATTTATGTGTACACCAATTTCGAACCCTTTTACGCCAACCGCCTTTTTCCACATTTCGACCAGCCCGATTTAAAAGCAAGCTATGAGCTGGACGTTCTCGCACCGGACTCATGGCATGTTATCTCCGCCACACGCGAGCTGGGCATTAAACAGGTCGGAGGCTTCAAACACTGGTTTTTTGCCACCACGCCGCGTATTTCTTCTTACATTTTCCCATTGCACGCCGGCCCCTTTCAGGTATGGGAAGAGGAATACAGCAACGGCGAGGTTGAGATTCCCATGCGCCTTTTTGCACGGGGCGAACTCGCGGAATATGTTGTGGTTGAGGACTGGTTTAACTTTACCCGTCAATCTTTCGATTTTTTCAATGATTTTTTTGGCCAGGCTTACCCCTTCGGCAAGTACGATCAGGTTATTGCTCCGGACTTTCGCTGGGGCGCTATGGAAAAACTGGCAGCGGTCACCTTCAACGAAAGCTTTGTTAAACGCAGCCCTAAAACAGACGCTGAGCGCGAACGGCTGGCGAGCGTAATTTCCCATGAAATGGCCCATATGTGGTTTGGCAACCTGGTCACCATGCGCTGGTGGAATGATTTGTGGCTGAATGAGAGCTTTGCCACTTACATGGCGTTTTTGCAGCTTGCCAGCAACAGTGAGTTCGAACGCTCCTGGCATACTTTTTATTCGAATATCAAGCAATGGGCTTACTGGGAAGATCAACTGGTTACCACACACGCCATAGAACTTGCTGTACCTGATACCGGTGCTGCATTTGCAAATTTTGATGGCATCACCTACGGCAAAGGTGCGTCGGTATTAAAACAGCTGCCACATTTTATTGGTGCTGACAAATTCCAGAAAGGCGTTCAGAACTACATGCAGACCCATGCCTACCAAAACACTGAACTTAAGGATTTCACATTGGCGCTGGCCGAAGCATCCGGCGCAAACCTGGAGGAGTGGACACAAAGCTGGTTGCGCACTGCAGGGCTAAATAGCATACGCGCCGAATTCTCCTGTGAAGGGGAGTACTTGAACAAACTGAACATTATTCAAAGTGCCACCAGCGAGCACCCCGAATTGCGCGCGCAAAAAATCAATATCGGCTTATTTTTATTGCCAGAAAATCAGCCAGCGCAAAAAATTACTGCGCTTCCAGCACATTACAAAGGTGAGCACACAGCCGTAAATATTCCAGAACATACACCCTGCCCGGATTTTATCTACCCAAACCTCGATGACTGGGCCTATGTTCAGGTGAAGTTCGATAAGCACTCACTCAACAAATTAAAAAGCTCGATAGTGTCATTCTCTGATGACGGTTTAAGAATCATGCTCTGGCAAAGTATGTGGGACGCCGTGCAGGAGCTGGATATCAGCTTGCGGGAGTATTTACACTTTGTGGTCGCCAATTTACCGCAAGAAGACAGCCTGCCTATACTGGTAGCCACCAGCGAGCTGCTTGAATACAGCCATGACTACCTGTGGGCCAGCGATAAGTCAGGCTCATCGCTGGCCAGAGACAGAGCTCTGCTCGCCATATTTGCCTGGGAGCAGGCGGAAACCGCAGCGGCAGGATCTGATCAGCAGCAGATCTGGTTTGACCTCTGGACAAAAGTTGGCACCACTGCCGCCGATATGCAGCGCGCGAAAGCGCTACTTAATGAAAAAATCACATTACCGGGTTTAAACCTGGACCAGGATCGCCGCTGGCAGTTAATCATCAACTTGAGTGCTGCAGGCGCAGAAGAAGCCCAGCGGCTGGTAGCACTGGAACTTGGCAACGACGACTCCGATCGAGGCCGCTTGATGAGCTTCGCTGCCGACGCCTCTCTTCCTGATATCAACACAAAACGAAAATGGCTTAACAAAATCACCACCGATAGCGAAAGCTTCAAACATGCTGAATTAAGCAGCGTACACCAGCACCTTTTCCCTACCAACCAAGTATCCATGCAGCGGGAATTAATGGAGGACATTCACCAAAGCCTCGCAACTCTGATTGAGAACAATGAGCTGGAGCTGGCCAAAGATTATGCTCGTAATATGCGCCTGGAGAGCTGCGACATGCCGAGTACTCACGCGCTGGCACAATTGGTAGAGGCACTTCAGCAAAGTGAACCGGCAGTATTAAAAAAAGTGCGCGTTCAGCAGCAGGAAGGCACTCGCTGTATTAATATTGCACGTAAAAACCATCAATAAGCGGAAAATATAATGAGAAATACACTCCTGTTGTTTGCGGCAGCTGTTGTTTGTGGAAATTTCGCCCTGGCAAATGAAAAAACGTCCACCATCGAACAGCTAGAAGCACGCATCGAAGCCATTGAAAATCAACAGCCTGTAAAAGAAGCAGAACAAAACAAAGCGCTGGAGGCCTTGGTGGATAGTTTTAACAACACTACCGAGTCACGCTCGCAGTCCCACAGGGCATACGCCGACCGAGTGGAACAGGTTCTTCAGGATTTTGTGGAAATTGACGGCTATTTTCGTGCCGGTTATGGCCGTAACGACGAAGGCGGCAGCCAGGTTGGCTTTATTGCCCCGGGCGCCATGGCGAAATACCGCCTGGGTAACGAAGCTGAAAATTTCGGCGAAATTATTTTTGGTAAAAATTTCTTCATGCCGGGCTCCTTCGGCGTTGACGATTCTCTCAAACCCAAAGGCTCGGGCAGCGGCCCGGTAGCGCACGTTCAGTTTCGGCTGGATTTTTTCAACGACTATAGTGATTTTTCTTCCAGCAGCAACACCAGTGTAGGCCTGCCAGAAGCGTGGGCTTCCATCGGCAATGTACTGTCAGCAATGCCAGAAGCAAAGTTCTGGGCAGGCAACCGTTTCTATCGTCGACACGATATTCACCTGAACGATTTTTTCTTCTGGAATATGAGTGGCGGCGGTGCAGGTGTTGAAGATATACCCATGGCTGGAGGCAATTTTGCTGCCGCCTGGATCGGTACGGGCGCCACAAGCGGCTTTAGCGACTTACCGCAGCCAGACCCGGAAAACAAGGCAGGCTTCAGCAAGTCCAACATCGACCTGCGCTGGTATGACGTCCCCTTGCTGGGCGGAAAAATGGAATTGGGGCTGATTCACTCAAAGGCAAAATCCGGGCTGGATGCTGAGGGCAACTCCACTGATGACACCAGTGGCTACGCGCTTCATTTTGTTCACACCATTGATGAGTTCATCAGTGCGGACGGCTTAAATAAATTTACCCTGCAATATGGCACCGAATCCGCAAAAACATTTACCTCGGGCTTTGAAACCATCACTATCAATGGCGGCAGTTTTATCCAGCCCGACCTGGATGGCTCCTGGCGTTTTCGCATCACCGAAAATTTTACCGCCAACCTCAGTGAAAAGCTGTCCATCGGGCCGGTACTCATCTATCAAACCACAGAGTACGGCGGCGGTTTTGGCAAGCAAAGCTGGTATTCAGCCGGACTTCGTCCCATCTACCATTTTAACGACCGTTTAAGCCTTGCTGTAGAAGGCGGTTGGGACCGCGTTGAGCAGGACTATACGGACACCTCAGGCAGCTTGTACAAACTTACCATTGCCCCCCAGATCAGCCTGGGTAACCGCTTCAATAGCCGCCCCGCCATTCGCGCATTTGTCACCTGGGCTTCATGGAGCGATGACTTTGAAGGCCAGATCGGCGGTATTGACTACGCCAGCAAAAACGAAGGCCTGACAGCAGGCGTGCAAATGGAAGCGTGGTGGTAAACCCGCTCTACACAACAACTGGAGCTTAAAATGAATGTGCGTGATGCGCTGCAAAAAAGAAAATCTGTTCGAGCTTTTTTAAATAAATCCGTAGACACAGAAACCATCACAAGGGTTCTCGATGCCGCCCGGCACGCGCCTTCCGGCAGCAATACACAACCCTGGCAGGTAGCGGTTGTCAGTGGTGATAAAAAGCTTGAGCTGCAAAAACAGTTGGAACAGGCGCACCTGAGCGGCGAGCCAGAGCAAATGGAATACCGATATTACCCGCAGCAATGGGTAGAGCCCTATAAACTGCGCCGGCGAGAATGTGGTTTACAACTCTATTCATGCCTTAACATTCAACGCGAAGATATGGAAAGGCGCAAAAACCAATGGCAGGCAAACTATCGGGCCTTCGATGCGCCCGTGGTACTGTTCTTTTTTATGGACCCCACCATGGAGGCCGGTTCATTTATGGACTACGGAATGTTCCTGCAAAGCCTTATGCTCAGTGCGGTGGAAGAAGGCCTGGCTACTTGCGCGCAAGCAGCGCTGGGCCAGTACCCAGATATCGTAAAGCGGGAACTGGGCTATGCCAACGATATGGTTCTTATTTGTGGTATGGCACTGGGCTATGAAGACGAAAGCGCCATCATTAATTCATATCGAACCCCACGCGAGAGCACTCAAGGATTCACCCGGTTTTTCAGTTAGCTATTAACCCGGCAATTAAATAGATGATCCTAACTATTTAATTGCACGCCCTTGAAATACTGGCGTAAATACGTGAATTTACTGGTATTTCAAGGGCTTACATTGCCCTGCGGGCAATGGCGGTGCGTCCGTGCGCCGCTTATTAACTTAACAATAACTATTGCCAAGTTAATAAGCGCCCAACGACTATTGGCTTGCGAACAGAACCCCCATAATAGTGTGAGCGGATTCCAGCGCAGAAAGATCAAGCCCCACCGCTTTGCGAGGGGGCTTTTTTACGCCGTTAATTTCCCTGCACTGTAATCTCTTATTGCCTGCTCTATCTCTTGCACGGTATTCATCACAAAAGGCCCATGCTGAACAATAGGCTCTTTTATCGGCTTCCCTGCCAGTAGCAATACACGAGCTGTTTCGTCCGCTGCGTTTTCAATAAGCACCGCGCCCTCATTGTCAAAACGTGTCAGGGTTTGACTCGCCGCGTTAACATTTGCCGCAGCCAATTGCACGGAGCCATCATAGGCGTACAACAGGCTGTGATAGCCCTTCGCTACAGGTATTTCCAGTTTCGACTGTGGCTGCAAGTGAATATCCAAAAATAAAACATCCGTATCGTCGATAGAAAAATACCCCTTAAGCAGCTCACCATTCACTTCCAACTCGCCAGCAACTGCTTTAATACAAAATTCGTCGTTTTTAAGCACGGGAATATCCTGTGCTTTACCTTCGCGATATTCTGCTGGCAACATTTTCTTCGCCGCAGGCAAATTAACCCATAACTGAAAGCCGCGCATTTTTCCTTCTGACTGCTTTGGCATCTCTGAGTGAATTACGCCTTTTGCTGCATTCATCCACTGAACGTCTCCACTTTCAATTTGTTCAACATTACCCATGTGGTCTTTGTGCTCCATCTTTCCCTGCAGCATATAAGTCACTGTTTGAAAACCGCGATGAGGATGAGAAGGAAAACCACCAATATAGTCCGCAGCCTTGTCGGAACCGAATTCATCGAGCATTAAAAAGGGGTCAAATCGCTCGGGACCGTGGCCACCAAATACCCTAAGCAAATTGACGCCGTCACCATCAGAGGCTGGCCGAGCGCGAATTTGCTCTATCACATTGCGATACTGGCTCATGCCGCCACCTCATCATTCAGTAGTTGCTGCACATAGGCATCAATTTCCGCTTCAGCTTTGGCTATCGATTGCTCTCGCATCCCACCTGAAAGGTTAAGCCCTTCCGCATAAATCGTTTTTACATCATTCAAACCAAGAAAACCCAGCATGGTTTCCAGATAAGCACTCTGGCTATCCGTAGACTGGCCCTTGTGAACGCCGCCGCGAGTCGTGATCACAAACACTTTTTTATTTTCCAGCAAGCCAACCGGACCGCTCTCGGTATATTTAAAAGTCGTACCTGCACGCGCCACATGATCGAACCAGGCTTTTAACACTGAGGGAATGGCAAAGTTATACATCGGGGCGGCCAACACCAGAATATCTGCCGCCTGCAGCTCTTCGATGAGTTTATCCGCCAGCGTCGCTTTACCCTCGCCTAGCTCGGCAATAGTTTCAGCGCTAAAGTGAGGGATCGGCTCCGCCGCGAGGTCCCGATGCACCAGGCTAATCTTGGTACTGCGCTGAAGGGATTCAAGCAGGGATTTTCACAGTTGGTTTGATACCCCGGAAGCGCCGAACAGACTGGAATCAATGTGTAAGATCTTCGTTGCCATGTGTAACCTCCAAACAATTAAAATGAGCTTTGCTTTCGTTAGAAGGATAATAAGCTGTATTATTCGATCGAATGTACGTTATATTTGACCAAACCAACCAACTTTTTCGATAAATACAATGAAAATCACTCTCGAACAATGGCAGACCTTTGTCACCGTGGTCGACGAAGGGAGCTTCGCAAAAGCCGCAGAAGCACTGAATAAAAGCCAGAGCAGCATCAGTTACATCATCTCCCGCCTGCAGGAGCAGCTGCCTACACCCCCCTTGGCACAACAGGGCCGCAAAGCGGAAGTCACCGAAGCGGGGAAGGTTCTCTACCGGCACGCAAAAAACCTGTTGAAAGACGCCGAAGATATCGAAAAAGCAGCTCAATACCTGGCAAGCGGCTGGGAATCCGAAGTCGCCATCGCTGCCGATGCCTTAACCCCGCTTAAAAAAGTATTGTGCGCACTACAGGACTTTTCTAAAACCAGCCCCAGCACCCGCATTCGCCTGTTGGAGACCACTCTATCAGGCACAGACGAAGCGCTGCTCACTAAAAAAGCCGATATTGCTATCAGTGGAAGGGTACCACCGGGCTTTTTTGGCGAGCCCGTATGCAAGGTAAACATGGCACCTGTCGCCAGTCCAAAACACCCCTTGTTACGCCATGAACATAAAATCAGCGAAAAAGAACTTAAGCAGCACCGCCAGATTGTGGTGCGCGACTCAGGCACAAAACGCGAGCAGGATGCAGGCTGGCTCGGCGCAGACCAGCGCTGGACCGTCTCTTACTTCTCCACCAGCATTGAAACGGTTAAAGCCGGGTTAGGTTTTGCCTTTATCCCCACACACTGCATTGAAAAGGAACTTGAAGAAGGGAGCTTAAAGATGCTCCCCCTGACCATCGGCGGCCAAAGGGAAATACCGTTATTCGTAATTGTAGGCGCGCAAAGTTCAGCAGGGCCAGCGGTGAATGCTGTGGCACAAAAATTAATAAGTCACTTAAAAAGCTAAGCGTTGTATAGTAGTCGGATGTCCTTAATTATTAATTTTTGTCATTATAATATTTGTCCACTGTTCTTTTTCTATAGATCACACCTCCTATGGCAAATGAACAAATCATTGCGACGACAGGAATTGTTATTGCTAAGATCAGTTCACCTTCAAAATAAAACCAATAATAGAACCAGCTGAAGTTAAACGTGTTAAAGAGGGTTGTCAGGATTGGGATTGGAGGGATAACTCCACGTACCAAACCCAACAAAAAAGAGAAAAATAATAGTACGATGAAAATGGTTACCCAATCTGCTATAGGAAGACGACCAAATATACAAACAACGACACCAACTAGCAGTGCTAAGCTAATGTTGTAGCCAAATACTTCATCTTCAAATTCTTCGGCTTCACTCACAATCTATATTCGCTCGTCATCAATCTATGAAAAAAGGCTTGAACCTTTTCTGCTCGTCACTCCACCCAAATGGTATCGGAGGTACAAACCAATGCCCTCCCGTACCCGCAGCAGGCCCCGTCATTTGGCCAGCTGCTGGAAGCCCTTGCGTAAAGTAGCTGGATGCCCTTAATTATTTATCATTTGAAAACACCTCTACCGATCCGTATATTACTTTCACACGACTATTAAACTAAAAAAGGTTTTTTCTCAAATAAGCACTATCGTTTGTCCTTCTATATTCAACGTCTAAAGAATCAACATTAAGATAATACCCTCCCAAATGAACCTTCCCTTTTAATTCATTTGAATAAAATATGTAATTATCGTAAACAAATGCAGCAGCATTTGGCGCATTTTTGTATTTCGGAGGATAGAGACTGTTTTCCTCTATCAGCGCTTTTACTCGCAAACGCCCCTCTTCCATACCTATAGGTGACTGCTCAAAATATTTCTTAAAACTTGAAGACCCAAGCCATTGAACTTTTAACTCTTCTGCAGATACATATCCCACCATTAAAAATAAATTATACACAATGAATAAACGGGTTAGGATATTTTTTTTATTGCCCCCACTTTTCCTCCTTCCACCCGTTTTTCTGAGCGCTTTTAGCAAACTACTAGGACGGGAATATTGTTTATTAATCAACTCTGCTTTTCTCATCGCACCACTAACGGCAGTTGCACACTGCTTACCCAAAAACTGATAGGTTTTGTTATTGCTATTTAGTCTCTGACCCCTTGATTTTAACCTCTTAATTTAGCGGCAAAGACCAACCCTATCACCCTCGGGAATATCGATAGTAAAAATTCGGCCATAGGTAACTTTAAATCGATTATTATTAAACAAGGAAAGAAAACCCTTTTTCATGTAGATTTCGTCGGGAGACTCACGGTACTCCAGTTGGCAGGCATCTACATTAAGATAGAAGCCCTGTAATGACACAGCCCCCTTTGGTATCACATGAAAATAAACATAATTCCCGTAAAAAAAGATTGGGGACATTCCACTTACTTCTAAAACGGGTGATTGGTGTCCCGTACTTTTGTAGAATATATCCAGAATTTTTTTCCCTGATGTTTTTCTTTCAACCGGAACAGATTTGATAAACTTTTGAAATTTACCTGAATTAAACCATCGGACATCAAGCTCAATCTCTTTCATACAGTGCACCTCACTTACATAAAGAAAAAGAACTATAAACATAAACAACCTCATTACCATCGCTCCTCTTTCCACCCAGCCCCATCTAGCTTGCCTGCTAGTGCCGCTGGCCTTAGATAGCTTCTATCTAGTGTAGTGCTTCAAATAAACTGAAGCTTATTAAGCTTATCGCGGGCACGTCCCACCTTTTCCAATATTTCTTCCGCCTTTTTTGTCCAAACAAAAGGTTGGGGTGATTCATTATGGTTCTCGATAAATTGCATAATCTTCTCTTCCAA
>CAJIBL010000837.1_pt1 | contig 61536 bp, 42 predicted proteins | sample 9199351 | NCBI WGS metagenome assembly CAJIBL01 (sample SAMEA7708304, study PRJEB35096) | sediment metagenome | biome: marine neritic benthic zone biome [ENVO:01000025]; feature: sediment [ENVO:00002007]; material: shallow marine sediment [ENVO:03000034] sea grass bed [ENVO_01000059] ...
TAAAAGTGCCGTCGTTGTTATTAACAACACTGCCTTCGCTTGGGCTGGAAGTGATGGTGAAAGTGTGAGTATCGGAAGTATCACCATCAGTTTCAGTAAAGCTGCCATTAACGGTACTGCCGTCTTCATTAGCGCTGACAGAAACGTTGCCTGCTACTGGCTGATCATTGGTGCCGGTTACGGTAACCGTGACAGTGGCTGCAGTACTGGTGGCATTACCTGAACCGGAATCATCCGTTGCGGTGTAATTAAAAGTTACGTCGCGCGTTTCACCGGCTGCCAGATCCTGGAAATCACTGCCGGGATCAAAAGTAAAAGTGCCGTCGTTGTTATTAACAACACTGCCTTCCGAAGGACTTGAGGTGATGGTAAATGTATGTGTGTCAGTAGTATCACCATCAGTTTCAGTAAAGCTACCGTTAACAGTGCTGCCGTCTTCGTTAGCGCTGACAGAAACATTACCTGCTACTGGCTGATCGTTGGTGCCTGTTACGGTAATCGTTACCGTGGCAGTATTACTGATTGCATTGCCAGAACCGGAATTATCCGTTGCCCTATAAGTGAATGTCACATCACGTGTTTCGCCTTCGGCGAGATCCTGGAAGTCCGTGCCTGGATCAAAAGTAAAAGTACCGTCGTTGTTATTAGTAACGGTACCTTCACCCGCGGCCAGATCGTCTATGATGGCGAATGTATGTGAATCACCACTATCGCCATCCGTTTGCGAAAAATTGCCATTGACGGTGCTGCCATCTTCGTTGGCATTTATCGAAACATTGGCGGCAACGGGTGCATCGTTAACATTCGTTATTTGGCCCGATGCTGTTGTAGTGAGCGATTCAACGGTGCCCTGACTATCCGTATAGCTTGTAGTGAGCCTTACATACTGGCCTGCGTCGGCATCATCCAGCGTGTAATCAGCGCTTGTCGCTCCCGAAATATCTGCCCAGCTTGTTGAGCCATCGGCACTGCGTTGCCACTGATAATTAACCGGGCTGGAAATGGTGTCTGCATCTGAAACAGTAGATGTCAGTATTTCATCTTCCGTTTCTGTGCCCGAGAAACTCAGGCTACCGGCGGTATTATCATCAACATAGTTAACCGTCAGTACACCGGTTTCTGTATCTGTATTGCTATCCTGCACAACGTAGCTGAAGGTTTCAGCTGTGCTTGTGCCACCGTAGGCTTCTGCACCGTAAATTGCGATAGCTAAACTTGTCCAGCGAACTTGAAGGGCAAGGTATCTGAATTCACCGCTGGGGGTAATTGTTTGTAGTACCTGGTCTGTCGCCCCTCCCGGGCCCGAGCCTGCGTATAAGCCCGAATCAACCAGGCTTCCAGAGGCGTCATAGGCGAACCATTCGGCGTCATCGCCTGGATCAAAAAAGGTATGGGTGATATCAGCGGAGGTAAATTGCGCTCCGAAGTCAAATACAAGCGTTTCGTTTCCGGCGACGGTCTTATCCAGGAAGTTTGCGTCAACGGCTAGCCCGGATGTGCCTTCGTCAATAACAGTGGCATCGGCGCTGGCTAGTGAGGCTGCGGTAATCTGCCCCCCATCCAGGTAATCAGTGCCAGCGCTGTAGCCGTATATATCGAACTCAGTTCCCCAATTGCCGGTGCCGGTGTCGCCGGAAACGGAGGCCTGAAAAGCGGTGTCGTAGGTAAACGTACCGTCCTGATTAAAGGTAATTAAATTGCCTTCTACCGTTGTAAAACTGAGCTCGCCATCACCATCCCAGGAATTGTAAGTGGTGGAATCATGAGTAATCGAGACCAGCGAGCCCGGTGTGAAGGCTCCGAGGTCATCTGCGACAATGCCTGTGCCACCAGTACCTGTTATGACATTACCCGTGACGGTTTCTCTGGACCAGACTGTGGTGCTGTCATCAAAAGCCGTTGGCGCAGCCATAATGCCCAGCCAGCTGGGGGCGAACACGGTTTCTGTCTCAATGGCGCCGGTAGCGCTCTCAAGCTCCCAGTCGCCGTTGTATTCTGCGCTGCCTGTTGCATCATTACTGGCAGCAACATCGGCCTGTGTCACTTCAGCAATTTGCTGAATAAGGGCGAGGCCTTGGTCATTGGCTGCCAAATCACAGCCATAGAGCAGAATATCGGCATTCTCACTCAGGGCAGACTGCCACTCGCTCATTTGTTCGCTGTACTGGCCTATGTTGTCATTACTTAGCCAGATATCACCCACCTTTAACTTTGCGTCGTTGCCGTGGGAGAGCAAATGAACACTTTTTATACCGGCGTATTGCGCCAGTACAAGAGAAATCTGTTCCAGGCCGTTATCGTTGGTGTTAATGGTGAAAACCTGGAAGTCGCTATCGGTATTGCTCGTGACTTCTTCTATTAGGGCATCTTTGTCTTGAATACTGCTATCGACAAAGATGATTTCGCCATCGAAGTTTTGCCGCTGTGGACTAGGCGCCTGGCTGTCCAGGTAGGCTTCTTGTGAATCTTCAATGGTGTTTTCTGTGACAAGGGGGATGTCGAAGGCTTCCAGCAGGTCGGTATTCTCAGCCTGGATGTTTAAATCATCCGCTTCCATGGCTTGGTCGAAAACAGCAATATCACTGGTAGCCGAAAACAGTAGTCGGGCTTCCAGAGGTTCGGCGATTATTCGCCTTTTGTTTGTTTCCGCCTTTTGATTGCGCATACAGTGGTAATAATTCTTAATAGTACTGGTGTATATTGCGTCATGCGACAGCCTATGGCTACGTTAACTGTAACCATATTAATACATTTGATCGATAACTGTGACGCATTTAGTTGAATATGTGTACAACTATAGTATTAATAAAGCGTGTTTTAGCTTATATTGGCGTGTTAATTTGATTTTTGTGTAGATAGCTGCCGCGTTATATCTATTGGTTTTAACGCTGGCGTGCAGTTCGTTTTTGCGTGATGTGATGAAAAGTAAAGCTGCATGCTCTGTCTTGAGTTTTCCAAAAGCCTAAAGGGGGAGGAATAGCGTTGAGCTACAGCTTGTGGGGAACACATTTGGAGTGCGGAATAGCTTGAGCCCGGCGAGGTTCGGTTAACAGGGGGGGCAGAGACGCACCGTTAAGAACCGTGGGGCTATACGGGCCCATTAAAATCAAGACAGCCGATCAAAGCGCCCGATTTTAAGGGCCACTACCTGTTTGGTCGCCGTGTTGTCAACAGGCTGCTCTAGTCGGGTTCAACTTCCTTATCGAACATATAGCCCACTTCACCGCTGCGTTTGTCTTCCTCTGCTTTATCTTTCTTCTGTTTAAGCTCTTCCTGTTTGCGGGTGAGGTTGTTTACAACCGGTAGTGGGTCCAGCCCTTTCCATATGGGAATCATTGAGAACAATGTCAGGAACAGGCTGCTCGCACGCAATGCCCAAACAACGATACCGGTGGTGAGTGATATTGTCAGGCCTTGATAGATGGCATCATGCTCAGCTTGCTGGTCAAGGGCGAGTTGCATCTCTTCTTTGAGTTTAAGAAGTTCATCATTAAATTCGGCGATATCCTGCTCACTGAGAAAACTGTCGGCATTGACTACCAGGTTGGCCAGCGCGCTGGAGGTGTTGCTGAGATTTTGTCGTTCGGCCACAAACCTTTCAATGTTTTCCTGTGCTCTGGTATCGGGAGCTGCAGGCTCGAAATCGTATTCAGGAGCGGAACCAATTTTCTCTGTAAGAGCAAGGAAGGCTTCATAGCTGGGTACCTGGTTTATGAGCGAATTGTCATCGTTACCGCCGCCGTTGCTGCGCGGTACGTCGTCTACAGGCTGCTCATTCTCGCCATCGCTGCTGCCTTGCTCATCAGGCTCCTCAGGCTCTGGCTCTGGAAGTGTATCTTCCGGTTCCTCTGGCTCAGGTAGCGTATCTTCGGGTTCGGGTTCGGGTTCTGGTGGCTGCACCACCGGTGCAGGTCCAACCTGGATGGTTAGTGTTGTTTCAGCAATGTCCCCAGCAGTATCGGTAACTCGTAAGACTATCGTTCCCTGGCCCACAGACTGCTCGGTATAAGTAAGGTTGAGCACCAGATCGGTGATATTGGCAGTACTTATCAGCTCGGGGTTTGAGTTACTTTCAATGCTCAGTACCATGTCGTTGATATCATCTTCAACATCATTGAATACATCTGCCAGGGAAATTTGCGATGAGGTTTGACTGCCGACGGTAAAGACTATGTTATCCAGTGGCGCGGCCGTAGGAACGTCATTGACTTGGGCAACGCTAAGCTGCAGGGCAGAGTCTACAAAAGCGCCCTGTTCATCGGTAGCACGTATAATTATTGTGCTCTCCCCCGACTGGTTGGCACTGAAATCAAGTAGCAGATTACCGTTGTCATCAATTGCAGCACTATCAAAAAGCGCATTGTTACTGTTGCTGATAATGGCGAAAACCAGATTGTTATCACTGGTTTCTTCATCATCAAAAATATTACCCAGCGCTATGCTCTCATTGGGGGCTTCTTCGTCCACGCTAATAGGGCTAAAGCCCGAGCTGACCGGGTTATCGTTAACAGCGGTAATTAACAGGTTAAATGTTGTGCTCGCTCGCTGGCCGCCATTGCCATCATCGGCGAAGACCACAATCTCCAGGGTGCCGGCATCGGCGTCATTTGTAGGTGTGCCGGAGAAGGTGCGCGAGGCGCTGTCAAAGCTCAGCCAGCTGGGTAGTGCCCCGTTATTGCTGAGGCTGGCGCTGTAGTTGAGAGCATCACCATCGGCATCAAAGAATGTGTCGTTGGCGAAAGTGAAGGTGAAAGGGCTGTCTTCAGTGGCTTGTTGATTCGCAATGCCGTTTTGTAATACGGGGTCATCATTAGTGCCGCTAATTTGCCCGCTGCTTGCGCTGAGGTTTTCCAGGTAACCCTGACCATCGGTATAAGTGGCGCTTACCCGAATAAACTGGTCAACATCGGCGTCATTCAGGGTATAACTTGAGGCAGTAGCCCCTGTAATTACTGTCCAGCCACTGTTGCCGTCTGCGCTGCGCTCCCATACAAAGGTAATAGGGCCAGACAGGCCATCGTCTTCAACAAGGTTGGTGCTCAGAACCTGATCTTCTGCTTCAGTGCCGCTAAGTGTTAACAAGCCTGGATCGTTGACTGACACGACCTGCGAGCTGGCAGCTGAGACAGGCGATTCTATGAAGCCCTGGTCGTCGCTGTAACTGGCGCGCACGCGGATGTAATTTCCTGCGTCATCGTCTGTTAGCAAGTATGTGTCTGCACTGGAGATTATTGTCCAGTTGCTTGTTCCGTCAGTACTGCGCTCCCAAGTATATGTTACCTGTCCAGTAACTCCTTCAGGGTCCGTGACGCTTGCTGTCAGTAACTGATCTTCTTCTGCTGTGCCGGTAATCGTTACCGTGCCGGGATCATTAGAAGGGGTAACCGTTGGATCAACATTACCTGCAATACCGTCTACGGTGCCGTCATTAGGCGTTAAATTAAATGCAGGTAAATCAGTTCCTGCGTTCACCAGTGCCAGGCCTGCAGCAGTTAATGTGACATTGCCACTGCCATCGAGTGCGTAATTGGTTGTATCGCTAAGAGTAACGGTAACCGTATCGCCTTCTTCGTCATTAGTGGTGTAACTGGCAACGATATCGCCAACGGAAGCACCGGCATCTTCAGTAAAGTTGTTGGTGACAGTAACGGTTAATGTCGGCGCATCGTTTGCTGCTGTGACTGTGGGATCAACATTACCCGCAACACCATCAACTGTGCCGTCATTGGGTGTAAGGGTAAATGCAGGTAAATCCGTTCCTGCATTAACAAGAGCCAAGCCTGCAGCCGTTAAGGTGACATTACCGCTGCCATCTAAAGCGTAATTAGTGGTATCACTGAGCGTGACCGTTACCGTATCGCCTTCTTCATCGTTGGTAGTGTAACTGGCAACGATATCACCAACGGAAGCTCCGGCATCTTCAGTAAAGTTATTGGTAACGGTTACTGTTAACGTGGGAGCGTCGTTTGCCGCTGTTACGGATGGATCAACATTACCCGCAATACCATCAACGGTGCCGTCATTGGGTGTTAAATTAAATGCAGGTAAATCGGTGCCTGCATTAACGAGAGCCAGGCCTGCAGCCGTTAAGGTGACATTACCGCTGCCATCGAGTGCGTAATTAGTGGTATCACTGAGCGTGACCGTTACCGTATCGCCTTCTTCATCGTTGGTGGTGTAACTGGCAACGATATCACCAACGGAAGCTCCGGCATCTTCAGTGAAATTATTAGTAACGGTTACTGTTAATGTCGGCGCATCGTTTGCTGCAGTGACTGCTGGATCAACATTACCCGCAATACCATCAACGGTGCCGTCATTGGGGGTAAGGGTAAAGGCGGGTAAATCAGTTCCTGCGTTCACCAGAGCCAGGCCTGCGGCCGTTAAGGTGACATTGCCACTGCCATCGAGTGCGTAATTAGTGGTATCACTTAGCGTGACCGTTACCGTATCGCCTTCTTCATCGTTAGTAGTGTAACTGGCAACGATATCGCCAACGGAAGCACCGGCATCTTCAGTAAAGTTATTGGTGACAGTAACGGTTAATGTCGGCGCATCGTTTGCTGCAGTGACTGCTGGATCAACATTACCCGCAACACCGTCTACGGTGCCGTCATTGGGCGTTAAATTAAAGGCAGGTAAATCAGTTCCTGCGTTCACCAGTGCCAGGCCTGCAGCCGTTAAGGTGACATTGCCACTGCCATCGAGTGCGTAATTAGTGGTATCACTGAGCGTGACCGTTACCGTATCACCATCTTCGTCATTGGTGGTGTAACTGGCAACGATATCTCCGACAGAAGCGCCGGCATCTTCAGTAAAGTTATTGGTGACAGTAACGGCTAATGTCGGTGCATCGTTTGCGCTTGTGAATGTGATAGTTGCAGCCGCCGCAATAGTTGCGGTATTGCTGTCCGATACAGAAACGGAATAGCTGGGAGCATTCTCGCTGCCATCATGAACAAATTTTATAGCACCATCGCTTATCTGCTGTTGGGTAAAACTGGTAACAGTGGAATTGTCAGAAACCAGCTGAAAACTGCCGTTATTCACGCTGCTTACGTTAAAGGTCAAACTGTTGTTAAGGTTGTCCGGGTCTGTAGCGGCGAAGTCAAAGTTTGTTAATACAACTTCCTGCCCCTCAGTAACATTAAGACCATTCGCGGTTAATGTAGGTGTATCGTTGTCGTTTGCACTAAAGGTAATGGTAGCTGCAGCTGCTGTAGTGGCTGTGTTGCCGTCGCTGACAGACACAAAGTAACTCGGCGCGTTTTCTCCACCATCGTGAACAAATTTAATATCGCCGTCGATAAGCTGTTGCTGCGTGAAGCTGGTGACTACGGAATTATCTGAGGTCAACTGGAAGCTGCCATTGGCAATGCTGGTGACGGTAAATGTAAGTGTACTGTCGGTGTTGTCTGAGTCGGTTGCGGCAAAGTCAGTGTTTGTTAGAACAACTTCCTGCCCTTCGTTCACCGTTAAGCTGTTTACTGTCAGGACTGGTGTGTCATTTTCATTGGCATTAAAGCTTATGCTGGCCGCTGCTGGTGTTGTATTGTTAAAACCATCAAAAATAGAGACTAAATAGCTGGGCGCAGTTTCGTCGCCATCGTGAACGAATTTAATTGCGCCGTCGATAATTTGCTGCTGAGTGAAGCTGGTAACATCGTTGTCGTTGGAAACAAGTTGGAAGGTGCCGTTGCTAACGCTGCTAACGTTAAAGGTTAAAGTATTGTCATCATTGTCCGCATCGGTTGCTGCAAAATCGTTGGTGGTGAGAACAACAGACTGGCCTTCGTTTACGCTGAGGCTATTGGCAGTGAGCACTGGCTCAGCATCTTCAACCGTAAACGTAATAGTTGCAGCAACGGCGGCGCCGCTGCTGGCACCAGCTTCATCTTGCACTTCAACGCTGTATGCTGGAGCATTAAAAGAATCATCATGATTAAACTGAATTTCACCCGCTGCTACCTGTGCCTGTGTAAATTCAGTGACTAGTGAGCTATCGCTGACGAGTTCAAACTGACCATTAGTAACACTGGTGACATAAAAAACCAGATTATCATCGTTATCGTCTGCATCGCTGGCAGACAAATCGGCAGTGGTGAGGATAACCGTGTCACCGTCGGTGAGTGTAAGGCTGTTGTTGCCCAGAACCGGGGCGTCGTTGGCAGCGCTTACAACAGTCGACGCATCTGATACGACGCGTTCGTGAGTTCCCTCGTCGTCGATGTAAGTGGCAACCACGCGCAGGTAATCGCCATCATCTGAGCCCGCAACTCTGTAAGAGCTTACATTTGCCCCTCCGATATCTGACCAGCCAGAGACACCATCGCCACTGCGTTGCCACTGGTAACTGATGGTGCCGGAAACGCCATCGGCATCTGTTGGGCCGGCGGTGCTGAGGCTATCACCCTCGTTGGTGGTGCCGGAGATGCTAATCGTGCCTGCGTTGTTGTCATCGGTGTAGGTGAAGCTCAAGCGGCCGATATCGGTATCACCATTGGCATCGCTGAGGGTGTAATCGAAGTCCAGGTTTGCCGGGCTGTTGTCAATGACAGAAAGCGAATAGATTCGAAATGAATCAGCATTGGTATTGCTGGTGTCGCCCGTAAATACCAGGTATTGGAAGTCGCCACTAACGGTAATTTTTTCGGTATGGTAGATGGATTCGTCGCTGCCATCGGGAGAACCGTTGAAGGAACCAGACTGAACTTGTGTAAGAGATGCGTCGTAAGCTCTCCAGGTGAGGTTTTCTGTGGAGCCGAAATTAGAGGTAGTTACCTGAAAAATCCGGGCGTCGGCGCCCAAATCGATAACCACTGCCTCAGTGCTACCACCTGCTGAGCCATCATCTTCAAGGTGGTCGGAATCTGCTGTATTACGTATTGAGAGGCCCGTGCTACTGTCACGGAGTTGTGGGTCACTTGAGGGGTTCGGATCTGAAAAATCCAGCGCATCAGCATTCGATAAATCCAGCAGTGAACCACCATCGACAAAGGCCACGCCCATGGTGTAACCGTAGACGGTATAGAGGTCATCCCAACTAACATCGGTTTCGGTTTCAACCACTGTCGGTGTATAGGTATATGAGCCGTCCTGATTGAAGCTCATTACCCCGTTAGTGGTGTTGAAGCTCAGGTTGCCATTGGCATCCCAGGAGTCATACACCACTGTGTTGTATTCCACCTGAGAGAGGAAGGCGTTAGGGTCGCCTTCTCCATCCGCCTGCATCCCCGATCCACCCTCGCCGGTGATGACATTGCCGGTTAATGTTTCACCCAGATAGAAACTGCCGCTGTCATCCTGAGCTTCCGGGATATCATTTACCGGGCCGCTTACGGTAGAAGCGGGCGATTCAGCGGTGCCTGCATCGTCGGTATAGCTGACGGAGAGGCGGAAGTATTTGCCGACGTCATCTGAATCTAGGGCCAGGTTCGAGAGCGTGCCAACCGAGCTCCAGCCATTGACGCCATCGTCACTGCGCTCCCAAAGGTAGGTGATGCCGCCTGTATGGCCGTCTGCATCAGAGATGTTTGCGGAGAGTGTTTGATCTCGTTGTAATGTGCCGTCGATGGTGACTGTGGCGAGGCTGTTGATGATGCCAGAAGATGCTGAATAAACACTTTCTACGTTACCGTCATCATCGGTAAAGCTGCTATTGACGCGCACATATTTACCGGCGTCGTCTGCTGTCAGTAAATAGTCTGCACTGGTCGCACCAGCGATATTGCTCCAGGTATCGTTACCACTATCACTACGCTGCCATTGGTAGCTAAAGGTACTCCCGCTTGTGCCGTCATCGTCGGAGGGGGATGAGGCGGTGAGGGTATCGCCCTCTGACTCTGTCCCCGAGAAGCTCAGGGTAGGGGCACTGTTGCTGTTTGCATTCACCAGCGTGAGCGTGGTGCTCTGTTGGTCAGTATCGGCATCTTCAACGGTGTAGGTGAAAACCTCGTTGGTGATGAAACTGCCTTCACCTGGGTCGTAGTTGTAGGCCGTTACTTCCTGAATGTAGAGCGAGGCAGGGCTTAGCAAAATGCCTTCTTGAGGTTCGATAGAAATGTATCGGAAACTGTCGTAAGCACCGTCGTAGAGGATACTGCTAATAAGGCCATCGCCGTCGCCGGAGAAGCTGCCGGTAGCCACTTCACTGAAACCTGAGGCAAACAAGGTGTAGTTAACATCCTCGTTGTTGTTCAGACCGTTAACCACCACATTGGCTCGGGTGTAATCTGCGCCAAGGTCAATAACGATTATTTCAGAATTATCCAGCTCGCTGCCGCCAGAATCTGTATTGCCAAGGCCCGAACTGCCTTGTTGAACTATCACACTGGCCGGGCCCAGATCCAGGTCGCTTGAAAGCAGGCCTGGTGTGTGGTCAACGCCATCGGCGTATCCATAGAGTACAAAAGAGTCATCCCAGTTCCGGTACTCTGCGCTGCCACTTACGCCATTGGAGGTAAAGGTGTAATCGCCACCGCGCTCCATGACCAGGGTGCCGTTGTAGGCGTTGATGGTAATCTTGTCGTCAACGAATGTGTCGTAGGTGGCGCCATCGTATACCACTGACACAATTTCGCCGGGAGTGGAGGCAATCACATCGGCAGTAACGCTGCTGCCACCCGCACCGGTGAGCACATTGCCAGTAATGGTTTCACCGTGCCAGTAGTCGGCGGAGTCGGCATTTGCGGTGATTACGCCCAAAACTCCCTGCCAGCTTGGGGCGAACAGGGCTATTGTTTCGATGCTGCCAGTGCTTTGTTCAAGCTGCCAGTCGCCGCCCAGTTCAGTGCTGCCGGTAACATCATTGCTGGCGGCAACATCTGCGTGGGTGACCTGCGCTATTTTACTGATCAGTTGCTGCCCGTCGTCATTTGCTGCCAGGTCACAGCCATAAATCAGAATGTCGGCATTGTCGCTGAGGGCCGCCTGCCATTGACTCAGCTGCTCCTGGTGCTGGCTGAAGTTGTCGTTAGTGACCCACACATCGCCAAGCTTGAGCCTGGCTTCATCACCGTGCGTTAGCAGGTGCACACTTTTTACACCGGTAAACTGGGCGAGCAGAAGGGAAATGGTTTCCAGGCCGTTTTCTGTGGCGTCTAGCTTGATGACTTCGAATTCGCTATCTGAGTTGCTCTTGATTTCTTCTATCAGCGCATCTCTATTCTCAAGGTCTGCGTCTACGAAGATGAATTCGCCCTCAAAGCTCTCTCTTACGGGGTTATGGTTTGCATCGTCCTGGTAGACATTGTCGATTTCTGCATCTGTGATAAGGGGTATATCAAAGGCTTCCAGCAGGTTAACCGTTTCTGCCTGGGAGGGGAGGTCGTCTGCTTCCGAAAGTCCGTCATCGAGCAATACCATATCGGCTGTTGCAGAGAACAGCAGCCTAGCTTCCAAGGGTTCAGCGACTATACGCCGTTTTTTGGTGGGCGAGGGTCTCTTGTTGCGCATAAAGGCAGGGCTCATATATACCTGTATAGTTATCTTGATTCATGTGCAAGCGGATTTCGACGACAGCGATCAGTCGAATGGCACGTTTTGTCAGGTTTATGCTATTTGGGTAAGGAATACGCTTGGTGGAATAAGGTGCCAGCACACCATTTTTACGCAAATTGGCTGCCGCTTCTATGAGCTTTTGCTCATTATTACAAATGATTCTTGTTGTGGTGCTGAAGGTGAGGGCTAGTTCTGCAATAGTTTGGTTTGATTGGCCACATCCGGGAAGGCCACTTTGCACTTCAAGCCGCTTGGCAGATCCAGGCGTGGATTGGGGATGGCAAGCGTGACACCAAAAGTATTGCTGGGGGCGTCGATCACCTTATCGACCTGATCCACGCGCGCGTTGTAGTGTTTTCGTACAATCATAAGCTCGGGCGTGACAACGGCATTCATACCGATTTTTATCTTCCCATACAGGTGTGCCGGTGCGAAAACTTCTACCTTGAGAGGGTCAAGTTTTGCTACCTGGATGATGGGCTCAAAGTAGATGTGCTCGCCGGGTTCTTTATAACGTTCAGTTACTACGCCATTAATGGGGCTGAGCACTGTTCTTCGTTCCAGATCGGCTAAAGCGCGCTTGTACTCCATATCTGCCTGGCGTTTGCGGTCTTTCGCCTGCTGTAACTGCTGGCCCGCGAGCTGATGTTCAGTTTTGGCTTTGTCCAGCTCGGCAAATGAAGCGGCTTTTTTGTCGTAAAGGCCTTTCACTCGCTTCAGGTTGCGGGTGGCAAATTCAAATGCGAGGTCCTGAGCATCTACATCGCTTTCCAGCTCAGCCTGCAGTTGGCGTAGATCTACAGTGGCGGCTTCCAGGCTGGCTTCCAGTTTTGCCAGAACCTGGCCGGCTTCAACTGTTTCATTTTTCTGTACCAGTACTTCACTTACCACGCCCTCAGCGGAGCTACTTACATCAACGCGAACGTTGGGTTCTATCCGGCAGTTCAGCTCAACAGGGGTGTTGGCCTGGGCAGTGGTGCCGAGGGTTAAAGCAGCGACAGCGGTAATCAAGGTTTTAAGCATGCTTTTCTAATTTCAAGGAGAGTCGTCCATTTCAACTATAGATCAAAAACCGACTAAGTGCCTAGCCTGGCAATACAGCACTTTGAGTTGAATATGAGACAGGGTTAAATTAAATACCTACATTCAGTTTTTCATCTTGCCTGACTATGTTTATGACAAGGTTTTGCACCAGTCGTTTCAGTTTTTGCGCCAGTGGTTCAGGTTCGTGTGCGAAAATGACATAGGCTTTGTGTCCAAATTGCTCGACATTTAATGTGTTCACAGCTTCGATGTCCACTAAAAAAACGCGTTCTGTGGTACGTGTATTGTCCTGGGTGCTGCCGTCGATGGGGATTCGCCCTCCGCCTGCGGTACCCAAAGCTTCGCTAGGCAGCGTAAAGGTTCCACCTGGTACCTGCTGTGTAATTTGTCCCTGAAATACTCGCTGCGGCTGGCTGGCAAGGCGAAATTGTATTTTCCGCAGGTTTCCTCTTAAAAAGCCCACTTCTTCTTGAGTGAGAACGGCTCTTATATGCGCTGGCGAATCATTCAGAACCAGCCCAATGGTATCACCCTCCTTTATGAAACTGCCCTCCAGCTCATTATTTTGGAGCTGCTTGAATACTCCCGACGAAGGGCTGCGAACGATGAGGTTATTTACCTGTTGTTGTAAATAGATAATTTCGAGCTCAATCGCGGCAATATCCTGTTCAAATAGCTGTATCTGAGAGCGGTCCAGGGACCAAGCCTGTTCATAGCGTGACTTGTATTCAGCGAGGGTGGCTTGTTTCTCAAGTAGCTGTGCAGTGGTATCAATATTTGATAAAAACAGTAGAGCGTCGCCAGCATTGATCTGCTGCCCGCTTTGAGCGAGGTTTTTTTTCACGGTGCCGGCTGCCTGTGCGCGTATCCGAGAACTCTCTGGCAGCCATACCACGCCCTCTGCCGATGTGCGATGAGGGATGGGGATATAAAAAGATGCAAGCACCACTACGGTAATACTTGTTAAAGAAACGGCAATTGCCCGTTTGCGATGCTTGGCCAGCTCTTCGCTTGCCAATAAAAACATCAGGTATTTGCCTAGCGGCAGCGCAAACTGAAATATTGCCATCCAGATTAAAAATGCAAAGCCCAGCATGGGGAAGTTGCGGGCAATTACCAGCACAATACTAAGTAAAATGAAGAGGCGATAAAGAAAGGCCGCGAAGCCGTAAAAAGCCAGGCCAAAGCTTTCTTTTTTTGATCCAGCCACAGGGTAGGTGTCTTTCAAACCATAAAGATAACGCTTGGTAATATATCGAATGTTCAGCGCTGAGCGCGCGGCCAGGTTGGGTTGATCAATGGCATCGCACAATATGTGGTAACCATCGAAACGCATTAATGGGTTGCCATTGAAAAACAGTGTGGAGATGCTACCGATGAGCATTATGTTGAACAGAATACTGCGGTAAACACCGTCTTCAGCTTGAAGCCAAAGCATTAGTGCAAGGGCTGCAAAAAACAGCTCCACCGCCATGCCGGCGCTGCTTACCATCAAACGTTGTCTTTTGCTGGAGAATCCGGTAGCGGCTGTTGCATCCACATAAGGAAAAGGTGTTCCGACAATTAGCACTACACCAAACTCATGAACATGCCCACCCCATACCGTGGTAAAAAGTCCGTGCCCCAGTTCGTGAATGGCTTTTAAAACCGGGTAAGTCAGCCACAGCAAAAAAAGGTTTTGCGGCGAGAGAATGTCGGTGAGCTGTGTTGCGGATATCTCCGGCCAGTTGCTGGCTGTCAGGAACAGGGCGTAGCAGACAAGCGCAAGCCACAGTATTGCCACAAACGGCGATGCAATAAATTTAGCGAGCGGTTGTAGCGCTTGCAGCAAGCGGTTTGGGTTAAACAGGGGGATTTTCCAGGCATAGGGGCTTTTAATCAGTTGGTGCCAAAACTGCTCTTTTTTCTGCTGTCGGCGTTCGAAGAGCTTGGACGCTTGCGGTGGGAAATCGCAGATCATCAGGTCGGCTACGTACAGATATTGGAGAAGCTCAATTAAATCTTCTTGTGTGGGAATGTCGTCCAGAGTCTGATTTAGGGCCGCTTGCGAAGCGCAACCGAGAATTTGTTCCAGGTTGTTGCTGCCGTTCATAAACCCCAATAGCTGGTAAGCCAGGGCATTGAAACGATGGAAACGGCTGTTGGCTTTGTCTTCCAGGACGTACCATAGCTCGCCGTTATAGTGCCGCGGTTGTATGTCTACATGTCTCGGCAGGGATGGTTTTATTTTTACTAGCTGTTGCCACAGTTTGGGGTTAACGGACACGGTAGACTCCTAAAGCCACAATGTCAGGCGCAGCCAGTGCCAGATATCGTGGAACCAGATCCAGCCGAGGGAGCGTCGTTCAATAAAAATTTTTGCGGAGCCTGTCATTCCGGGGCGCAGGGTGTCAGGTGTTTTTTCGAGGGTGGCAAAAACCTGAAAATAGTTTCTGCCGTTTCTAACCTCACTCAAGGGGGTGATGCGCTCTACGGTAATAGAAAGTCTTTCTCCCGGCAGGCTTTTCAGGTTCAACAGTCCCGATTGTGATTCCTTAAGAAAGTCGATGTTTCGCTCGTCAACGAACAGGGATATGCGGTAGTCAGAGCTGTCTGCTATTTCAAATAGCACATCCCCCTGTTTGATGGGGGCGCCAAGGGATTGGCTGATATCGTCGGAAACGATAATACCGGCGATGGGTGATTTCAGCTGTATTCTTTCCAGCTTTTGCTCAACAAGGCGTAAAGCAATTTTACTTTGTTCTACCTGCGCATTGAGAATGGCTGCCTGCGCACGATTGCCATTGGCAAGGGCGTTGTCATATTCCAGCCGGTATTGTTGCAGCTGACTGGAAAGCTTGCGGCGCTCCAGGTTGAGTTCCTCATCTTTCAACTTGGCTAATAATTGGTCCTTTTCGACGGTGTCACCGGGTCTTGCGTGAATAAACCCGAGAAAGCCTTCATAGGGTGACACCAGCAGGTGTTTATTGGTGCTTTCTACGGTGGCGTTATTGGAAACGTAAAAATCACCGGGGATAAACAGTGCTGCGATAAAAATGGCACAGCAACTAAAAAAAACTTTTTCAATCGGATGCCGGGTGCCGAACACTCGCTCGCCAGTCTTGGCAAATTTGCGGCGGAGAATGCCACGAATACTCTGCTTGCTGTCCTTTTTTAATTGGAATATGGTCGCAAGGGATTTCTTGCTCTTTTTTACAAAGGCGTGAATGGCGCTGTTTAGTGTTTCCTGCTTGGCATTTTCCAGGGTGATAACGCCAACGAAATTTCCAGCTTCGCTCAATACAAAACTGTGGCAAGATTTTAATTGGTGGCCGTCCAGCAGCTTTTGATGGTTGCGCAGGATGTTGCCGCTGTTGTCTTGTTTAGCTTCGCGGGATGAAAGGTGAAGGTCTTTTTTCTGGGTTAGAGCCTCCTGCATGGCATTGCGAATGTTCTGCATTGGTAAAGTTCGCTCATCGATGTTTGCCGAGAAGGATACTGCTTTTAATCTGATTTCGTTGCCTTGGGTCAGGCCGATGCTTACTCTGTCCAGAGCGAAATGGGATGCCAGAAAGTTAACAATAGCGATGGCGCTTTCATCGATAGATTTTTCCCGCAGAGCTGCACTTAACAGGTTAAGTTCCTGGGTGGGGCTGTTGTTGCTTTCAATCGTGGCAAGTGAGGAGCGGGATTTACTGTCCGCCAGAGCGCGTTCAATGTAGGTGTCGTATTCGAGCAGAATAAACTGCAGCCAGGTCAGCCCCCAGTCGAGCAGCTTGATCACCGCTTTCATAGTTGTACTGTCGTAGCGGCTCAGGTGAACGACCAAAACCCCCCAAAACTGGCTACGCATCTTTATGGGGTAGGCTAGATAAATGGTGCCTTCATCTGTCTTGCGCATTTGCATGCGGCGTTTGGCAATCACATCGCGAGCAGTTTGCACTGCTGTGCTATCGGTAGCGGCGGATTCGGGCCACAAGGCTTGCACGTTTGCTTGTTTGCCAGGTTCATATTGCACCATCAGACCCAGTGAGCAATCGTGGATCATCTGGCATTGCAAGTGTAGCCAGTGTTTTAGTAGGGGTTTGAGTGCGTGCATTCAGTTCTTTATCGTCGCGGTGTTAAAGGAAGCTTACACTAAGAAGCTTAGCCGGGGGATCAGCTGGCGATGGGTTCTGAACCGAGAATGGCTTCGATGGTCTGTACTTTGCCCTGTCGCACGATTTCAATGGATACTTTGTCGCCTGGGCGCGACTCGCCGATTTCCTGGCGCCCCCAGCGACCATCGCCCACCATCTGTTGGTTAATGCGCGTAATGATGTCCCCTGGGCGCAAGCCAGCTTTTGCGGCGGGGCCGTCCACATATACGTGGGTGACCAAAACCCCGTTAGTGGAACGCAGGTTGAAGGACTGCGCCAGTTGCGGCGAAAGACGCTGAGCTTCCACGCCGAGCCAGCCCCTCACCACCCGGCCAAACTCGACGATATCTTCCAGCGTCTGAATGGCGGTATCCACAGGAATGGCAAAACCAATCCCGGCGGCGGAGCCGCTTTGATCCAGCAGAGCGACATTAATGCCCAACAAATTTCCGTGCGCGTCGATCAGTGCGCCACCTGAATTGCCCGGGTTAATAGCGGCGTCTGTCTGAAGAAAGTTTTCATAGGCTGCAATATTAAAACCGCGTCTGCGGACTGCACTGATGATGCCCTGGGTAACGGTTTGTCCCATGCCAAAGGAATTGCCTATGGCGAGTACAACGTCGCCAACCATGGTTTTGTCGGGCGAGCCGATGGGAATGGGGGTAAGCTCCCCCAGCTCTATGTGAAGAACGGCCAGGTCGCTTTCGCTGTTTACGCCCTTCAGCACAGCGCGGGCTTCCCGGCCATCGGCGAGCGCGACTACGATCTCGTCTACACCCCGGATGACATGGTTGTTGGTAAGAATGTAGCCCTCGTTACTGACAATTACACCAGAGCCCCGGGAGGACTGCATACGTTTTTGTTTCGGGATGTCAGAGGTGTTGAAAATCAGGCGGAAGAGTGGGTCGTCGAAGAGCGGGTTTCGGCGAACGGTCACTTCTTTGCGGGTATAAATATTAACAACGGAAGGGGCTGCTCTGGCCACTGCACGCGCGTAGGATACCGCGCCGCTCCAGTCATTTTCTGAGGGTGACAGTGACGAAGAGGGCTGCTCTTCATTGTTTGTCCGGATAGTACCTCGCAAATCCGGGAACAGTATCAATACTGTTAACGCAAACACCACCCCCAGTACAACCGGCCAGCGTACATATACCAGTACTCTGTAAAGAGTTTCCATCTGCAGCGCAGTTTATCCTGTTTTGCTTTGTGGGTGCTGCTCGTCAAGCATCTCTTCGCTCGGGTCATCATTCAGGCCGTATTCTTCACTTAACAGGCCTGTTTCACCAGGGGTCTTTGGTGCCCAGTCGCGAGGAGGTTCCGGTTGAACTTCATTGATTGCATCGCCGGCTTCAATGCCCAATGCCTTATCTCCAGCAGCAAGAAAGCTTTGGCTTATTTCTGAGTTAGTGAGCTGCACAGCTCCCTTGGCGAGGTGCTCGTGCACGTCTTTATAGCTCTGGGTAAGGTTGTTGACCAGCCTGGAGGTCTCGGCGAAATGGTTGGCCACATCCTGCTGGTACTTATTGAGTTCCTGGCGTGTAAGCTGCAGGCTTTGTTCCAGGTCTTTCTGCTGTTCGGGAGGAATATATTTACGGCTGGCAAAGGCTCCAATAAGGCCGCCAATAACAGCTGAAATTGCGCCAACCGCAACAAGAATTTCTAAGGAAAACAAGGCTAACCTCCAACAAGTTAATACACGGCAAGGGGGCAAATGTTTAATCTGCCGCCATCTTTAATAATACACCAGAATGGTGAGCAAGGGCTGAAATGGCTTCATAGATTTCGGCTTAAGACCCCATTGCGCGCGGTGTTTGGTGCCGGTGATGTAATTTGGGGTAGAGTATCTGTTTTTTTTAACCAGCGCCGCAGTTTTTATGTTGCAAACACCCCTTCGCCGATACCAGTCAGATCTCAACACCCCAGGCTTTGTTGAAGACGATGAACAAAAGATAGCTGTGGACAGGCTTCAGCAGCTCTATGAACAGATCCTGGCCAGCCACAGTGCTTCCCCTTGGGGGAGTGGGGGCTTGTTGGCGCGTGTGCGTCGCGCGCTCAGTCGCGCGGTACCGGTCAAGGGCTTGTATATGTGGGGAGGCGTGGGGCGAGGAAAAACTTATCTGATGGATATATTTTACGATAGCCTGCCCTTCGAGCACAAAATGAGAACCCACTTCCACCGCTTTATGCGCAGGGTGCATCAGGAGTTGAACCAGCTGAAAGCAGAGCAAGACCCCTTAACACTGGTGGCGGCAAGGCTCGCTAAGGAAACTCGCGTGCTGTGTTTCGATGAGTTTTTTGTGGTCGATATCACCGATGCCATGATTTTGGCGGGGCTGCTGGAGCATTTGTTCGCGCAGGGCGTTGTGCTGGTGGCAACCTCCAATATTGCGCCCGAAGGCTTGTATGAGAATGGCCTTCAACGTGTTCGGTTTTTGCCGGCAATAGCACTATTGCAGCAGCATACGGAGGTGTTGAATGTCGATGGGGGGAAGGATTACCGCCTGCGCACGCTGGAACAGGCCGAGCTTTACTATCTAAGCTCTGATTCTCACGCTCACAGGCAATTGGAGCAAACTTTCTTAAGGCTGGCGCCGGAGAAGCATTTTCGGGAAACGCCGCAGGATATAGAGATAGAGGGCCGCCTGATTCAGGCAAAACGCGTTGCTGACGATGTTGCCTGGTTTGAGTTCTCTCAGCTGTGCGATGGGCCTCGTTCGCAGAATGACTATATCGAGTTGGCGCGTGAGTTCCATGCGGTGGTGCTTGAAGGGGTGCCCGTGTTTACTGATGCAAGTGATGACTTGGCGCGGCGTTTTATCAATCTGGTGGATGAGTTTTATGACCGCAATGTGAAGCTGATTCTCTCTGCCGAAGCACCTATTCAGGCACTCTACGCCAGTGGTCGTCTGGGGTTTGAGTTTCAGCGCACTCAAAGCCGCATTCAGGAGATGCAGAGCGCGGAGTATCTCGCCAGGGCCCACCGTGCTTGATGCGGAGTTTGCTGCTTGAATCTTGAGCAGCCTTTCTGTAAAATCCGCGCTCCTTTTGCCGGGGGCTCCCATTTGGAGCAGAGGCTTTCCGCACTTGCTTTGGGCAAATTGCGGTAAAACTTTTCTTTTTTAATTCGTACCTTCGTAAGGCAGATAACATGAAGACTATTAGTGCCACACCCGAAACAGTTAAACGCGGCTGGTACATTATCGACGCTGATGGCAAAACTCTAGGCCGAATGGCCTCTGAGATTGCTCACCGCCTGCGCGGCAAGCATAAGCCAGAGTACACACCGCACGTAGACACCGGCGATTACATCGTTGTAATCAATGCCGAGAAAGTCCACGTTACCGGTAACAAGGCGAAGAATAAAATGTACCATCACCACACCGGTTATATCGGTGGCTTAAAATCCATCAGTTTTGAAAAACTGATCGAAAAAGCTCCTGAGCGCACCATCGAGTCAGCCGTTAAGGGCATGTTGCCCAAAGGCCCCCTCGGTCGTGCAATGTTTAAAAAACTCAAGGTCTATGCAGGCGATACGCATCCACACAGCGCCCAGCAACCTCAAGAACTCAGCGTATAAATAGGAGCTAATAATGGCAGCTGAACAATACTACGGTACGGGTCGACGCAAGACAGCAACTGCTCGCGTATTTATCCAGTCAGGTAGTGGCAATATCACTATCAACGACCTCCCTCTTGATGAGTACTTCGGTCGTGAAGTGGCACGTATGATCGTGCGTCAACCGCTCGATGCAACAGACAATGCGGAGTCATTCGACATAAAAGCCACTGTTAAAGGTGGTGGCAGCTTTGGTCAGGCCGGTGCAATCCGCCACGGTCTTACCCGCGCACTGATGGCCTACGACGAAGGCAACCGCTCTACTCTGCGTGCAGCCGGTTACGTTACGCGCGATGCTCGTGAAGTTGAGCGTAAGAAAGTGGGCTTGCGTAAAGCGCGTAAGAAACCACAATTCTCTAAACGTTAATACACCGCTATCGCCAATTATTCGAATATTCGCGAGTAATGAAGAAACGCCCGAGCCCAGGTGGTTCGGGCGTTTTTATATGTCTGTACCGATGTTTGTCAGGAGCGCTTAATCGCCCCTTGCCTTGTTAAATTAGGTGATATTCATTACCATAACGCCACTTTTTTTGGGGGCGCGTCCAGCTGCGCTGTGCATATTGCCAAGGCAGTTCGCGCGGCTACAGGATTATTCTGGAATGCGTCGGGCTCCAACTATAATAAACAACACTAACGCCACGGGGCTATCAAACATCGGTGCATGCCAGACACCCACGAGGTGTTGAAGTAAGCCTGCTCCAAAAGAGTTTCATGCTTCAGCTTTAAACCACTTTTTATTGGCCTAATAGCCTTATCTAATGGGAGAGAAACGTCGTGAGTAATGACGGTGTTAATGAAGGACGTCGCCGCGTGTTAATCGCGTTAACGTCTGCAGTCGGTGCTGCCGGAGTCGTCGGTGCCGCGGTTCCTTTTGTCGGGTCCTGGAACCCCAGCGCAAAAGCGAAAGCAGCAGGTGCGCCTGTTGAGGTAAATATCGCGAAACTGGAACCGGGTCAGATGGTGACAGTTGAATGGCGGGGCAAGCCGGTTTATGTACTTCGCAGAACGCCGGAAGCGCTGGCAAGCCTCAAGGACGTAGAAGGGCAGTTGCGAGACCCGTCTTCAGACAAGTCGACTCAACCCGCATACGCCAAAACACCTACTCGTGCACTCGAGGGTAAAGAAGAGGTCGCTGTTTTGCTCGGCCTCTGTACACATTTGGGCTGTGCCCCGACCTATCGCCCTGACGTTGGCGCAGAGGACCTCGGTGGGGATGCCTGGCTGGGTGGATTCTTCTGCCGCTGCCACGGTTCCAAGTTCGATTTGGCCGGGCGGGTTTTTACAGGTGTTCCAGCACCGATCAATTTGGAAATCCCACCCTATAAATTTCTGAGTGACGAAGTGTTGCTCATCGGCGACGATCAGGAGGCATAACGATGAACAAGTGGCTTGCTGATTTTTGGCAGTGGTTGGATGTGCGTCTTAATATTCAGAAGACGTGGGATTACCACATGGCCAAGTACTACGCGCCGAAGAATTTTAACTTCTGGTATTTTTTTGGCGTTCTGTCACTGGTGGTGCTGGTCAATCAGTTGTTGACCGGCATATGGCTCACAATGAGCTACACCCCGACTGCAGAGGATGCCTTTGCTTCGGTTGAATACATCATGCGTGATGTGCCCTTTGGCTGGATGATTCGCTACCTGCATTCCACCGGCGCTTCTGCATTTTTCCTTGTTGTCTACCTGCATATGTTTCGTGGCTTGATGTATGGCTCTTATCGTAAACCCCGTGAGCTGGTGTGGATTTTCGGCATGTTTATCTACGTTGCGCTGATGGCAGAGGCCTTCCTGGGCTATGTTCTGCCATGGGGGCAGATGTCCTACTGGGGTGCCCAGGTGATTGTCAATCTTTTTGGTGCAATACCCTATGTGGGTGAGGACCTGGTGCAATGGATTCGCGGTGACTATCTTATTTCCGGTGCGACCCTGAACCGTTTCTTTGCGCTACATGTGGTTGCTGTGCCCATTGTGCTGCTTGGTTTGGTGGTTCTGCACTTGCTGGCGCTACACGAAGTGGGTTCCAACAACCCGGACGGTGTAGAGATCAAAGAGAAGAAAGATGAGAACGGTGTGCCCCTGGATGGTGTGCCTTTCCACCCCTACTACACCGTGCATGACCTGGTGGGTATCACTGTGTTTATGTTCGCCTTCCTTGGGGTAGTGTTCTTTGCGCCAGAGGTTAACGGCTTCTTCCTGGAGCACGCCAACTTCGAGCAGGCGAACTCGCTGAAAACCCCGGAACATATCGCTCCTGTTTGGTATTTCACCCCGTTCTACGCGATATTGCGTGCGGTGACCTTTGACCTGGGTGGTGTGTTCACCTCCAAGTTCCTTGGCTTCGTGGCGATGGCGCTGGCCATTGTTATGCTGTTCTTCCTGCCCTGGCTGGATCGCAGTCCGGCCAAGTCCATTCGGTACAAAGGTCGTTTCAGTCAAATAGCGATGATCGTTTTTGCGGCATCATTCGTGGTCCTGGGGTATCTTGGGCTGAAGTCACCCAGTGAGGGTAGAACCTTTTTGGCGCAAGTCTGCACCGTCATCTATTTCGCTTATTTTATTGGTATGCCTTTCTGGACCAAGCGGGAGAAGAGCAGGCCGGTACCCGAGCGAGTACAAATGAAGGGCTTGGGTGCGCCTACGGTGCTTGGTGCGCTGGCATTGTTTCTGGTGCTGGTGATTGTTCCTATTAAGGCCGTTGGCGCGTCGGGTGGAGCATGTGGCCCCATTCCCTGTGAGCACTTCGAAGCAGATCTGAGCAATAAAGCCTCGCTACAGCGTGGTGCGAAGTACTTCGTTAATTACTGCATGGGCTGCCACTCGGCAGAATATTCACGCTATGAAAGGGTAGCGGATGACCTGGAAATTCCCCATGACCTGATGCTGGAGAATCTGGTGTTCTCTGATCAGAAAATTGGTGAGCTGATGAGCATTTCCATGGCGCCAGAGAAATCCAAACGCTGGCTCGGTGCAACGCCTCCGGACCTGACTTTGGTAACTCGTGCTCGCTCAAGTGACTGGGTTTACACCTTTTTAAAGAGCTTTTACAAGGACGAAAGTCGTCCCACAGGCGTTAACAACAAGGTTTTTGCAAGCGTGGGTATGCCCCACGTGCTGCTTGAATTACAGGGGCTGCCTGAGTGTGCCGCCGGTGAGAAGCTTGATGGCCACGGCCACGTTGTTCGAAACAATATGGGCGACCCGGTAATGACGGCCTGTGGCAGCCTGAAAGTCGGGGATGTCAAAGGAAGCATGACAGAGGAAGAATATGATACGGCGGTCTATGATTTAGTGAACTTTATGGCTTATATGGCTGAGCCAGTCGCTGATGAACGCAAGCGCATTGGTATCTATGTGTTCTTCTTCTTAGCCGTTTTATTAGTGTTCGTGTGGTTACTCAACCGCGAATACTGGAAAGATATACATTAACCACCAGTGTGGTTATTGTAGGTAACTAAGTACAGATAACTGGGGATTCAAAATGGGAGTTGTAACAAAACGCTCATCCATGACTTATTTTTCAGATGGCAGGGATCATTACAGCCATCGTGTTCGCATCGTTCTTGCCGAAAAGGGTGTGACAGTGGATGTGGTGGAGTGTGATCCTGGCGACATCCCCGCCGAGCTTTCTGAGCTCAATCCTTACGGTACCTTGCCAACGCTGGTTGACCGTGAGTTAACCCTCTATGAAACCCGGGTGATGATGGAATACCTCGACGAGCGTTTTCCTCATCCTCCTCTGCTTCCAGTTTATCCGGTTGCCAGGGCTGAGAGTCGGCAGTTCATCTACCGTATTGAAAACGACTGGTGCCCGTTGGTAAACATCCTTAGAAAAGGCACCGGTGACACGGTCGCTGCAGCCAAAGAGCTGAAAGACAGTCTGGTGGCAATTGCTCCTATATTTGGTGAAAAGCCCTTTTTCATGAGCGATGAGTTTACGCTGGTGGATTGCTGCCTTTCTCCGATTTTATGGCGCCTGGAAAGCTATGGTGTAGAACTACCCCGCACCCGGCAGGTAGTTCCTTTGCTAGAGTACATGGACCGTATGTTCAGGCGAGAGTCCTTTCAGGAGAGCCTGACCGAACTGGAACGAGAGATGCGGCCTGAGTTCGGCTAGGTCTCAAGACGGGTAAATACTGAGTGTTGTCCGGTGTGAAACTCAGGTAATCTACCAGGCAATTTGTTCGCCCCCAGCGGGGCTACTTTAGTTTAGTAATCAGTGAGCAGGTGAGCGACCTCAATGGCGATGACTTCTAGCAGGCCCTATCTCATTCGCGCACTCTATGAGTGGATAGTCGACAACGATTTTACCCCGCATATCGTTGTCAATGCGCTTGCTGGTGGTGTCGAAGTGCCTCAGAAGTATGTCAATAAGGAAGGGCAGATCGTTCTCAATATCGCGCCTCGCGCTGTCGCCAGCCTGGAACTGGGCAACAAGGCCATTGTCTTCAATGCTCGTTTTGGCGGTATCCCCACGGACATCTTTGTTCCCTCCCATGCGGTGCTTGGTATTTATGCCCGTGAAAACGGTCAGGGTATGATGTTTGACAGTGAACAGACGCCAGAGCCTGATCCCCCCACTGGGCCAGATGGCTCAGAGTCCGGGCGTCGCCCCAGTCTACGTGTTGTAAAATAACACTCTATTTACGCGTCAGTTGATGTAAATCAACGCAACTTATTATCTCGTGATAGGTTGTTCGCGATTTATATAGCGAACAAGTCTTAAAATCATTCTCTTTTAGCCCCCCTTCTAATTTCCATTCCCATACAATTAGAAAAGTCCCATAAAAACTATAATGAAATTCAGGAGGTCTTATGGCTTTATTGCAGCATGCTTTCGGAATTATGACTAACCCATCCGCTGAATGGGTGTCTGTTCGTGATGACAAAAGCTCATTCAAGCAGGTTTTCCTGGGTCATGTACCATTCTTGGCTTTGATACCTGCGATCGCATCGTTTTACGGCGTAACCCAGGTGGGCTGGAGTGTCGCTGGTGGCGACCCGATCAAACTCTCCGTCAACTCCGCTCTGTCTTTATGTGCGTTAACCTACGTTGCCTTGCTTGCTGGCGTATTTGTGCTGGGGGAGTTCATTAACTGGATGTCCCGTACTTATGGTGTTGCTGACAATGAAGAGCGAAGGCACCACGCGGGTACAGCCCTGGCGGTATGTGTCACGACTCCTCTGTTCCTCGCTGGAGTTTTTTTAGTCAATCCTTCTATCTGGTTAAATGCCCTGGCAATGATTGTTGCTGGTACGTACTCAGTCTATTTGATTTACCGGGGCTTACCGGTGGTAATGAATATCGATAAAGACCGGGCCTTTATGTATTCGTCCTCGGTGATCACTGTTGGCCTGGTGTTGATGGTGACCGCAATGATAGGAACGGTGTTGGTCTGGGGCATGGGCGTCGGCCCCATGTATGTGGATTAGTACGATTAATGCAATTATTGAAAACGGCGCTAAGGCGTCGTTTTTTGTCTGGACTATAGTTAGATAACACGGCGCGGTTTTATGTCGGATTAATAGTATCTAACGTACAGAAAAACAGGTTTCTGATGAGCGATAAAAATAATAGAGGTATTCCGGCAATTCTCGATTTTGAAGCCTCTGGATTTGGCAGTGATAGTTATCCTATTGAAGTGGGCGTGGTTGCTGGTTCAGGTGAGCGCTACTGCGCCCTTATTCAACCAAGAATGGATTGGAATCACTGGAGTAATCAGGCTGCACAGATTCATAAAATTAGCCGCAGTAGCCTGGTAGAGTTCGGCAAACCAGTCAACCAGGTCTGTCTGGAACTCAACGAGCTATTGCAAGGCTACCGCGTTTTTTGCGATGGCTGGATTCACGATAATGTGTGGATGATAAAGCTATATCATGCCGCTGCTATGGCCCCCAGCTTTGCTTTAAGCCCCATCGAGTCTATTGCCACTGAAGCGCAACTATCTATTTGGGATGAGACAAAAAAAAGCGTGCAGCGAAACCTGGGTGTGCTTCGTCATCGCGCCAGTAGTGATGCACTGCTGATCCAGCAGACCTTTCTGGAGTCGAGAAGAAATTCCGAAGGTGATTTTCCGCAGGCGGTTCACGCCTGATGGTTTTACCCCCGGCGCACCGCTATTGGGGGTACGGGGCAGTCCATGGCGTCAGCAATGGCTCTGTATAGCTCTGCCTCGGCAGGTGTAACCACTTCATCGGCTGCGATAAGCGCCGTTATTGCTTTTAAAAATCGAGGTTTTTGTAAGAGCTTTAATTCAGAGAGTTTTTGTAAGGCTACGTCGATTGTCCGAAAAGATAAATCATCCGTATTCAAGGTGAACTTCACTCCTTTCAGGTTTAGCGCTTCAACCCCTTTTTGAAAGGCACCGCCGGGTGACGCACTTTTTCCTGCTCTAACCATTAAACTGAATATCAGGCTGATTTCATTTGCCAGGTCTTTTAAGCGGTACTTGACCTCAACAAGCCGGGCTTCCACATTATTGGTGACAATACGATACAGGCACCACTCAAACAGGCTTATCTTTCTGTCTGCCTGTATCAGGTTTTTCATATTGCTCTTAAATACTTTGTACTGGGGTTCGGACAGTGATTTTAAGGCCGGTATACACATTTCTATTAGCGCTATATGCTGCGTGCGTGGTACTTGGTAAACGTATTGGTAGAGGTTTTTTAACACTTCCAATGTGGCTGGGTGGGCATTATCTTGCAGTGTGGATATCTGCTGTGCTCGCTGCGAACTCTCTCTGTCAAGCAGCAGGCAATATATAAGTGCACGCGCGGAAAAGGCTTGATGTGCTGCATCACAAAGAATCTGAGGGAGGGTATCTACAACTTGTTGTGCATGCTGCATATGTTCATTGCCAGGCTTGCCGATACCATCGATAGCTGATCTCGAAAACTGTTCACTGGGAATATTTTCATTGTCAAATGCGGCGAAGCCTGAGACCGAGTGTTGAACCGGTGTCTGAGGCTGTTTGGCATGGTGCTGCTCTTCAGGGTGGATGTAACTTCCGTTCCAGTTGGGAAGCACTCGCCTGATTCGCTGGTGCAGCGGTGGGTGGGTTGCCAACATTCCTCCCAGCGAGGATTTTATCCCTCGCTCGAAATACATGTGGCTGAACTGTGCAGCAGAGCTGCTACTGAGTATGGAGCCCGCATGGAAACCGCCAATTTTTTTTAATGCATTTCCGATGCCCGGAGGATTACGCGTAAATTGCACGGCTGAAGCATCGGCCAGAAATTCCCGTTGCCGGCTTACGGCAGATTTAATAATGTTCCCAAAAAATGTTCCACCATAGCCAATGGCCACCAGCACAAGACCGAGGCTTACCTGAGCGTTTGCACTCTTGGAGCGAGAGCCTGCGGAGCCTCGCATAATCGCGTAGCCGATAAGGCCTATTAACAGCACGCCGTGCAGTACTGCCACTAAACGCATGTTAAGGCGCATATCGCCGTTGTGGATGTGGCTGAATTCATGGGCTATCACCCCCTGTAATTCATCGCGATTGAGCAGGTTTATACAGCCTCGTGTGACACCGATAACCGCGTCTCTTCTGGATAGCCCGGCGGCAAATGCATTGATGCTCTGGTCTTCAATAACATAAACAGGTGGCACGGGGTTTCCCGAGGCAATGGCCATTTCTTCCACCACATTGAGGGTTTTTATTTCTTCGTTGTCGGCGCCTTGGTGATTAAGTGGGCGGCCCCCAAGTGCCTCAGCAACCTTTTTTCCGCCTCCGTTTAGTTGCACATATTTATAGACAGTGCCAAGACTAACAACGGTAAATACCGCCACTGCAACCCATGCCGCTGTTTCTGATTTGGCAAAGATGAGCAGGTGCTGCAGTACTGGAGTGTTGTGGGCCTGGACGGCGCTGAGGCTGGTTGCGTGAGTCTGGAAAAAATAAAGGAACACACCAAGGGCAAAAACGGTAATGGCAATGAGGCTGACTACAGCAAGCGTGAGCAAGACAACAAGCAAGCCGGTTTTCTGTCTTGCTCTGTCTTGATGTTTAAAAAAGTTCATGCTGCTCATAAGGCTTCCAGCTAAGGAGGGAGGGTTTAAAAAGAAACCTTTGGTGCAGCTTGAATCTGTGCACTGTCCTCAAACTCTAACAACTCAGCATCTTTGTTGTGGCCGAAAATACCTGCGAGCATGACAGGAGGGAAACTTTGGCGAAAGGTGTTGTATTCGGTGACACTATCGTTAAAGGCCTGCCGCGCAAATGCCACTCGATTTTCAGTAGAGGTAAGTTCTTCCGTTAGCTGGCTCATATTGGCACTGGCTTTCAGGTCGGGGTAGGCTTCCATTACCACATTTAGTTTACCGAGTGCGCTGACCAGTGCTCCCTCAGCGCCTGCGAGGCTCTGCATTGCGGCTGCGTCACCGATATTGGCGCTGGCTGCCTTGAGCCCAGCCAGGGCGGTGTTTCTTGCGCTGACAACGGCTTCCAGCGTTTCCCGCTCATGTGCCATATAGCCCTTAACCGTTTCAAGCAGATTGGGAATTAAGTCGTAACGGCGCTTTAGCTGGGTTTCGATCTGTGCGAAGGCATTTTGAAAGCGGTTTTTAAGGGAAACAAGCTTGTTGTATATGGAAACAATGTAAAAAACCAAGCCGACAAGTATTACCAGAGTGATAATGTTGGCAACGGACATAGAGCTCTCCTGCTGTTATCTTGTTGTGTTGCGGTGAATGTTCCAGACCTGAGAAAAGTCTACTACAGAAGTTGTGAATGCCAAGCTCGCGATTATCAATGTGCAAAAAATAGCTGTAAAAGTTTCATGATCCTGGTTTTGGCTTGTATTTGATCAATACACTCGGGCTTGAATGGCGTGTATGCTGGTGAGTAGAAACAATGCTTTCTCTGCCTCCTTAACAGTCTATTGTCGGGCAGGGTTTTCCTCGAAATGTTGTGTGTTGAAAATGGAGTGATGTGTTGAGTGATCCGGTTGTCATTGTTGGATATGCCAGAACCGCTATGGGTGCAATGCTGGGAGCGTTTTCTGAACTGCCAGCAACTGAGCTCGGCGGGGCGTCAATAGCGGGAGCTATGGCTGATGCGGGCGTGGAAGCGGCAGATGTAGAAGAAGTGATTATGGGCTGTGTTTTACCTGCAGGTATGGGGCAGTCTCCCGCGAGGCAGGCTGCGCTTGCGGCGGGGATACCCAGTTCAGTGCTGACAAACACTATTAACAAGGTCTGCGGCTCTGGTTTGAAGTCTCTCATTAGCGCACACAGGGCCTTGCAGCTTGGGGAACTGGATATTGCTGTTGCCGGTGGTATGGAAAGCATGACTCGTGCTCCCTACATATTAAATAACGCCCGCAGTGGTATGCGGCTTGGTCATGGCCAAGTGCTGGATCACATGTTTCTCGATGGCTTACAGGACGCATACAGCGGTGAGCTTATGGGGATTTATGCGGAAGCGACCGCTGAAAAGTATGGTTTTTCGCGACAGCAGCAGGATGCCTATGCGCTTGAATCGCTCACTCGAGCGTTAAAAGCAATTGATGCGGGCAAATTTAAAAGAGAAATTGTGCCTGTGCCGGTGGCCACACGAAAAGGTGATGTTCTGGTCGAGACAGACGAGCACCCTGGTAATGTAAAGCCCGAAAAAATTCCGCTGCTTCGTCCCGCGTTTAAAGCCGATGGAACAGTCACCGCGGCCAATGCCAGTTCTATCGCAGATGGCGCGGCTGCGGTTGTTATGGCTAGAGAAAGCGTTGCCCGCGCTCATGGTTTGAGACCGGTCGCAAAAATTGTCGCCTATGCCGAGCATGCCCATGAGCCCGAATGGTTTACCACTGCGCCTGTTTCGGCGGTGAAGCACCTCCTGCAAAAGGCAAACTGGTCTGTAGAGGATGTCGACTTGTTTGAGGTCAATGAAGCCTTTGCGGTTGTGGTGCTCACAGCGATAAAGTTGCTCGGCCTGGATCACAGTAAGGTTAATGTGCACGGCGGTGCATGCTCCCTCGGGCATCCTCTGGGAGCTTCCGGCACAAGAGTGTTGTGTACCTTATTGGCTGCACTTGAATGTTATGGCAAGCAGCGGGGCATTGCCTCTTTGTGTATTGGTGGTGGAGAGGGTATTGCCATCGCGGTCGAGATGATTTGTTAAGCTTGCTCAGCTACGGAATCACTCAATAAACTCAATAGCGCGGACAACTTTTTTCACGTCCGGTGTGCCCGCCACTAGGTCGGTAATTTTTTCTGCCTGTACCATGGTCATTAAACCAATTAAATACACGATTTGGTCTTCCACGATAACTTTGACGCGCCCGGAATCAATATCGCGATTAGTAAATAATATGGAATTTATCTTAAATTCCAGAAGTTCGTCGTTAGTGCGTGCAAAAAAAGTGGAGTTAGGCTGAATCTGTAATTCGTTGTACACCTGCCGTACGTTTGCGACGCTCCGAGCCGTTTCTCCGGCGAGCTCATAGGCCGCCTTGGTCGGCACGTCTCCCGTTAGCAGAACAATTTGATTGAAAGTGTAAACATTAATATGGGCGTTATCCAGCTCCTCGCTGGCCTTACGGATATTGACGGCGACAATTGTGCTGATATTGCCATCGTCCCATTTATCACCAAGGGTTCGTTTTCCCGGGTCTGTTTTGATCGGTTCGCTGGTGGTTGCATCGACAATGGACACACAGCCGCTTAAGTGAATGGAAAAGCCAATAGCCAGCAGCGCGAGTAGCAAATTTTTTAACAAAACTACTCGATTCCAAACAGTTTGTGGTCGATTAAGTCGCATAGGCAAAACAACACTAACAGATGAATTTCATGTATGCGCCCTCGGGAGTTTATGGATGCGCATATTTCAATATCATTGACCTCCATAAGCGTAGAAATATCCCCTCCATCACGACCTGTGAGAGCCAAAACATGTACCCCTCGCTCATGGGCTGCACTCACGGCGGAAATCAGGTTGGCTGAATTGCCGCTGGTACTAAGGGCAACAAGTACATCGCCTTGCTGGCCGAGGGCGCGAATGGGTTTTGCATAAATATCGCTGTAGTTATAATCGGCGGCGATGGCGGTGTAAGTGGAAACTGTGCTTCCCAGCCAAATGGCAGGAAGGCTGGGGCGTTCTTTTTCGAAGCGGTCCAGCAGTGACGAGGTGAAAATCTGGGCAAGAGCGGAAGAGGTGCCGTTGCCGCACACCAATATTTTTTTGTCTGCCAGCAGGGCCTCCACCAGAATATCACCGGCTTTGTCGACCAGCGGGCCGAGCTCTTCACCGACCTGCATTTTGGCTTCGACACTTTTTTGAAATAGATTGTATACGCGTTGGCTCATAAGTTTATATTACAGGATTGTCTCAAAACGCCGCAGGTATCCAGTTTAGATCGCGACCATCACTGGCAACAACGTCAAAGCGCACGGCGGCATTGTCAGAAAGTTTGTTTTTCATCAGGTAGTGTTGCGCTGTGAGGATAATTTTGTGCTGCTTTTTCGCGGTGACTGTTTCTGCAGCCGTGCCATACTGATTCGACTTGCGTAAACGTACCTCGACGAACACCAGTGTTTTATCTGACTTCATTACTAAATCGACTTCGCCGTACTTGCACTGGTAGTTACGAGTCAGCAGGTTTAAGCCATTCTTCTCTAGCAAACGCAGCGCAGCGTCCTCTGCTTCGTCGCCCGCGCAACGTTTTTCTGTGCGCTTATTAAATATCATTTTGATAGACAACGGTAGGCATGGCGTAAGCACGGCCGCGGATAAACTGCGCCCAGGTTTGCTCTCTTACCACTTTGCGCTCACCATCCAGGCTAAGTGTCCCTGTGCTGCCGTAAAAATGGGCATTACGTAGTTCGTCCAGTTGGCGCAGCCGGGGAAACAGGTGGAAGGCATCGACACCCAGGGCGTAGAATCGTTGATAGGCACTGCCACGGTTACTGTTTTGGTTGATGGCCTGTTTTTCCGCCAGGCCCTCATCAAAAAACCAGGGCAGTGTTGCGAAACGTATACCATTCATGTCGCGGTCAGCGTTGCTGTCGATTTCACCGTTAAAAATATAACTGGTGGAATACACAGGAATATCCCCTGCATAGTGGAAAGCGAGAATGGGTTTGATCTGGCGAGCCTGACTGGGGTGTGCCATCAGAAATATCAAGTCCACATCTTTGCGTGGTCGCGGTTCGGCTTCCAGTGCCTGGTTTAGTATCTGGCGTATTCGGCTTGCTCGGGCCTGGCTGTCGGTGACATCCATGGCATCACGGATTAGGTTGGAGTAGTCCTTTTGGCTTTTAAAACGGTAGTCACCCACCATCGAGCCTCCCATATATTGCCACTGTTCCGTAAAGGTTTGCGCGCCGCGGTCTCCCCATGGGTTTGCCGGCGCCAGTATCATTGCTCTGCGCATCCCATCCCGCCACGCGCGCACTGCGACTTGCCTGGCTTCGTCCTCAACCGCGAGGCCAAACTGAAACAACTGAGGGGTATCGCCAACAGGGTTATCGACGTAGTTCAGGGCAAGGGTGGGAACGGGTAATGCCGGGCGCAGGGCGAGTTGGTCGATTTTGTCTTTATCGAGCGGGCCGATAACAACTTGCGCCCCTTCAAGCAAGGCTTGATCGTAGAGGGCATTGATGTTGCCGGTATTGGAGTCGTAGAAGCGCATATTGGGTTGTTTATCGCCGCTGGCCTCCAGCTGGTAGAAAGCAGCCATCATGCCGTCGCGAATTGCGCCAGCGGCATTGGACAGTTTTCCGCTCAGCGGCAGAAGTACCGCTACCTGACGTGCCTGTTCATCGACCAGCTGTTTAAGTAGCTGGAGGTCGGCAGGCAGGCGCAGGCTCGCGGGGTGTTCTGGCCAGCGCATCGCCCAGGTTTCTACACTCTGCAGCTGCATGCGCATATTGGTCTGGTTATCTTTGCTCATCACCGCGAGGGTGTACCATCCCTTGGCGATGGGGTCACTTTGCATTTGAGATTCCATCTGCAGATCTTTCAGCGGCAGCTCCATCAGTGCAAGCCAGGTGAGATCCTGGTTCAGATCGCGTTCGTCTAAAAGCTCGCTGGCCTGGTGCATATAGAGGCTATCGATAAGTAGCCGCTCTGCAATGCAATCCCGGTATTCTGCAATATCACACAGCAAGGTGGCTCGTAAATCCCGGCTGTACAGCTGCACCTCTATCTGCTGCAACGCCAGTTGCTCCACAAAGCGTTGATCCCAAAGGTCACGTTTGGCGATGAAGTGCTCGCCTTCCGCAAGCGAGGTGCGTGCTGACAACAGGGTGTATGTGAAATAATGCTCGTTGTTCAGGGCGGCAGGAAAAATACTGTTGAGGGTATTGCGAGCCCAGGAATATTCCCGCAGGCTGAGCATTTTATCGGCAGCGTCAAGGGTGTGAGCGACGCGCTCGTCGCCATTTGCCAAATCAGCTTTCAGGAGCAGCTCTTCGATTTGCTCCCGTGTAACCGAGGCTTCAATATCTGTTGCGGTATCATCCTTTACGGGGCCAGGTCCACAGGCGCTTAGCAGCAGCGCAAGGCTTAAGCAGAGTGCTCGTGCGGATACCATCGATTTCAATAATTGAAGCAAGAGACTTTCTCCCAGACTAGATTTCTATAAAAGGCAAAATATAACAAATGCAACGTTCCAGCGCTCTTTACATTGTGGCAACTCCCATTGGCAACCTGGAAGATATGAGCTTCCGGGCCATCAAGGTACTACAGAAAGTAGACATTATAGCGGCAGAAGACACCCGGCACAGTGGCAAATTGTTGCAGCACTTTGGTATTGAAACCCGTGTGCTGGCATACCATGACCACAGCAACGAGCAACAGACTCAGCAGTTGTTGCAGCGACTGGATCAGGGGCAGAGCGTGGCCTTGATATCAGACGCCGGGACACCGCTGATTTCAGACCCTGGTTACCGCTTAGTCAAACTGGCTCGCGAGCAGGGTTACACGGTAGTGCCCATTCCTGGCTGCAGTGCATTGATTGCAGCGCTGAGTGCAGCGGGCTTGCCCAGTGACCGCTTCTCCTTTGAGGGCTTTCTTCCAGCAAAACACGCGGCTCGCATGCAACGCCTGGAGCTAGTGCAGAAAGACCCGCGCACACTGATTTTTTACGAATCGCCCCATCGCATCACCGACACTGTCACAGCCATGGGCCAGGTCTTTGGCGAGTCGCGCAAGGTAGTTCTGGCCAGGGAAATAAGCAAGACTTATGAAACCTTTATCTCCGCGACCTTTCACGAATTGCTGCAGGCCTTTGATCAAGACCAGAACCAATTGCGTGGAGAGATGGTGATTCTTGTCCAGGGCTATGTACCGGAAGACAATACAGAAGATGAGCTGGACGGCGAAACGGAAAAAATGATGACGATGTTAATGGAAGAGTTGCCGCTGAAAAAAGCGGCTGCAATTACCGCCAGGCTAAGAGGTATTGCCAAAAACCGCCTATATCAATGGGGCGTTGAAAGGCAAAATCAGCCTTAAATTGCATTTTGCTTTAATAAGCGCCATTTATGGCGCAATGCTGGTGACGGTAGCACCGAATCAATGTGTTCTGGCACAGCAATGATTTGACATAGAGACTGCCAGTTTATATGCCGCTTTGCCAATTTTTGAATTCCTGACTTGCAATAAAGTTTTCCATTTCGCCAAATTCGCTTAACAGCTCGGCATTCATCGTTGTATCGAAATCGTCCTTTAACACGTCCAGCACCAGAGTGGCCTCTCTATATTGTTGTTGCTTTGCAAGCAGTACCAGTGCGGTGTAGTAAACAAGAGCTTCTTCCGGGTACTGCTTAAGCGTTTTGGCAAGTACTTTTCGTGACTGCTTTTTATCGCCGATGTTGTTCAAGATCTCTGCTTCGATTAGCCTGGCTTGAGAATCTCCACCGATGCGTTTATTAAAATGTCGTACTGCCGCCAGAGCGGAAGGGTAGTTAGCGCTTTCTGAGTAAAAGGCATACCTTGCAAGGGAGAACTGCTCATCCTGCGTAAATGGGATTATCTGCTGCACCGCTCTGGAGTAAAGCTCGGGGCTGTTTCGCATGGCCGCCTGCCCAAGCAGTAAAGCCTGAAGGATATGATTTTGCTTGTCTTCCGGATCAAGTCGTTTAAATAGTTCAATAATGTCCGAGCCTGGGGTCTGCGCTGCGGCAATCAGCGGGTTGGGTGCGCTTCCCGTCATGTGGGCTTCCACCAGCATGCGGCTTACATGACCGATCATCTCCGACAGCCAGACTTCTCTGCTATGGGTGTATGTGTCAATGATACGCCATCGGTTTTGCTGATTTTCAACAGCAAACTCTATGTAGTCAATGTAGTTGCCAAGTTCTACACGATAGAGCAGAGTGTTTTGTTTTTTATGGCTTCTGTGGCTGACAAAATGCCAGGAGTCTATACCACTGAAGTTTTCGTCAAAGCGTGCGGGCATTACTTTACGGATTGGGTTAAGCAAAGCGGGCATCGAAGGTCCATTAACCAGAGTCTCTTTTTCCGCTTCGCTAAAGCGGGAGAGGAAGGTTTCGCCAATACGTTCAATAAAGGTGTCGATCGCAAAGTTTTCGAGGAAGTAGTTAAGATCGCCTGCATTCAGATAATCCTCAATTGCCGCTGCGCTTGAGTGCAGCTCCGGAGAGGCTTTCTGTTGCGCAAATTTTTCATTCGGTGGCGAGAAAGAGAAAGCACTGATAGAAAGGCAGTATAGGCAGGCAATAAATAAAAGGTTTTTCATTGTTAACGCTCCAGTGCCTTTATCAGCTTGCTATAGGATGAGCTCATCTTCGGTGTATAAGGATGCGAAAAGTTGAGCGAGAAGTCGATATCTTTTTCAATGTAATCGCTTGCTTTTACATAGCTCTCAATGCCTTCGCCATCTATCCAGGCCTGGTCCACTTTTATGCTTGCTTTATATTCAAAACGGTCGCCAAATCTGGCGCTGCGTGATGAAAACTCGAAACCATCCTGAATGTGTTTGTAGGGAGTGCCGTCAATCTCTAGTCCTGACTTCTTTGGCATGTCAAAAATAATATCGTGTTTAACTACACGGGGATCACCTATATCGATTGGCGTCTCACGAAGTATTTGCTCGGGAACGCGTAAAGAGATACCTATACCGCTGGCGTAAAAATATGCAGAATATAGATCGTCATTGAGGCTTATAAATTCTGGAATGCTATAGCTTTCGCTTACAATAAACAGGTTTTGTTTAGCATCATCCTTGATCTCGAGATCCTTTTTAAGCTTTATCTTGGGGTACAGCTTGGCAAAGTAATTAAGGTAGCGATGCTGAATGTCATCTGTACCACTTGTGGCGAAATAATATCTTTGCTGTTCAGCTGCTGAGCCTCGGTAGTGCGCTTCAATGCTGAGTGACGCCGGTTTGTTGGTGCTTTTAGCAATAAAATGCTCTTTGATGTGTATGCTGTTTTCGCGGTGGTTCATCGGCTCAATTTTTTCAATGGGCTCGTCCTTTTTGCCGCCGATTACCAAACCTGCTCCAAAGTGAGTGAAACCAATACTGTTTAAGTCCCCGGCCTGAAAGGTTTTGGTGGGGTCCAGCCAAACGGGTTTGTGATTTATTTCTGCTCGAACAATAACATGGTTAAACGCCGAGGGGCTGGGCAGAAAACTCTGGAAGTTGTGTCGATAATCGCTGGCAACTAATACTGAATTTGCTGCTATATTGTTTGCATTGAGTATTTTTACCAGTAGATTTGATTTGTCTTTGCAGTCCCCGTAGCGCTTTTCAAGCACTTCCGATGGGGCATGTGGCAGGTGACTGTTAAGGCCAATTTCCAGCCCCAGGTAACGAATATCCTCTTGCACGAAGTTGAGCGCATTTAAGAGGTACTCCTCTGTTGAGGTGGACTCTGATAACAGCTTATTGACCACGGCGTCTACTGCACTGGACTCCTGTTCTACGGATGAATACATATCGGATGCCCACTGCTCCACCTCCTGCCAGCTCTGATATTCACTAAACTCCACCCAGCCGTAGCGTTGGTACCAGCGAGGGTAGTCACCTTCATTAAGTAATCCCTTGATGTTTTTCCCCTGCCAGCGGTGTTCAACGTATTTACCCGTTTTTTTGCTTTTTTTCTTTAATTTTGTGCGGTGTTCACGGGTTTCAATCTCTATTCCTTTGGGTACCAGTACGCGGATATTGAGGCGGGAAACATCCACGCTCCAGCCTGCCGCATAAGTGCCGAAGACTTTCTCTGCGAAAATTGGGTTGCGCCCTTTGACGGTATAGCTGAAGTCCAGAATATCCCCCGGACGGGTATCGGCGACGATGGCCACGGCAGTAACCTGGCCATTAAGTATCCCCTTGCGCAAGTCCTGTTCCTGCTGGATCAGGCGAATGGTTTCCGGGCGCAGGGCGTTAATGGTCTTACCTTTTCGGATGATGTTAATTTTATGGAAGTAAAGCTGCTGATATTCGGGGTTAAACTGAGCCTGAATCTCAGAGCCTTCTGATACCGCCTGGCTGGTATGTAATAAGGCGCTATTGCGGTAATAGGACTCAAAGTTGCTGGCATCAGCCAGCACCTGGCTGTCGACTAACAAATATTCTGTGTGGTGGCTGTTTTTTTGTTTCCCTCTGCTTTTAGCCGGTTTAACGGCGGCAAGCCACTGCGGTTCCTAGGGCTCAGTAAAGAAAGCAAATTTGCCATAGGGGTGTTCGCTTGCACCTAATGCGTGGCAGCAGTACACGAATATAACAACACCCAGCAGAACAGGTGATTTACACAAACTTTTTAACAACATCTACTAATTCCAATTTCTATTTTGTATTGTTCGGGGACACAATTGCCAGCGCTGCCCTGAATATGTTCTTCGCTTATTCAGGACCATCTTCTTCCTCAACTGACTCCGGGGTTGGGGAATCCCAAGTATAGGAGATGTCAATGGTATCCGTTTCACCAGAGCCGGCTTCGAGCTTCAAGCGCTTACTAAGTTCGTATTCAATCACAAAACGCCCAACAGCTCCCACCAGTCCGTATTGATATTTGACAAATAGCTTATCATTCAAACGCTTTCCTGCTGCGATAGAGCCTCCACCGCCGGCTGGGCCAGCGTCGACGGATATATCACTAAGACCAAACTGGCTGCCAATCTTCTGTAGCGCTGGTAGTGCCTGGCGCAGGCCTAGCGCAAGAGCGGCAGATTCCATATGACCCGATTCGGAACCAGTGTTCTCACTCATGGGGCGCCCGGAAATCAAGTAGGAAAGAATATCTGACTCGCTCATGGAGGGCGTGGAATACAGGCTGCTTTCCGGTTTCCTGGCTGTGCCATGCAGCCAGATGCCTGCAGTTACGGTGTCGATGCGGCGGGCAGCGCGTACATCCAGCCCCGGGTTGTTAGTGGGGCCGGAAAATGTAATTTGACCGTTTTCAATTTCCAGGGTCTGTCCGTAGGCTTTAAACTCCCCTTCCGGCAGGTTTAAGCTGCCCTGTAGTTGCTTCACGCGCTTGCCGTCCTGAGTGAAGCGCAGGCGCCCCTTAATTCCGGTATCTAGACCAAAGCCTTGAAAGTGTATGTTATCTTCAGCTATCAACTGTACGTCGCTTGTTAGCGTAAATAGCGATTGTCTTTCTTCAGAAGAGCCATAGATGCGAGCGTCTTCGGAGACGCGCACGGCAGAGGCAGGTAATTCCTGCAAAATAAGGTGTGAGTCGGAAACCTCTAGTAAACCTGCGAGGTGCCAGTTTAGTCCTTCCCCCTGGAGTCTGAGATCCGGGCTGGCGGTGAGGCGGGCGTCAGGTAAATTGATAAGCGCGAGCCTGTCGCCTTTTATAGCGGCCTGAGCGCTAACAGTCGCTCTGTCGCTGGAACTTTGCTGTTCAGTTGAAGCCTCAACAATGCCCCTTACGTTTGCAGACCCTTCGCCGATTTTTCCATCTCCCTCAAGCGCGATTTTATCCTTTGTTGCATTTAACTTGAGATTCCATTGCTTAACGTCGGTACCGTAAGCCGGTATAAAAAGGGAAAAATCATCCAGTACCAGGTGCCCGAGAATTAGAGCATTAGCTTGCTTTCCATTTCTCAGGTATTGGATGTCTGTTGTAAGCTTGCCGTCGAGGTTTGTAACAGACGGGAAGAAAGCCTGAAAGTACTTAAGTTTATCAAGCTCTCCTTGTAAATGAATATTGGTATCGCGTTGTGGTTGTAGCCACTGCTCGATATAACCATTGAGTGTAAGCGTGGACTTTCCATTGAACACCAGTTTGCCCCCAGGGATCAGCGTCTGTTCATCCCCCTTTATTTCGACCCAAAGCTCATCAAAGTAGTAGTCTTCAATAATTTCAGATTCTTCATCCCTGTAATGAAAAGCAAGCTCATGTAGCGCTGCTTTGGAATTAAGCTCTAGCCGCTCCAGTTTTCTCAAGTCAGGATTGAACTCGCCATGTGCGGATAGTTTCGCCTCCAGTTTCCCTTCAATAGTCCAATCCTGTGGGAGCTTTTCATGTAAGCCACCGAAGATGGAGTCCTTGTTTTCAAGTCGGGCGCCACCAAGGTTCGCGGTTAAGGAAAAGTGCCTGAGTTCTTGCAGGCTGAGTTGTTCCAGGCAAAGGAAATTGGGTGTGTGCTCCAGGCATAGCGCATCTAGTTGCATAGCGCTTTGGGATAGCATTAGAGGGGCTGGTGATTTTAAAGAAAATTGAATCTCCGGCAAGTCATTCTGAGATAGCTTGAAGTCCGTAATCTCTCCGCGCCACTGGGAGGACAGCCATTGTGGTCGTTCATTCTCCAGCGGTATTTCTAAAGCACCTGCGAGCGTAAGTGAATTCAGCTCAATGTTGCCGGGTAAGGATTTGCTGCTAAGCTCGAGCTGGTGATGGTTGAGATTACCTGTAAGTGCTAGCGAAGTATGCTCTAGTGCCGTTGTTCCCTTAGAAAGCAAATCTGCGTTAATTTTCAAATGCTTGATCTGAATTGCGTCTAGTGTCTGTTGTAGACTTGGGCGCTCGTTTTCAGGGTTTGACGTGATGAGGTTCAGTGATAAATTAAAGTTCTGACTATTAACGAGACCACTGTTAAAGGCTTTTGATGCAAGAGATATATCAATTAAGGGGGAAAAAAGATAGCCCTCGAGCGAAATCTTAGAGCTGATATCGCCCTCTGCGCGTGGGAAAATGTTTTCAAGCTTGTTGATGGCAAACTGTAAGTGCGACTGGATGTTTTTTTCTGCTAAATCGTAATACCCAGAAAGCTCGATATTTGCGCTTTCGTTGCTTAGAGATAGTCGTTCTAGCCTGACCCTTGACTGCTCGTATTTTGCCTTTAAATCTCCTGAAAGCGGGTGTTTTCCTAGTGTTAAATTGTTAATACTCGTTGCGGTGTTTGCGGTAAAATCTCCGTTATCAGCTTGTGCCTGTACTTTGCTTTCGAAGCTTATTTTACTTTGTTCCAGTCTTTCCGGAAGCCACGCTGCCAGTGAAATGTCATCGGCGATAGCCCGCATTTTAATATCTACTTTATCTTTCCAGTGTATATCACCAGTGATGCTCAGGTTCCCTTTGTAAAGTGGCGCTTCAAAGGTGTCTATTAATAGTGCTCGCTCGGCAAAGTTAATGTTTAGTTTACTGCTAGTCTCAGTTGTTATGCTTTTCAGGCGCAGCGTAGAAGAGCCTTCCAGTGATAACTGCGAGTCAGTATAAGTCAGTGAGTATTGTCCGTGTGGCAGTTCTGGTTCTTTAGCAAGAGGATGCGAGAAATCCTTCCAGTTTAATTTGGCAGTACAAATCAGTGCTTCATCTTGTTCACAGCTGCCATCCAGAATGATTTCTCCGTGGCCGTTTTCCTGGACATAATAGGTGAATGGATTAGAGAAGATAAATCTGGCGCTGCCTTTGTAATTTTCTTGTTGATAGCGGATGTTCAGGTTGTTTATCTGGAGTGAATCTTCGCTCAAGTGCAGACCAAGACGAATATCAGGTAACTCGCTGTATGTGCTCTCTTCGTTGCTAAGTCTGCCATTGGCAAAATCCAATTCTCTTACTGTGAGACTTATCGGGCTACGAAAGTTTGGTAGCGTAACGGTCGAGTTGTCACTTTTGCTCGGCGAGCCCAGTGTAATATCGGTGCCTTCTGCATGGAGCCTGGATATAAAGAGTTGCTTGCCAAGCAAGGTCACTGGGTGCCAGGCGAATGAGAACTCCTTCGCGCGGATGCTTTTAAAGCCAAGCTTGCTACCTTTGGCCGTAACCATCAGGTTTTTAGTTGCCAACCCCCGCCATAAGTTGCCATTCATTTGCTCGTAATGAATGTTCACAGGAATATAAGGTCTGGCTAAATTGAGAGTCCATTTTGCGCCAGTATTGCTTCCAAACAGCCACACCGCAAAAATAGTAGCCGTCAGCAAGACAAATACGAAGATACGTACTGCCCATTTGCTGGAGATCCACAGGTACCGACGCATCAGAGATCAGCCCCTACGGAAATATGTATGCGGTATTTGTCTTTATCTTCCTTCCCGCCATAGACATTGTGGTGAGGAAACGCAATATCCAGGCGAAGTGCTCCAACGGGAGAGAACCATCGAACACCGAGCCCCCAGGATGTTCTCGGGTTTGGGTCACTGTTAAAGGCATCGCCTGCGTCATAGAATGTTGAAGCTGACCAGTTCTCATGAAATAAGTAGTCTATTTCTGCACTGCCGACGATCAGCTTTCCTCCACCGATCACGGTTTTTGTCCCATCTTCATTAACTTCTACTTCACCGACAGAATTATAACCATAGCCGCGAATACTGTTATCGCCACCAGTAAAAAACCTCACCGATGGCGGTAGCTCGGTGATATCGTTCATCAGCGTGCCTGCAATTTCAAAGCGGGATAGGAATCGTAATTTTTCTGTGGGCGAAAGGATAAATTTGCTGCGTGTATAGCCCTGTAAATAGTCAACATCGGACTTCCAGTTATTGTGGCTCGCAGTTACGCCAGTCTCAAAACGCAAACCCCTTGACTGCCGTGCTGTTTCATCGGCGCTTGCCCAGCTATAGCCAATACCCGGCACGACCATGGATTTATTGTCGATACCACCATCATTACCGATCACATAACGCTCGTTAAAAATGTTTATACCAATGTTCATTACCCAGTCATGGGGTAGCGCGCTGATAATGCGCGCGTTAGATGATTTGATTACATTGGAATAACTGTCCGTTGTCGCTTCCTCGTATCCCAGGCCTAACTCGAACCATTCGTCGACAGCATCTCGCCTTGGCATACGGTAGACGCCGGAGAGCTGTTTAAGGCGTAAGGACCAAAGAGCGAGAGCACCAAAGGTATGGCCCACAGAGTTAACATAGCGGTTTCGGTAGTCTCCGCGAATTCGATAGCCCTGGTCCGATGAGTAACCTACACCGGTACCAAAGCTGTGACGGCTATTCATATTCAGGTCTACATGCATGGGTACGCTGAGGTCTGTTTTGTCATCGGACACCAGCGGTGTTATTAAAACCTGTTGAAAGTAATCACTGCCTTGCAGGCGACTGTAGGATTCCTGAACATCCTCACTAGAATAATATTTTCCTTGTACGGGCTCGACCAGTCGCCGCAATAAATCTTGGTTCAGATAGACTTCTGGAAATTGATACTCTCCAAAGGTGTAGCGAGGCCCCAGTTTGAAGTGCAGACGAACATCCGCGGCGAGCTGTTCGGGATAAACAGCCAGAGTGGATTGCTCAAATTCAGCTTGCCAGTAACCGAGTGCACGGGCCGAATCAATAAGGGCTGACTTTAAATTGTCGTAGAGTTGATGGTTGAGCTGCAGGTCTTTTTGTAAGCGAGGTGCATTGACCAGGTCCTGTAAGGCTTTCGGTATGTTGTCGTTTTTATCCAGGATTTGGACGTCCACTTCGCGGAATATTACTGCTGGGCCAGGTGCAACAATTAACTCAAGCTCCCAGCATTTTTCGTTTTGACGGAAGTTGTGTGTGATTTTTCCCTGATAGTAACCAAAGGCCTGCAGCGCAGCGTCCACTTGCGCGTCCAACTCCCTTCTGCGCTGTTGTAAGCGCCAGCTGGGTGCATCACACTTTTCACGGCTAAGGGATGTGTGGGCCAGCACGTTTTCAACAAGGGGAGATTCAATGCCCTCTATTTTTATTTCTGCCAACGCTTTGGCAGCTACCAGCAAGGCAGTAAACACAAAGGCCGAATATTTGTTAAAAACAAATGCGGCTATCCTTTTAAATCCGCAGTTCATAGTTGTGATGATCAGCGATTGCGAAAAAGAATCAATAGGCCGATTCCCAATAGCAGTATCGATTCGCTGGAGATATTGAGTAAAAAATTATGATTGGAGCCGGTAGCCAAAAGGCTTCCGGCTATCAGACAGCTAGCACCTAATAGTTTCAAGCCTATATAGCTAAGCCCTTTTCGGTTTTTGGATTGAGAGTGCTGCAGTGCTTCGCTGGCGGCTTTTAATTCAGGTGCTATTTTTGCCAGCTCCTTTACCTCGGTAATTGTATCTAAAACAAGGTGAGGTACCTGGGGGAATTTTTCCATCCATTCCGGTGAATGGTGTTTTAATTCTTTCCAGAGGGATTTGGGGTGAAAGCGCTCTTTCACCCAGCGTTCGAGAAAGGGGTGAGCGGTGTCCCAAAGGTCCAGGTCCGGGTAGAGTTGTCTGCCGAGCCCTTCGATATTCAGCAGGGTCTTCTGTAATAGTACTAGTTGGGGTTGTACTGGCATCTGGTAGCGCTGAGCGGTTTTAAAGAGTGAAATCAGCGCTTCACCAAAAGAGATTTCCTTGAGGGGTTTTTCAAATATGGGTTCGCACACGGCGCGAATAGCCGATTCAAAACCCGCGATTGAGGTAGAGCGCGGTACCCAGCCGCTCAATACATGCAATTCGGCAACCTGCCTGTAATCCCGCCGGAACATGGCGAGCAGGTTGCGAGCGAGGTAGTACTGGTCTTCGCGCGTGAGTGTTCCCACTATTGCCATATCAACTGCGATGTAGCTGGGATTTTGCGGCGTTTTTTGGGAAATAAAAACATTGCCGGGGTGCATGTCTGCATGAAAAAAGTTGTGTTCAAATACCTGTGTAAAAAACACTTCAACACCGCGTTCAGCGAGCAGCTTGAGGTTAGTGTTTTGCGCCTGTATTTGCTCCATATCTGAAACAGAAATCCCGTACACGCGCTCCAACACAAGAACATTGCGTGTGCTGTAGTCCCAATAAACCTGAGGGATGTACAGCAGCTCTGAATTTTCGAAGTTGCGTCGCAGTTGTGATGCATTGGCACCTTCTCTCGCCAGGTCCAGTTCGTCGAATATGGTATTCCGGTAGTCGTCTACCACTTCTACCGGGCGAAAGCGTTTTCCATCGCTGGCAAATTTTTCAACCAGTTGAGCCAGCATACGCAACAACAGAGTATCTTTTTCTATTGTGGGTTCAAGACCGGGCCTGATAACTTTAACCACAACTTCTTCGCCACTGTGCAGTACAGCGGTGTGAACTTGTGCCACGGAAGCGGAAGCGAGAGGCTTTGCGTCAAAGGCCTTAAAGAGTGTGTCGACGGGGTTTTTGAGATTTTTTTCAACAATGTCTATAAAAGTCTCGCTGCTGAAAGGGGCAACATTGTCCTGAAGGTGGTCCAGCTCTTCAGCTATGTCTGCTGGAACGAGGTCAGGACGGGTGGACAGCAGTTGGCCAAATTTGACAAATATCGGCCCGAGCTCTTCCAGCGCGTGTCGTAAACGCTTGCCTCGGCTCTCTTTTGCTTCTGGGTAAACCCTGTAGAACAGCAATAATAGTTGAAGCCAGCGCGGGCCGTGGGAGCTGCGCAGCATCTCATCCAGGCGGTAGCAACCGATAGTGTGCAGTATTTGTATCAGGCGAAAAAATTTGGCCACGCCGGGTTTTCCTTACTTTTTTATTACTGTTCCAGGGTGCGTAACAGTGCGTTTAAGCGATCGGTTTTCTGTCTCAGCTGTTCAACGTCGTCGGCAAAATTTTCAAGTTCCGCCCGGTGCGGCACGGCACGAAGTTCCTCAGTGAGGAACTCTGAAAAAAACGTAGGTAAGGGCCTGGCTCGGGCACCGGCCCAGTTTTTCGCTTTACCAACTACGTTTGCCAGTTGGTGAGCGGGTAGCTCGCCAATAAGTGATGAGGCCGCGTCTTGCCAATCAATATCCAGGTTTTTAATCAGCTGCTGATAACTTGCCAACAAACTTACCTGGCCTTCCACTCTAACTCCACTATCTGCCAGGGATGAAGCAGGGCGAAAGAGCAGTGCAAGCAGCTTAAACAGGTTTCCACTGAGTTCAGTGGTGCTTGCAAGCTCGTTATGGGCGCTTATGGATATTTGCTCAGCGTTGGCGGAAATAAATAGGGTGATATCAGGTTGTGCGCATTTAATCGCGAGGGTTTTGTCAGCAATTTTTGTCAGCTGATGTCTCGTACCGGGGTCGAATTTAAGCGCAGTGTTAACAGCCTTTTCCATCGTTAATGCCAGGGCGCTGCTTAAGCTGGGGTCGTGGGAGCTCATTTGGCCTGTGCTACGCCTTGTTGCCTTTATGCAGAGCAACGATGCCGCCAGTCATGTTGTAATACTTGCACGCGCTAAAACCGGCATTTTCCATCATGCCTTTTAAGGTGTCCTGGTCGGGATGAACACGAATGCTTTCGGCGAGGTAGCGGTAGCTTTCTGAATCGTTGGTGATCAGTTTTCCCATAACCGGCAACAGAGTGAAAGAGTATGCATCGTAAGCTTTTTGCAGCAGCGGGTTACCCGGTTTCGAGAACTCCAGTATCAACAGGCGGCCGCCAGGTTTCAGTACACGAAACATCGCTTGCAGTGCGAGATCTTTATCGGTGACGTTTCGCAGGCCGAAGGCGATGGTAATGCAATCAAATGTATTGTCAGCAAAGGGAAGGAATTGAGCATCGGTCTGGGTGTAGTGAACATTCCCCGCAATACCTTTGTCCGTCAATTTGTCGCGGCCTACCTTCAGCATTGAATCGTTTATATCAGCCAAAACCACCAGGCCATCAGAACCCACTAACCGGGTGAATTTAGCGCTAAGGTCACCGGTGCCGCCGGCGATGTCGAGCACCTTGTCCCCAGCCCTTGCGGCAGACAGCTCAATGGTGAATTTTTTCCAGATGCGATGCACACCGCCGGACATCAGGTCGTTCATGAGATCGTATTTACTGGCGACGGAGTGAAAGACATCCGCTACACGCTCTGCTTTTTCTTCGACCTTTACCTTTTGATATCCGAAGTGTGTGGTTTTCTGTTCTGTGTTGTCGGCCTTGCTAGACATGCTTTACTGCCCCGGTGTTGGAGGCTTATTGTAGCGTAGAATGGAGAACATGGTGTTATCAACAGCGCGATTATTCCGGGTCCACCCAGCGCACCGCTGAAGTGATATCCTGCTCCCTGGCGCTTTCCTCTCTGGCATTGTATTGCTCCACCGTTTGCAGGTAGTGCTGCCATTTTTGCTGCTGTTGCTTGCCAAGTTCATAGAGGTAGGGCCACGAGTAGATGCCTGAATTGTGGCCATCGCTGAAGATTAATTTAATGGCGTAGTTTCCCTGAGGCTCGATACCGGTGATGGCAACATCCTGTTTATTCAACTGCAATACTTCTTCACCGGGACCGTGGCCTTTTACTTCCGCCGAGGGTGAATGCACCCTCAGATATTCCGCTGGCAGCTGGAATACCTCATCGGCAAAAGCGAGTTCCAGGATACAGGACTTCCTGTGCAGTTTTACCTTGCTTGGTTTGTGGTCCATAACTTAGAGAATAAAGCGGCTGAGGTCTTCATTCTTGGCCAGCTCGCTGAGCTGCTGATCCACGAATGCTGCGTCCACGGTAACATCCTGGTCCACGCTGTCCGTTTCAAATGAGACCGACTCCAGCAGTTTTTCCAATACCGTGTGTAGTCGGCGAGCGCCGATGTTTTCGGTATTTTCATTAACGTCGTAGGCGGTCTCTGCGATACGTCGTATGCCCTCCGGGGTGAACTCTATGCTCACACCTTCGGTGCCAAGCAGTGCCTGGTGCTGCTCCGTAAGGGAGGCATCCGGCTCGGTAAGAATACGTTCGAAATCCTCTGGTGACAGTGCCTCCAGCTCCACACGGATCGGCAGACGTCCCTGCATTTCGGGAATCAGGTCTGAGGGTTTTGAGAGATGGAAAGCCCCGGAAGCAATAAACAGGATGTGATCGGTTTTAATCATGCCGTGTTTGGTACTTACGGTGCAGCCTTCTATCAGTGGTAGCAGGTCCCGTTGCACGCCTTCGCGGCTGACATCGGCACCACTGGTGCCTTCACGTTTGGCGACTTTATCGATCTCATCAATAAAGACGATGCCGTTTTGCTCTGCAGCTTCAATAGCCTGGGTTTTCAGCTCTTCCTCGTTGATCAGTTTTGCTGCCTCTTCATCCGTGAGCTTTTTGAAGGCCTTGTCTACGGTCATCTTGGCCTTCTTGGTTTTGCCCTTGGACATGTTGGAAAACATGCTTTGCAGCTGGTTGGTCATGTCCTCCATGCCGGGAGGGGCCATTATTTCAACGCCAACGCTGCTGGCGGCCACATCGATCTCGATTTCCTTGTCATTGAGCTCGCCCTGGCGCAGTTTTTTGCGGAAGATCTGTCGTGTGCTGCTTTCGTGTTGTTCCTCGTCTTCGGTGCGCGCGGGGGGCAGCAGGGCGTCCAGAACGCGATCCTCTGCCGCTTCCATGGCGCGATGGCGACATTTGGCCATTTCCTGCTCGCGGTACAGCTTAATGCTGCGGTCGACCAGGTCGCGCACGATGGACTCAACATCACGCCCGACATAGCCAACTTCGGTGAACTTGGTCGCTTCTACCTTGATAAAGGGGGCGTTGGCCAGCTTGGCAAAACGACGGGCGATCTCAGTTTTGCCAACACCCGTGGGGCCGATCATGAGAATGTTTTTAGGCGTGATTTCATTGCGCAGGCTTTTATCCACCTGCAGGCGGCGCCAGCGATTGCGCAGCGCGATGGCAACGGCCTTTTTCGCGGCCTGCTGGCCAACAATATGCTTGTCCAGTTCATGGACGATTTCACGGGGTGTCATTTGAGACATGCAGTTACACCTTAGTCTGGCGAATGATCTCGCCTAGTAATCCAGTTGTTCGATAGTGAAATTGTGGTTGGTATAGACACACACATCGCCGGCGATGGTGAGCGCTTTTTCAACGATATCGGCTGCGGCGAGTTCAGTGTTGTCCAGCAGTGCGCGGGCCGCTGACTGGGCAAAGGCACCACCGGAGCCAATGGCGATCAGGTCGTCTTCCGGCTGAATAACATCGCCATTACCGGTGATAATCAGCGAGGCATCTTTGTCTGCTACTGCCAACAGGGCTTCCAGACGGCGCAGGGCCCGGTCTGTTCGCCAGTCTTTGGCCAGCTCTACGGCGGCGCGCACCAGCTGGCCGCTGTGGCTTTCCAGTTTGGCTTCAAATCGCTCAAAGAGCGTAAAAGCGTCTGCGGTTCCGCCAGCGAAACCGGCCAGAACCTGATCCTTATAGAGTCTGCGAACTTTTCGGGCGTTGCCCTTCATGATGGTATTGCCAAGGGAGACCTGGCCGTCGCCGCCTATCACTACCTGATTGTTGCGACGTACGGAGAGAATAGTGGTACCGCGATATTGTTCCACTGGGGATCCTTAACTAGAGCTTATACAGAACTCCTCAAATGGGGCTTATATCGGGAGAATTCAATAGGGCTTAAGCCCATCGAGGGGGAGTATTCCGCAAATTCGCCGGGAGCAAACGCGGTTAATCGCTTGATGCCGGCGCTCTTTTTAATACCAGCGCTTCGTAGCGGTTTTCTACCAATGTACTGCGCGCCCTGGCCAGCTGCGAGCGAGAAGTGAAAGGGCCGACCAGTACACGGTGCCAGGTCTCGCCCTTGCGAATTCGAGCGTTTTCAACTTGTGCTTGCAGGTTCAGTAAGATCAGCTCGACTTTTAGTTGTTCAGCGTCCTTGGCGTTCTTAAACGATGCCACCTGAAGGATATACTCCTGGGGTGTTTGTGGCTTGCTGTCTTCACCATTCTTTTGAAGCTCCGAAAAGTCAGGAATGCTGACTTTGGTTTCTTTCAAAACTTCGTAGAAATCAAAGCGTGGCTCGGACGGTTTCTCATCTGTTTTTGGGGCTGTGCTGGTGGTTTTCTGTTCTTCAACAGGCTTACCAGCGACTTTTTGCACTGGATCCAGCTCCGATAGACGCATAAGAAACATGATAAACGCGCCAAGTACGCAGCCTGTAAACAACCACACCCAGCCCGGGACGCGAGGTTCCTGGGATTTCCGGCTGGCGTGGGATCGGCTTTGGCGGGATCGGTTTTGGCTCATGCTAGTTTGTTGGATTTGCTGGTTCGTGAGAGTTTGGACGCAGCGCACAGCCTATCACAAGATAAAGCTCAAAAAATGAATTTCTTCAATACTTTTATTAGGTTAGGCTTACAAGTTAACCGCTAGTCGAGATTTTTTATTTGCTGCGCGTTTAGTGTTTTTGCCAACGTTTACTAGTATTGAGTTACTGTGCTGCTTGAAAGCATAGTTTGTGATTTGAAGGTATTTTTATGAAGATTAAACAGATGTTTGTGGTGAGGGCGTTCCTGCTTGCTTGCTTCTCCGCTACTTTATTCTCTGCTTGTGGTGGTGCTCCCGGAGACAATCCAAATTATCAGCCACCAGACTTTGATCCATCTTCCAGTAGCGGTGGAAGCTCAACTACAAGCTCGGGGGGCGGTTCAACCACTAGTTCAAGTGGCGGCTCTACTACCAGCTCAAGCGGTGGTGGGAATCTAACCTACCTGGACTGTACAAACCTTGATCCAGACAAGGTTTATATCCACGGAACCTTGAATCGTGGGTTTTCGGTTGGGTTTGACGCATTATTCTCCCCAGAAAACCCAACTGAATTTTGTGTTGGTTTTGCTGATGGGATTAATACCGAAGGAACCATTACGCCAAGGCAAACCTACGTGTATGAGAGCTCTTCGTTTCCCAGCAGCATAGATGAGATGGTCCAGGAAGAGTTAATTTGGGATTCAGATAATGGCGAATGGGAATACCCCAATAACCCAGAGGGCAACGACGTGAGTTTACTGGAAACCTCAGGCATTGTTGGGACTATATTGGTGCACCCTAGCGCCTCCAACGAAACAATTTATTTCCGCAATCACTCAAATGGTGATATTTACACTTCAGTAGCAGGGAGCGACACGGTGTATTACTCGCGGGCGATGCGAGATACTCTTCTTGGAGTGATGCCCGATGGTTCGCTGTTATTTGGTGGTAGTAGTGGTTTGATGTTAGTGGATGATGAGCTAAACCTTGAGAATTTAACCTCCCCAGAGGATGCAAATCTTGATTTTTTTGGCGTCGCAAAGTTGTACACGGATAGTAGCACGGGTAATCAGAGCGTCTGGGTATATCTCGATTATAACGACGATGTTTTGCGCCGCTGGCACCTTGATTTGATTACAAAAGAGGTTACCAATGATGGAGAGTTGGCAGCTTTACCTGATGGTGTAACCATAGCGTCGCAGACTTGGGACAATGGACGATTTGATGGGAGTGGCAATCTCTGGCTTCAGGGGAACATGGAGTACGAAGGATCACCCTCCTCAGTAGCCGTTAAACTGCCCCTATCGGGGGCTGGAAGTTCTTCGATTGAGTACATTGAAGCAGAATATACAGGCGATAATGATTGGACTAAAGAACCCAATCCAAGAGTTGCAATCAATTCTAACCGGATTCTTGTTACAGGCCCATAAAACCACAGTAAACACAAGCTTCGGATCAGTGTGCATTTGTAATTCATGCATGCTGGTCCAGCCTCCTTTGATATACAAGTTGTTATGTTAAGCACCTTAGTCAATGATTTGTGCAAGCTTGTCTCTGTCCAGCTTTTGTTAGCTCTGTGTCAGATTACCTGAGGTAGCAATTGTTTAAAACCAGACTAGTATTCATATTAAACTTGCCTAACGCATTTACTGAGGGTGATGAATAATGAAAAACAAACCGGTTACGATAGTTGCGTCTCTGGTTACTCTAAACTTGATCTTTTTATCAGCTTGTGGAGGTGCGCCTGGTAATAATCCCAATTACCGCCCCCCCAACTTTGACCCTTCTTCACAGGGAGATGGCTCTAATGGCTCAGTCGATGTTGGCAGCGTTTCCTATCTGGACTGCACGGAGCTTAATCCAGATAAGGTCTACCTGCTTGGCACTCTTTCTCCTGGCTCGGGAGATCCTGTGGTTGTTGATCCGGAAAACCCCACTCGGCTATGTGTGGGATTTGAGCACGATGGTGGCGATGGTGTCAGTGCATCAGATAGCCCTTCTGCTTCTGCCATAAGTAACAGTGGCAAAATTATATATTCAACTGTGACTAGCCCAAATATCTATCAAATGGTCCCTGAACCATTTGCCTCTAATTCAAATGCCGATCAAATTTTGGCGTACCCTGAAAACCCCATTGGTAATGATGTGATCTTAATGGAAAACAACATTTCCTCATGTGGTGTTGGAACAATACTCCTTAACCCTGTAAATGATGATATATTTTTTACGTGTCCTAATAGCAGAGTTCATACTGCGGCCGATCAGCCCTACTACTCGTTAGGTGATCAGTTACTGGGGATATTGCCGGATGGATCGCTGTTAACTAGCGGGGCACGTTCGCTTTCAATTATTTCGAACTCATTGGTCGAGACTTCACTAACACTCCCTGACTCAGGGGATGTCACGCTGGATATTCACGAGAATACAGCCAAAAACTATGTTTGCCCTGAATCCCAGAATAACTGTGTGTGGTTCCTTGTATCTGTTGATGGAGTGGAGCATCGGTGGAGCTTGGATTTAACTACTCAACTTGTATCGGATCAAGGCGCGTATAGCGCTGTTCCGGAGGATGTTACTGTTCGTTTCTCCGTTAAGCTGGACGGCCAGGGGGCCCTATGGCAAACAGGGGCTATCTCCACCACCGATGTGATTATGCGCAGAGCCCTTGAGGCAGATGGAGAGACGGAAGTAGTTTATAGTGAAGCCGATAATGAACACTCGGGCCGCTGGACTTCAGACCCTACACCTTTTGGGCTGATGCATGGTAGCGAGCTTGTTACTGGAAGTTGAAGGTTAAGGAAAAAAGTCAAACTTCCATTGCATCCACATCCACAGACCAGCGAGCCCTTTTAGAAAGGGCGTGCTGGTCAATCCTCTCTAGGGCTTTATCTAACAAGTTTTGTAGTTCTCTCCTGGAAACCGCACTCACCTGAAATTGGTAGCGGTAACGTTCATTCACTTTTTCCATTCTTGAAGGAATTGGCCCAAGGTAGCAGATAGTTCTCGATGGCGGAGAGATTTGTGCAAAGGTTTGCCCTACCATGCTCAAAAACTCTCGGGCAATTTCCGCTCTTTTGGATTCCGCTTTAAAGACCGCCATGTAGCTAAAGGGCGGCAGGCTGGATATTTGTCGTTCTTTTAAGAGTTCTCTGGCAAAGAGGTGGTAGCCCTTGCTTAACAGCAATTCCAGCAGCGGGTGGTCAGGTGTATGGCTCTGAATCAGCACGGTTCCCGGAATGTCTTCCCGTCCCGCTCTGCCAGCGACCTGGGTAATGAGTTGCCCCATGCGTTCAGGCCCTCGAAAATCGGAACTTAGCAGCCCCTGGTCACAATCCACAACCACAACCAAAGCGATTTTTGGCAGGTGATGACCTTTGGCCAGCATTTGCGTGCCGATTAGGATGCAGGGTTCTCCCTTTGCGACCAGCCCGAGGTATTCGCTCAGGGCCTGTTTTCTTTGAGTGCTGTCCTTGTCGACGCGGATAACCGGCACTTGCGGAAACTGTTGTTGCAGCCACTGTTCAGTTTGCTCAGTGCCCAGGCCTTTGGGTGATAGCTCTGTGTTTCTGCACTCGGGGCAGTGCCGGGGTATTGATTGCTGTCGGCCACAGTGATGACAATGCAGGTGCGGGGGTGAGCGGTGCAGGGTCAGCTTTGCGTCGCAGTGGCGGCATCCGGCGTGCCAGCCACAGTTATGGCACAGCAGTGCAGGTGCATAACCCCGGCGGTTGATAAATACCAATACCTGGTGGCCGTTTGCCAAAGTAGTGCCGATGCTGTTAATGGCGTCGCTGCACAGGCCTGCCGTCAGTGCTTTTTGTCGCAAGTCCAGTAGCCGGATGGCGGGCGGCTTGGCGCTGCCTGCCCGTTTGGTCAGGCGCAAATGATGATAGCGGCCCTGGATGGCATTGTGGAGGCTTTCCAGCGAAGGCGTGGCTGAACCCAGAATTACCGGTATATTCAGCTTGCTGGCGCGATAGATGGAAAGGTCTCTGGCGGAATAGCGCAAGCCATCCTGCTGTTTGAAGGAGAGGTCGTGCTCTTCATCGATGATTATCACCCCCAGGTCGTGCATCGGCGCCAGCGAGGCCAGCCGGGTTCCGATGACTATTCGGGCGGTTCCGTTACGGGCTGCGAGCCAGTTCTGCGCTCTTTTTGCTTCACTGATATTGGAGTGCAGTTCTGCTACTTCACAGTTAAACCGTTTACGAACCCGGTGAACAGTTTGCGGGGTAAGGCCGATTTCCGGGATCAGCATTAGAGCTTGTTTGCCTGCTTGCAGCACTCTGGAAACAATCTGCAGGTAGACCTCTGTTTTTCCACTGCCCGTTGCACCCTCGAGCAAATAGGATTTAAAGCCGTGGTAGCGCAGCTGCTCCAGTGCCGTTTGTTGCTCGGCGGAGAGGACGGGGCTCTGTTCCTTTAACAGGAGTGTATGCTCCGCTTTGCTTGAGCGTGGCAGAGCGATCTCTACCTTTTCAACAAGCTTTTTCTTCAGCATAGCGCTGAGAGTAGCGCTTTTTATCCCCTGCTCAGTGGCGGTATCCCCCGTCAGATAGGGTGTTTTCAGCAGAGTTTGCAGCACCTGTTGCTGCTTTGGAGCTCTGGCAAGGGCTGTTTCGGGCAGGCCTTTGCCTTCGGTCGTGAGCTGCCATACCGGGGTCTTGTTGTCAGCGGGCTTTCCCTGCCGAAAGGCTTGTGGCAGTGCCGCGTGGATGGTTTCACCGATGGGGTGGTGATAATAAGCGGCGGCCCACTGGCAGAGGCTTATTAACTCCATCGGCAGAACCGGCTGCTTATCCAATACGTCTTCAACCGCTTTGATTTTGTCGGGGGGGTAGCTGGCAGTTGTCTGTATGCTCAGAATTACGCCTACCAGCCTCTGTTGAGCGAAATTCACCTTTACTCTTCGTCCAGGGTAGCTTTGTTCATCGTCTGCGGCGCTGATTTTGTACTCGAACAAGCGGCGCAGGGGAACTGGCAGGGCAACGGAGCAGTAGTGTTCTGTGGTGGTCATCGGCAGTATTGTATTACGGGCAGACAAAAAAATACCCGCAACTTGGCGGGTACTTTTGGGAAACTTGTGGTTGCGTTTATTTGCTGGCGCGACGGGTGAAACGCTTATTGAAGCGATCGATGCGGCCACCGCTATCGAGAACTTTTTGCTTGCCAGTGTAGAAAGGGTGGCACTCCGAGCAAACATCGATGTGGATGTCTTTTGCCAGGGTGGAAGCCGTTTCAATTTTGTTGCCGCAACTGCAGGTAGCGGTCATTTTGCCGTATTTTGGCTGGATATCTTCTTGCATTGCTGCCTCTCTATGGGCCCGCCACCTGATCTGCTGCCAGGCACGGCACCGCGTGCATGAATTTAGGGATGCGCATACTAACAGAATGAATTGTTAAAGCAAGCCAGGGCCTGTTAACACTAATTTAATTACCTCTGCCTGAGTCCATTTTTTTGTCCAACAAGGCAGAAGGAGCGTGATTTGCTTGTTCCAAATAAGCGACTGATAACGTAGTTGGGCGAAAAAATGGCCAGGCCCTTCGGGTTGCGGCTGAAAACGCGCCACTCGTTGTTGCTCATCGTTTATTTAGTATGACTAAACTTCTCTCTTCGCGCCTAGATTGGCGCGTTTTCAGCCACAACAGTGGCAATTAAATTAGTGTTAACAGGCCCTAACTTAACAATAACTATTGCCAAGTTAATAGCGAGCAGTATTCATTTAGCAGTCGTTGGTGGCACAAGGTAGGTAACAACAATTGATTGACTGGCCCGGCCGATAGCATAGATCTAATAAGCTATCGAGAGCGTAAGAGTATTAGCAAATTTACAAAGGGCAAAATGATGTTTTCTTTCCTCAAGCGTGACCCGGTTTCAAAGTTGGAAAGCCAGTACATGGAAAAATTAGAACAGGCAATGCAGGCGCAACGTTCAGGCGATATACGACTTTATTCCACGCTGACTGAGCAGGCTGAAAACCTGCTTAAGGAAATAGAGGCAATTAAACAGCAGTGATTGTGGCTTATAGGTGGGAGCTCTTGCAAAAGAGTTAAGAGTAGGGTGAGTTGTTACTTGAGTGGCAATTTAATTTTCCCATTTATTATGTACTGGGAAATGATTTCGCCGTATGCCTTGACTCCCTATAAAAAATACAGACAGTATAAAAAAAGGCCCTAAAAAATGAATGCATCGCCTTAATTTCTGAAATATATTCACTATTAATCCGGCAATTAAATAGATTATCTTTTTTCATTGCTGTTCCATTAACTATTTTGTATTTTTTTATAAGCGCGGGTCGTGTTGTTGCAACACCCCAAGCGTTTATTAACAGGTATAGAGTGAAATTGAATTAAAAAATAGCCTTTAATTATATGTGGAATATTTTTCCGAACATTAACTCTGCGACAATTTGTCACGCTGACTTTTCTTACCGTCTTAACTAGACTGGGCTGCTTGAAAAATAACCTCTTGTGGGTATTTAGTGCTGAGGCCAGGAAAGTTCGTGAATAATCAACATAATAATATTTTCCAATATAATAAAACTATTAAATCAATTGTATGCACGCTTTTTTTTACAGCGGGTCCCATTTACTCCAATTCTTCTGACGGTAATGCTGACACCACAAAACTGGAAGAAGTTCACATTTGGGGGGTGAGCAGGACCGCAGCAGATGCCGGTTACGTTAGCCCCACCAGCCTATTGACTCAGGCAGATATGGCCGCCATTAACGCAGTCACAACAGAGGATCTGGTTAAGTTTGAGCCCAGCCTGGTTATTCGTCGCAGGTTTATCGGTGACAGTAACGGAACACTGGGGATTCGTGGCTCCAATATGTTTCAGACCTCCCGCTCTATGGTTTTTGCCGACGGCGTACCTCTGCATTATTTTTTACAAACGCGATGGAGCGGGGCGCCAAGGTGGACGATGGTTTCCGCTAGTGAAATCGCTCAGGTTGAGGTTGTGTATGGGCCTTTCTCTGCTGAGTACAGCGGCAATGCCATGGGAGGTGTAGTATTGATAGAAACGGCCATTCCCCAGCAGCGAGAATTTCACATCGACGGGTCCTATATTACGCAGCAGTTTAATGCTTACGGCTTTGATGATGATGTAGATGGATTGAAAGGCTTTGTCTCTTATGGTGATAAAGTTGGCAAGGCCAGTTTTTACCTGTCTTACAACCATTTGGACAACACTGCACAGCCGCAAACTTTCAGGGATTCGAGCTTCACCATTGCAGAAACCAGTACGGATAATGTCACCGGTGCTTTGTCGGGGGAAAATTCTGTGGGGAGCACGCGCATGTGGTATGGCGATACAGGTGTTGTCAACACCACAAGCGATAATATCAAGTTCAAGTTGGGTTATGACTTTGGTAACTGGGAATCACTTTTCAATGTAGCCTTTGAGGATCGTAACTCAAGCAATAAAGGAAGTTCCTATATAAAAGATTTACAAGGCAACACTGTTTGGTCCGGGAACGGTTTGTTACAGGATGGCAGGGAGTTTTCCGTCAATGGCCGAAGGATTAACAGTAGCGAACTTAATCGTGAAAGCCTCTCTCTCGGCTTAAGAGTGCGAGGGCAGCTGAGTGATAACGCTCTTTTGGAAGCCAACCTCAATCGCTTCGATATTTTGCTTGACGAAAACCGCAGCTCGGTGGTGAACCCAGAGGACCCTGCTCATACCGAGGCGGGACAAATTCGAGATTACGATGACAGCGGATGGACAACCGCTGAGCTAAAGCTTGTGGTCGATGATTTTGTTACGCCGGGCCTGGAGCTGATCACCGGCTTGCGCACGGAGAGCTATTCGCTGAATCTGGATGTGTACTCTTCGCCGGATTATGCCTCCGGCGTAAAAGGCGACTACAGCAGTCGGTTTGGAGGCGAAACCAGTATTTCAGCGATTTTTGCGCAGGCCAACTGGCAGCTGTCACCCCTCTGGGATCTGGCATTTGGTTTGCGTCAGGAATGGTTTGAAAGCAGTAATGGCTATTACGATGATGATGACAGTGCTACACCTGAACTCGACCTTGTGCATATCCCCAGTGAAAGTAAAAGTGCGCTATCGCCAAAATTATCCCTGGGTTACAGGCCACAGGAAAACTGGCTTATTCGCTATTCTTTAGCGAAAGCATTTCGCTTTCCCATCGTGGAAGAATTATTCAGTCAGTACGAGGCTTATAATACTGTCGCTCTGTCCAACCCGGAGCTGGAGCCTGAACAAGGTTTGCATCACAACCTGATGTTCGATAGAAGTATCGAAGGAGGCTATTTACGCGTGAATGTTTTTCAGGAGGCGGTTCAGAACGCGATTGAATCGCAAACAGACTACACTACTAACGTACGTTCTTTCGTTCCTATCGACAAGACAGAAGTTAAGGGGCTTGAGTTTATCGCCAATAAACAAGGCGCCTTTGTCGATGCACTGGATTTGCGATTCAACATTACCTGGACTGATGCAAAAATCCGTGACAACAGCTCAGCGGAAAGTGCCCCCGATTTTGACCCGGAAAACTCCATTGAAGGTAACACCTACCCACGCATGCCCGAATGGCGAAGTCATTTGTTGGCGACTTACCATCTCAATCAAGACTGGAGCCTGAGCGGCAATATGCAATACGCCAGCGACAGTTATGGCCGCACGGACAACACCGATACTGAAAATAATGTCTACGGTGCTCAGGATGGCTTTACCCGGCTGGGGCTGAAAGCAGATTACCAGCTAAGTGAACAGTGGAAAGTCGGTGTTGGCATTGACAACCTCACCAACGAGATAGCATATGTTGCTCATCCCTGGCCGGGCCGCACTGTTTATTTGAACTTCTCTTTCGATATGTAAGGCGTTTATTCGGGGAATACTATATGGCTAGCAAGAGTAACGCGCTTTATCGCACCCTTTGGAGATGGCATTTCTATGCCGGTTTGTTTTGTATTCCCTTTGTTATAACACTGTCGCTTACGGGCGCGGTGTACTTGTTCAAGCCACAAATTGATAGCTGGGCCGAGCGTGATTATCAAAACCTGAAGATAGATGGCGTGCGCGCAGCACCTTCAAAGCATATCGCTGCCGCTATGGAAATGTTTGAGGGGGCCAGTTTTATAAGTTATCGACTGCCGCAGCGGGAAACCCAGGCGGTACTCATTACGGTGAGGCATGAGGGGATATCCAGGCTGGTTTATGTAAACCCCTATACGCTCGAAATTGTCGGAACCAAGCAGTTCGACAATCAGTTTATTCGCATTGTTCGCACACTACATGGCGAATTATTACTTGGAACCGCAGGCTCCGTTTTAATTGAGCTGGCGGGCTGCTGGGCGATTGTGTTAATTATTACTGGTTTGTTTTTGTGGTGGCCACGATCGGCCTCGGGCCTGGCCGGGGTGATTTACCCGCGAATACGCCAAAGCAAACGGATTTTCCTGCGCGACCTGCATGCAGTAACGGGCTTTTGGGCGGCGTTCTTCACTCTGTTTTTATTGGTTAGCGGCTTACCCTGGTCTTTGGTTTGGGGCACTGCATTTAAAGAGCTTCGCTCTATTGGCAAGCCCGCTATGGAGCAAAGCTGGCAGATAACAAGCGCTCAAAATACCACAGCAGGCAATGCCCATGTGCCACTCACTACAGCGCTTGTTGAAAAGGTACGTGAGCTGGAATTCGCAGCTCCGGTGCTTATCTCACTTGACCCGAAAAACGAAAGTAGATGGAAAGTGAGTTCTCGTCATCAGAACAGGCCTTTACGTGCAGATGCCTGGCTTGATGTACAAACCAGTGAGTTAGTTAAGCTAAAACAGTTTTCCGACAAAAATATTATAGACCGAGTGGTGGGCTACGGCATCGCCGCCCACGAGGGTCAATTATTCGGCTGGTTTAACCAGCTATTGGGTTTGTTGGTAGCTATAGCTTTGATTGTTGTTAGTGCCAGCGGCTTTATCCTGTGGCGAAAACGAAAACCAGCAGGCACACTAGGTGCGCCGCCACTACCGCCAAATAAACGGGTTGGCAAGGTGGTATTTTTTACAACACTTGGTGTGGCGATAATATTGCCGCTGCTGGCTATATCCCTTGTGCTTTTATATATCCTTGAAAACCTTCTATTTAAGAAAATAGACGCCTGTAATCGTTGGCTGGGCCTGGAACGCTAAACCGGATTATTTTTGGGGTCAGACGTGCTTTTGTGAGCACACTCAAGCAGTGTAAGTTCAATGTCTGCAATGTGGTCGCTTCGGGTTTAAATCACTGCATTGGTCTTTTACGATATTAACGCACTGGAGAATGCGCTAACTGAGTATTTCATCCAGGTGAAAATTGAGGTAGTGGGCTGCATAGTGTTTTTTTCTGCTATTAAGGGCCCCGCTCAGTAATAGGTGATAACAGGTTTATATACGAAGGCTATTTCGATTTCTTCTGTTTTCTCAAAAAGTTTAAATCGGATTTTGGCAAGTCTTTAACAACTTTAAAATCCGCAAAAGTGCGCCGTTTTATAATGCCGTGTTGGCGGCGTTCGATAGCGCATAAGCGTTTAAAATCATCTTTGGATACTAAAGAAACCGCCTCGCCACTGCTGCCTGCACGTCCGGTTCTACCTATGCGATGAATATATTCGTCGGCGTCGTCTGGGAGGTCGTAGTTGACGACACGAGTAAGCTCTATGATATCGATACCGCGCGCGGCGATACCTGTTGCAATCAATATTCCGATATTACCCTCTTTAAAGCCTGCCATTATTTTAGAGCGTGATGCCTGGCTCCGGCCTCCGTGAATACACTCAGCAGTTATGCCGCGTTTTTGAAGTTGGCTTACCAGTTTGGCCGCCCCCTGTTGTGTTCGAATAAAAATTAGCGCCTGCTGCCATTTTTGCTCCTTGATTAAATAGCTGAGTAATGCGGATTTATTGTGTTTGTCTACGGCGACCAACCACTGGGTGATCAGTGGTTTTGCACTTTTTTCGTTAGAGGTGGATATTTCACTTGGTTTAAACAGAGCATCTTTTGCCAGGCGGCGTACAGAAGAAGGTAGTGTGGCGGAAAATAGCAGGGTTTGCCTGTTTTCCGGTAAACGCTCAATTATGGCCCGGATCTCGTCGATAAAGCCCATATCCAACATGCGGTCGGCTTCATCCAGTACCAGTAGCTTCAGTTCGTCAAAATGCAGGGCCCGTTGGCGAGCGAGATCTAGCAGGCGGCCGGGAGTGGCCACGAGTAAATCCACACCATTCACAAGAGCCTCTTTCTGTGCGTCCATTTCCACACCGCCCACGACTACCATGCTTTTAAAATTCAGGCCCTGGCTATAACGGCTAACATTTTCATGAACTTGCTGGGCAAGCTCGCGAGTTGGTGTGAGAATAAGTGCGCGCAGGCGCTTGGCACGCCGTTTATGGTTACCGCTGTAAGCCTGGATAAGTGGCAGGGCAAAACTCGCGGTTTTACCGGTACCCGTTTGTGCTGAGGCGATTAGGTCTTCTCCAGATAATACCGCAGGGATAGCCTGCGTCTGAATTGGAGTGGGTGAGTTATAACCCAGGGCGTTGAGTGTTTGCACAATAGCGGGTGATAAGCCAAGTTTTTTAAATGACATGCGTGTCTCGAATGGGAGTCGTGGAGTTTACAGCGATCATTCGCTTGTCGTGAGAGTATATTGTATAAAGTCGCACATTATAGCAGCGTAGATCGGATAAGAGGCGTTTGCAGTGATCTATCAGAAGCCTGGATTATCTGCTATAAAGTACGGGTCAAGCTTCACAGCGGAGAAGTCAGCCCCTATTAACGTGGCAATAGTTATTGTTAAGTTAATAGGCGGCGCACGGAAGCGCCGCCATTGCCCGCAGGGCAATGTAAGCCCTTGAAATACCAGCAAATTCACACATTTGCGCCAGTATTTCAAGGGCGTGCAATTAAATAGATAGGATCATCTATTTAATTGCCGGGTTAATA
>CAJIBL010001076.1_pt1 | contig 60434 bp, 45 predicted proteins | sample 9199351 | NCBI WGS metagenome assembly CAJIBL01 (sample SAMEA7708304, study PRJEB35096) | sediment metagenome | biome: marine neritic benthic zone biome [ENVO:01000025]; feature: sediment [ENVO:00002007]; material: shallow marine sediment [ENVO:03000034] sea grass bed [ENVO_01000059] ...
GCAACAACGAGTGGCGCGTTTTCAGCCGCAACCCGAAGGGCCTGGCCATTTTTTCGCCCAACTACGTTATCAGTCGCTTATTTGGAACAACCAAATCACGCTCCTTCTGCCTTGTTGGACAAAAAAATGGGCTCAGGCAGAGGTAATTAAAGGCTCAGGGCGGGTTGTTAAACGCGCCCTGGTCGGCTGTATCGCAATTATGCCCTCTGCTTGAGAGGGCATAATTGCTATTGAGGGCCCGCGCCTGAAGTGACAATGCTTTTTACATCCTGGCCGGGATGCATTGCGTAGGGATAGGGGGGCGTGAACGCATCGCCGGTTTCAATGATGGTTCCGCTGGTGTTGACAAACTCGTTGCCGCGACGGGTTACTTTGGCTGTTCCCTCGCCGTTGGTCTGGTATCTGATGGGGCTCTTGCTGCCGTCAAAGTAGTTGTTTTCAACCAGCAGGTCTGCGTATTGTCCGGCTGCGATGCAATAGTTCTGTCCGGAGTCTCCGCTGACTTTCTCGTATTTATAGTAGTTGTTAAAAATATGCACCTGTCCATAGCGAACTCGGGGCATCCTTTCTTTGACGCCCGCACCCCACCAGTTGTGATGGAAGGTAATTTTTATTTTGCCCACATCTTGTGAGTTGTTGTCTTTATTCCCATTCAGGTTTGACAGCATGTGGCCGTGGCCTGTGGTGTAGTAGAACTTGTTCCAGGAAACCGTCACATAGTTGGAGCCACGAACGATATCGAGATTGCCATCTTTACCGTCGCGAAAAATATTATGGTCGAACCAGATACATTCACTGCCACTTAATTCGAAGGTGTCGTCGGAGCCATCGGCAAATTCGATGTTCTTGAAGATTACATTGCGTGCCCCGTTCAAACGAATGCCTCCTGAAATTTGCGCGCCAGCGAGGCCAATAATCGTTTTATCTTGAACACCGCTCAGTGAGCCAACACCACTCAAGTTGCCCTCAACGGCTATGACTTTGCTGCCACTGGCGTTAAGCGCAGATTTTAGCGCGCTGCCGCTATTTACAGTAACTGTTGGCTCGCCATCGCCACCACCGGTAGTACCATTGGTGCCGCAGGCAGAAACCGAGGCCCAGCCGATTAGTTCACTATCGCCACCGCCACTGGATGTGGAAGAAGAACTGGAACCGGATGAACTCGAGCTGGAGCTTGAGCCCGAGGAAGAGGAGGCGTTTGAGCTTTCGCAGTCGCCTGCTTGCAGATCGTTGCCTGTGATTTGCAGGTTGTCGATGTTCGCCAGGCCGCCCGCTGTATTGGCAGATAAAGTGATCTCGTTGTTACCGCTAGCTAAATCGATAACCGTGCTGACAGATGTCCAGCTGCTCCATGCGCCGGTGGAGTCGAACTCAACGGTTGCTATGCTTGAGCCGTTAATCAGCATATCAGCACCGCGGCTGTCAGCGGAGCCATTCGCATAACGCCATTCAAGGGCGTAGCTGCTCGCATTGGGGACGTACACCGCCCAGGTTACTGTTTTCCCCTGTTGGTTGTCGGTATTGGCAAAGCCAGTGCCTGTAAAGCCTTGGTAGTTTGAGTCGATGCTGCCATCCACATCACAAAACCCGCTTGTCTGTTCTTCAATGGTTAATTCAATGGAACCAGACGAGCTGGACGAACTGCTTGATGAGGAGGAACTGGAACTCGAAGATGACGAACTTGAGCTGCTGCTTGAACCCGAAGAACTGGAGCTTGAGCTGCTCGAGCTGGAGGTTTCCCCACCCGAGCTCGATGACGATGAGCTGCTGCCACCACCACCGAAATCGGGGATGCCATTTTCGCCCCCACAGGCGGCCAGGCCGAAGCTGATCAGTGCGAGAATTAAAGTCTTTTTACTTATCATGCGAGTACTCCTGGCTGTGTGTTCTGCCGCTGCGCCTTTGCCAGTTTATGGGATAGCTATGGCGTATTATTGATTTGTTGTTATTAAACTTATTACCTTTATACCAGCTAATAAGTACTGTTTAGCAAGATTTGGTCGCAAAATGTGGGTTTCACGAGATTGTTCTCGCTGCTTAGGTGAATCAGTCGTTGTTTGCTTGGTGATCACTCTCAAATCAAAAAAACCTTTGAGTTGAAGGCGTGTGCAACGGGAGTTGACGCTGATTTATCAGGGGGTAGGTGCGGTAGCTGAGCGTGTGAAAAAAATTAGAGTTATTGCTACGATAGAGCTGTTGCAAGCCGGCTTTCGCTAACAATTAGCCTTAGGTCTTATTCAAAAAACCTTTTTCCTCGTCACTGACAACACGTTCTGCGCGCCGCTTTATTGTGCCGTGGCGAACGCAATTTCGCCCGTCTTTTTTAGCTCGGTAGAGCTGTGTATCGACGCGTGCAACCAAATCCTCCGGTTTTTCACAGCTGCCCTGAAGCAGCGTATCTACACCGAAGCTTGCGGTGATTTCCAGTTCTTTTCCCTCCCACTCAAAACACCGCTCACTGATGATCAAACGAAGACGTTCGGCAACCTGAACAGCCACCAGCAAAGGCGTAGACGGCAGCAGCAGAGCGAACTCCTCACCGCCATAGCGACAGGGTACGTCCAGCTTCCGCAAGGAATCGCGAGCGATATCCGCCAGGTATTTGAGCACATGGTCTCCGCATACGTGACCGTGGGTGTCGTTTATGCTTTTAAAGTGGTCCACATCCAGTAGCATCAGGGTGGTGGGCTGGCCTGTTCTCTGGGTGCGATCAATTTCCTGCAGCAAGGCCTGTTCGAAATGCCGTTTGTTATACAAGCCGGTCAAGCCGTCCGTGTGGGCTTGTTCAGTCAGCGTCTCTACGCGCTGCCTCAGTTGTGCCAGTTCATCGTAGATTGGGCAGGCCTGCTCGCCATTGGGGCAGTGCAACTGTTCAGTAGCGGGGTCTATTGTATTCATTACATGCCAGTCAGTCTTCTGAAGGGCGCCAGTCTACGATAGACGCTGTTTAAAATCTTGATAGGAGAAGTGTTTTATTGATTTAATTTCGTGGTTTGTGCTGTTCCACAGCACTATCGCAGGCAGGTTGATGCCATTGAAGGTGGTATTTTTTACCATGGTGTAAATCGCCATATCTTCGAACATAAAACGTTCACCTGCCACCAAAGGCCTGTCGAAGCTGTAGTCGCCGACCACATCACCGGCCAGACAGCTCGGCCCGCCCAGGCGGTAAGTGTAGGCTTTCTCGCCGGCGGCTCCTGCACCGCTCAGAACCGGGCGGTAGGGCATTTCCAGTACGTCTGGCATATGGCAGGTGGCTGAAGCATCAATGATGGCGATGTCCATGCCATTGTAGAGCGTATCGAGTACTTCGCTCACCAATACGCCGGCGTTCAGGGCGATGGCTTCGCCAGGTTCCAGATACACCTCCACATCGTATTTTTGGCGAAAGGTTTTTATCCGTCGAATGAGTTCTTCCCTTTGGTAGTGCTCGTGGGTGATGTGGTGGCCTCCACCAAAATTCACCCACTTAAGCTGATGCAGGTAGTGTGCGAATTTTTTTTCGACGGCGTCCAGTGTGCGTGCCAGGGGAGCAAAATTGTGTTCGCATAAGGTATGAAAATGCAGGCCGCTGAGACCTTGCAGGTTTAAGTGAGCTATATCATCAATACCAATGCCCATGCGCGAGCAAGGTGCGCACGGGTCGTAAAGAGCGGTTTCGCCTTCGGAGTGTTCGGGGTTGATGCGAACACCAAACTGCAGGCTGTTTTTGTGCGCTTTAAAATTTAGCGCCTGTTCCCTGTAGCGAGCCCACTGACTGGTCGAGTTGAAAATAACATGGTCAGAAAGTTCCAGAATTTGCTCAAATTCCTGAGCGCGAAAAGCCGCAGCGTAACAATGTACTTCGCCATCAAACTCCTCTCTGCCGAGTTGCGCTTCATTCAGGCCGCTGGCACAGACACCTTTAAGGTACCGCATTATCAGCGGTGCGAGGGAGTACATGGAGAAGGCTTTAAGCGCGAGTAATATTTTTGCACCGCTTTGTTGTTGCACGTACTGCAAAATGCGCAGGTTGTCTTCAATTTTAGCTTCGTCGACAACGTAGCAGGGGCTTGGCAGGGCGTTTAAATCCAGCGCTGCGAAGCCTTTGGAAAAATGTTCGAACGCCACTAGCTCGCTAGCCCTGTGTCGTTCATCTCTACTACTGTCCATGGCAGGCCATATTGACCGAGGGCTTCCATAAACGGGTCGGGATCAAACTGTTCCATATTCCACACTCCCGGTTTTTTCCACTTTCCTTCAAGCATCATTTTTGCGCCTATCATGGCAGGTACGCCTGTGGTGTAGGAAATCGCCTGGGACTGAACCTCTCGATAACATTTTTCGTGATCACAAATGTTGTAAACGTACACTACCTTTTGCTTGCCATCTTTAATGCCCTTTGCAACGCAGCCAATACAGGTGCGCCCTTTGGTCAGTGGGCCGAGGCTGGATGGGTCCGGCAGGACGGCCTTTAAGAACTGCAGCGGTACAATTTCCACGCCTTGATAAGTAATAGGCTCGATGCCGGTCATACCGACATTCTGAAGAACCTCGAGGTGCTTAAGGTAATTCTCTGAGAAAGTCATCCAGAAGCGCGCGCGTTTGATTTCGGGAAAGTGTCTGGTAAGCGACTCAAGCTCTTCGTGATACATCAGATAAATATCGCGCGCGCCAATTCCCTCGGGAAAGTGGTAGCGCTCTTTGACAGAGAGCGGATCTGTTTCCAGCCACTTGCCGTTTTGCCAGTAACGGCCTTTTGCAGTGACTTCGCGAATATTGATTTCAGGATTAAAGTTAGTGGCAAAGGCCTGACCGTGGTCGCCGGCATTGCAATCGATGATATCAAGCTCATGAATTTCATCGAGATAATGTTTGCGAATATAAGCAGTATAAACATTGGTTACGCCGGGGTCGAAGCCACTGCCCAATAGTGCCATCAGGCCGGCTTGTTCGAATTTTTCCTGATAGGCCCATTGCCATTTGTATTCAAACTTTGCTTCGTCGGGTGGTTCGTAATTGGCCGTGTCGAGGTAATCTACTTTGGCGTTAAGACAGGCATCCATGATGGGAAGGTCCTGATAGGGCAAGGCAACATTGATCACAAGGTCTGGTTTTTCTTTTACCAGCAAGGCTGTCATTTGCTCAACGTCGTCCGCATCAACCTGAGCTGTGCGAATTTTTCGAGACAGCTGTTGTGCGATGGCAATGCATTTTTGTTCGCTACGGCTGGCGAGAATAATGTCGTCGAAGGTATCGGCCAGTTGTGCGCATTTGTGCGTTACTACACCACCAACGCCACCAGCGCCAACAATGATTACTTTACTCATGGAGGTATCCTTAAAACAGTTCTTTACTCTTTTTCGTAGTACGTGTAGCCCTGCATGCTTGCAGAGAACGCTTTCATAATTGTTTGCCGCTCAGAGGCAGAGATACGGCCCTGCTTAACCGCGCGCTCGGCAATTTTTCTGAATTTTTCGCGCAGCATCTGGGGGTTGTACTCCACATAGCTAAGCACGTCGGCAATGCTGTCGCCTTCAATTTCATCAGCAAATTCGTAGCTGCCGTCCTCGTTAAAGCGCACGCTCACCACGTTGGTATCGCCAAACAGGTTGTGCAGGTCACCGAGGGTTTCCTGGTATGCGCCCACCAGGAAGGCACCGATGTAGTATTCCTCGCCTTCTTTCAGCGGGTGAAGGGGCAGGCTGGTTTTGGGATTATGAATGCTGGTGAAGCGGTCTATTCGGCCGTCGCAATCGCAGGTGATGTCGGCAATGATAGCCTCGCGTGAGGGCTGCTCATCCAGCCGATGCAAAGGCACAATGGGGAAGATCTGATCAATCGCCCACACATCAGGCAGTGACTGAAACAGGCTGAAGTTACAGTAGTAAATATCAGAGAGGTGCTCGCGCAGCTTGTCGATTTCTTTTGGCGCACGCGGTGCCTGTTCAGCCACTTCCAGGATACGGTCAAGAATCACCAGAAACAGGTTTTCTGCAAGGGACCGCGAGCGCAGGTTTATCTGGCCGCGCTTAAATAGCTCTCTTACTTCATCGCGGTAGAAAAGGCTGTCGTTGTAGCACTCCTGGATATTTCTCACCGTGAGGGTATCCAGGGTTTCTTTCAGGTTGTGGATCAGCGCGTGTTCATTTTCCGGGATCGCATCAGGTAATGCGCCGGGGGTGTAGCTGGCAACATCCAGAACGTTAAAAACCAGCACGGAAGAGTAGGCTATGGTCGCACGGCCAGATTCCGTAATAATGGTGGGGTGGGAAATTTCATGGGGGTCCAGGGTACTCATCACCACGTCCACAATATCCGCGCAGTATTCGTCGAGGGTGTAGTTTTTAGAGTGGATGTAATTGGTCTTGCTGCCATCGTAATCCACTGCCAGGCCGCCGCCGAGGTCGAGGTAGCCCATTGCCGCGCCTTCTCTGACCAGGTCGAGGTAAACCTGGCAGGCTTCGACAACACCGTTACGAATATCGCGGATGTTGGGAATTTGTGAGCCGAGGTGATAATGCAACAACTGCAGGCAGTCGAGCATGCCTTCGGCCTTGAGCTGGTCGACAACGTCAATCAACTGGGCGATAGATAAGCCGAAAATACTGCGATCGCCGCTGGTGGCGTTCCAGTGCCCGCCAACTACCGAGGCCAGCTTAACCCGCACGCCGATAAGGGGCTTGATCTTCAGCGCGCGGCTGCGCTCGAGGATAATGGGCAGCTCGGTTGGCGTTTCCAGTACGAAGAAACAGCTGTAGCCCATCTTGCGTGCCTGCAGGCCCAGATCGATAAATTCCTGATCCTTGTAGCCATTGCAGACAATATTGGCGTCCTTTGACTCAATGTGTGCCAGCGCGATTATCAATTCTGCTTTGGAGCCCGCCTCCAGGCCGTGTCCGTATCGGGCACCTACCTCGGCGATCTCCTCAATTACGTGACACTGCTGATTGACTTTGATGGGAAATACCCCTCGGTATTGCCCTTGGTAGCCACCGGCTTCCATGGCTCTGGCGAAAGCCTTGTTGAGGCGGCCAATCTGTTGTTCCAGCAGGTCTTCGAAACGAACCAGTACGGGTGCATCCAGGCCCCGGTCTTTGATGTCCTGCATAATTTGCAACAGTGGCACATCCAGCCTGGTGCCGGTGTTGTGTGAGCTAACGGTGAGCAAGCCTTGCTCAGAAACACCGAAATACCCGGCGCCCCAATCGTTAACACCATAGAGGTCTGCAGCATGTTGCCGGGTCCAATGCTGGTTTACTATCTTATTCAATGAAAGGTATACCTGAGTTTAAGTCGTAAAAAGCAGCCCAAGCAAAGTTGATACTGGCCCTCGTAAGTCCCATGGATGGGTGCGTTTTGCCCGGAAAACTTCTTTATGGGCTTAACACAAAACAGCGGGAGGAGTGACTTGAGTTGCAGACACCGGCGAGCGCAGCTCGCAGGCAAAATCGCGCGAATTCTAGCCCGAAAACACGCCTTATGCACGATAAAGTTGCAAGCGAAGTTCAGGAGTTGCTCACAAGTGAGACAACTCCATTTTGTGCCCGTAAAAGATCTTCGGGGGCAGCGTTAGTGCACCTAAGAACAAAGTGCGTAAATGTAGTGACGAAGCTTAGTGACGCGAGGCTTTTCGTCGGCTTGTATCTTCTTTCAATTTTCGTTCGCAGGTTGCGAAAGCATCACGTACGGCGATATGAACAGAAGGGTCATCGTTACTTACGGATATGGGTGAACCGGCTACGCCCAGTTCAATGGATGCACGGAACATTTTTCCTTTGTGCTTGTGGTTGTGAGGGCTGTCCAAAACCACACGACTATGCATTATTGAATCTGAATAGCGGTGCAGCTTTTCAATTTTTTTCTGGATTGTAGCGCTCAGCGCTGGAGAAGGGTCGAGATCGCGGTATACAACATCAGTATTTGACTTCATAGGCAAACCTCCATCAGTGCCAGTGATGATAGCATCAGTGTCGAAATGTAAGAGGTGGGCCCACAACCTAATCATCGCGGATTGAAAAAATATTTCAAGCATTTTTTGAGAATATTTAATACGGTTATTATATTAAAACGGGAATATGATACTTGTCTGGCAAAACGTCCATACACGGGTTAAGGTAAATAGACAATTTCAAGAAGTGGGGATCCCTTTTTGCAAAAGTTGCAAAAGGTGCACCGCCAAGGGATAGCTAAACAATTGAGTGCGTATCATGAGTGAAAAAATTGTATTCATAAACGGTGGCACTGGTTTTGTCGGCAGGGCCCTGTGTTCAGCGCTGCTCAAGGAAAATACACATAATTTGAGCTGCGAAAATAACAGCTGTAATACACCCTTGTTGGCAGAGCAGCATTTCAGCATCTATGTGCAAACACGCATGCCAAGCCATCACCGCCATCGGTATATTAAATTTGTACCGTCGTATAGCGCACTCCCCGATGATGTCAATCCTGATGTGATTATAAATCTCGCGGGTGCACCCATCGCTGATAAGCGCTGGACGGCTTCGCGCAAACGAATATTGCGTGAAAGCCGAGTGAGTTTGACCCGTAGTTTATTTCGGGCGGTAGAGGCCAGCAAGCATTCGCCGGTTGTGATTAATGCCTCCGCAATAGGCTATTACGGTTGCCGGGGTGATGAAGCGCTTACAGAAGATGCCTCAAGCGGCGAGGGCTTTGCTTCGCAATTGTGCAAGGACTGGGAAAATGCTGCATTGCAGTTCGCCGAGCTAGGCTCACGAGTATGTGTTCTGCGCATAGGTGTGGTGCTGGGGGCGGGCGGTGGCGCTTTGGCAAAAATGGTACCGCTGTTTAAACTCGGTTTGGGCGGCCCCATTGGCTCAGGGAAACAGTGGATGTCATGGATTCACCTTTGTGATCTGGTGCGTCTGATAGCCTCGGCCATAACCGATGACAATTACTCTGGAATAATCAACGCCACGGCTCCCGAAGCTGTCAGGCAAAAAGAATTCGCCACCGCTTTGGGCAAAGCCCTCGGTAGAAGCGCCGTAATACCAACCCCCGCTCTCGCCTTGCGTCTTGTATTTGGGCAGATGGCGGATGAACTGCTGGTTGGAGGGCAGCGTGTATCCCCTCGCCGGGCGACAGAGCTCGGCTTTAAATTTTGTTATCCCGAGCTTTCTGCCGCATTGTCAGAAATTCAGTTTTAATCTTCCCTTGAAATTATCCTCACTGCCCCTATCTATTAACTGAGCTCGCTGAAAAGGGGCTCTCGGCAGCAATGCCAATTTATGGTTCGATCGTTTAGATGAACACAACTTTTAAATATATTGCTCAAAATGAGGATATGATTATGCGTACTTTCGATTTTACTCCACTCTACCGTTCCGCCATTGGCTTTGACCGTATGGCAAATATGCTGGACAGTCTTTCAAGAGCTGATCAAGCCCAGCCCAGTTATCCGCCCTACAATATTGAGTTAACCGGCGAAGACCAATACCGTATCACCATGGCCGTGGCAGGTTTTGACTTGTCAGAGTTGACCATTGAAACCAAACAGAACAGTTTAAATGTTGCCGGCAACAAGTCTGAGCAAAAAGATGCCAGCCGACAGTTTTTACATCAAGGCATTGCAGCAAGAAACTTCGAGCGCCGCTTTCAATTGGCGGACTATGTAAAAGTGACAGGCGCTTCAATGGAAAATGGTCTGCTACATGTCGATCTGTTACGGGAAATTCCGGATGCAATGAAGCCACGTACCATTGAAATTTCAGGTCAGGCGAGTGCTACACCGATTGAGCAACAGCCGGAATTAAAGAAAGTTTCCGAACAGCACAAGGTTGCTTAGTTTTTAAATAAAAAAGGGGCCGTCGACTCGGCCCTTTTTTTGGTTTTAACAAATGCATTCCATCTGCCCTCTCTGCCGCGGCTCTAGCAGCTACGAATTTTTTCAGGATAAAACAAGGGTTTACCAGAAGTGCGGTATATGCTCCCTTGTGTTTGTTCCCGAAGCGTTTCACTTGTCCAGAGAACAGGAAAAGTCTGAATATGATAAACATCAAAATGACCTTTATGACCCTGGTTATCGACGGTTTTTAACACGTATTTTTGAACCTCTTGCAAGCAAACTTCCAGCAAATGCCAGGGGTCTGGATTTCGGCTGTGGCCCTGGGCCTGCGCTGGCGGAAATGTTTAAAGAGCAGGGTTTTAAGCTTGATGTTTACGATCAGTTTTACGCGCCTAATCCTGCCGTTTTAAAAAAAAGCTTCCAGTTTGTTTGTGCCACTGAAGTGCTGGAGCACCTGCGAGACCCTCAAGGAGTTCTGGAACAGCTTTGGTGCTTGATTGAACCCGGTGGTTTTTTTGCCGTGATGACCAAGCTGCTTATCGATAAAGAGCGTTTCGCTAGCTGGCATTATAAGAATGACCCGACGCATATTGTTTTTTATTCTTTGGACACGCTTCACTATCTTGCAGGTGCCTGGGGCGCCGAATTATCTGTTGTGGCAAACGACGCTTTTATTTTTCAGAAAGCTGGTTCTCTGGGGTAAATAGTTTTGCTCGCACCGTGGTTCGATAGCGGCTGGGAGTTACGCTGTGTTTTTGCTTGAACAGTTGCGTGAAGTGAGCAGAGTCCTGATAGCCGACGCGAAACATAATTTCGCTGATGCTCAGGTTGGTGTTTTTTAGCAGATCCTTCGCGTTATTCATGCGAATATTTTTAAGGTATTCCGAGGGTGTGCAAGCCGTTGCTGCCTTGAAGCGGCGGTTGAAGGACCGGGTACTCATACCGAATTGTTCCGCCACCTCGCTCAACCTGATTTCCTTACTGTGATTATCCTTTAGCCAAACCTGTGCCCGCACGATGTCTTCGTCCGGATGGGCATCATGTGTCTCCTGAAAAGAACGCGAGTTCTCATAGGCAGCACGTATTTCGTGAAAAAAATGTTGTTCAACGTGACTGGCAATGTGTCTGCTGAAGTAGCGTTGAATAAAGTAAATGGTTAAGTCTGCCAGAGAGTTGACACTACCCGTACAGTAAATATTGCCAGCCTGGGTAATGAAGTGATTTCTCTTCAGTTGGATGTTGGGGAACTGTTGATGGAAACGGTCGAAGTAGTACCAGTGGGTGGTGGCTGGTTTGTGGTCCAGTAAACCGGCCTCTGCCAGAAACCAACAGCCGGTACCTACGCCTGCCAGCAAACTGCCATTTTCAAAATGCTTTCGAAGCCAGGCAAAAGCCTCTGTATTGTTACGTACAATCGGTTCCGGGTTGCGCCATAGGGCGGGAAGGTAAATGATATCGGCACTTTCAATGCTGTTAATATCGCCATCCGGTGACAGGGTGAGGCCGGTTTGCGTTTTAACCGGCCGGCCATCTGTGGAGAGCAGGCTGATTTGCAATTCTAGATTGCGTTTTCGGTTGTTTCCCGCCTTGGCCAAGGTGCTCGCCGCCTGAAGTTGTTCCATGGGCAGTGTCGCACTGGTAGCCAGCATGCTGTCGCACAGCAGGAAACTGATCTTGAGTTTGTTCATCTTTGTAGAGTAATCGATTTAGTGGCCAATATACCACTATTCTATGGCCAGTATGGCCGCGCATCACTTTGGTTGTGCCAATAAACTGTCGATCCTCTTTACCTCTTTTTTTCGTATGCCCTTCTGGCGGTTTAATATGGCAGCTTTTTTACCTCTTATTGTCGGTTTTGGCGGTTATAACGCGGCGGGACGTAGCTCCGGTCATCAGGCGTATAAGCGCATGATATTAGAGAGTTTGAGCGAGCGAGAGCAGCAACATACGCTGTTTTCTATTGGTCGTCTTATGCGGCAAAAGCAGTTCGACAAGCGGGCGGTGTTGGAAGGGACGCTGGTGCGACGAATTGAGCCCAATTTTTTCCCTGTGGCGAACGCTCCCTCCGGTAAGAAAATTACCTTGCAGGCTGATGAGCTCTCGCCCGCGAAGTTTGTTATTGCCGGTAAAGATCTGCCTCAGCCCTTGCCTGACCATTGGACGGCAGAACCCATGGATGACAGTGGCAGGCGCTATCAGGTGAGTATCGACAGTGACCAAACCCTCACCTTGAGTTGCACCGCAAAAATGCCGATTCAGGCGGCGGGGCAACTGCCGAGTGGTTTTGATCCCGGTAGCTACTATCGCTCGCAACATCATCCTCGCGGATTGCAAATGGCTGTGATGGGCGCCAGTGATGCGATACATTCCATGGGAATCGGCTGGCAGGAGGTGATGACACATGTCTCGCCAGATGCTGTTGCGGTATACAGCAGCAGCGTCATGTGCCAGCTGGATGGCACCGGTTTTGGCGGCATGATGCAGGCGCGACAGCTAGCTTCTCGCGTCAGTTCTAAACAGCTGGCGCTGGGGTTGAACACCATGCCCGCAGACTTTATAAATGCTTATGTGCTCGGCAGCGTTGGCTCAACTGCAGGGGTTACCGGGGCATGTGCCACATTCCTTTATAACCTGCGCCAGGGTGTTGAAGATATTCGCACGGGCAGGGCAAAGGTGGTTGTTGTTGGTGCCAGCGAAGCACCGATTATCCCGGAAGTTATGGATGGCTATGCAGCCATGAGCGCGCTGGCAACAGATGCCGATCTACTGAAACTGGACGGCCTGGAGCTAAACGATACACCGAATCATCGCCGTGCAAGCCGTCCTTTTGCCGCCAATTGCGGTTTCACCCTTGCTGAGTCTGCGCAGTATGTGGTGCTGATGGCTGATGATCTGGCGATGGAAGTGGGGGCGCAGGTATTTGGTGCGGTGCCAGGCGTTTTTGTCAATGCCGACGGTTTTAAAAAATCTATCTCAGCGCCGGGTGCTGGCAACTACGTGACGCTTGCCAAAGCTGCTGGCCTGGCGAGAACACTATTGGGTGATACTGCTGTGCGTGAGCGAAGCTTTATCCATGCCCATGGTTCGAGTACACCGCAAAACAGAGTGACCGAATCGCGTATCTTTGATGAGGTTGCCAAGGCCTTCGGTATCCAGTCCTGGCCGGTGGCGGCCGTGAAGGCTTATCTAGGTCATTCTCTGGGGCCGGCCAGCGGTGATCAGTTAATAGCGAGCCTGGGCACCTTTAAGCACAATATCGTTCCTGGTATTAAAACCATGGACAGAGTGGCGGATGATGTAATTGCTGATAATCTCGCACTATCTGCCAAAGACACAGAGTATTCTGCCGATATTGCTTTCCTCAACTCCAAAGGCTTTGGTGGGAACAATGCTACTGCTACGGTTTTTTCACCTGCTGTTGCAGAGAAATACCTTCACAAGCATTATGGTGAAAGCCGTATGAATGAATTCAAAGCAAAACAGCAAAAGTCTGTGCAGCATGCCACTAGTTATCTGGAGTTGGCGGATGCCGGGTTGTTGCAACCTATTTACGAGTTTGGCCACAACATCATTGATGAAGAGCAGATCACAATAACACCGGAGTCGATAAATTTACCCGGTTACGAACATGCTATTAATCTGAGCGGTGATGAGGGCTATACTTTTTAAGGCCTCGTGAGTTCAACTATTAACTTGGCAATAGTTTTTTTGTTAAGTTAATAAGCGGTGCACCAAAGCACCGCTATTGCCAAGGCAATGTAAGCCCTTGAAATACCAGTAAATTCACGCATTTACGCCAGTATTTCAAGGGCGGCAATTAAATAGATAGGATAATCTATTTAATTGCCGGGTTAATAAGGTCACTTACTTGTTTGAGGGAGCACAAGTATCTTGAGTATTCAAACCGGAGAGCGGCTTCAGGCGGTGCGAAAGCAGCAGGGGCTTTCACAACGGGAGCTCGCGCGAAGAGCGGAAGTAACCAATAGCACTTTGTCCATGATTGAGCAGGGCAAGGTAAGTCCTTCTGTAGGTTCACTTGAAAAAATTCTCTCTGCCATTCCCATGACGCTACAGGAGTTCTTCTCCGACAACCTGGAAATTCAGCCGCCGGTGTTTCGTGCCGATGACTTCGTAAAGGTACAGAAACAGGGTACTCAAAATTACATCATGCCCCTTACCGAAGCGGGTAGAGATGACGTATACCTTTCGCGGCAGTGCTACGCCCCCGGAGCCCATATTGCCTCTGAGTGGATGATCAGAAAGGGCTTTGTTGGCGGAATGGTTGTTGCCGGTGAGCTTGTTTTAACCTTGGAAGGGGCTCAGTACATTGTTTCACAAGGAGAAGGTTTTCATTTCTCACTCCATCGATCACACAGCCTGGCCAATCACAGCGAACAGGAGTGTGTTGTCATCTCTGTTTCCTTCAGCGACCGCCGCTCCTGATTTCAGATAAAATCTGCTAGCCTTAAAGCAACACAAGCCTTAGATAAGGTAATAATCTAGGGCCGCTAAGCTGCTATATTGCAGCTTTGCAGGTACCGAGTGCCCCAAGCGTCATCACAAGAGGTGAACATGATATTTAACGGTCAGGCTTTTAAGCTCAGTGAGCTGGAAAACGGAATTGTTGAGCTGCAATTTGACTTGCAGGGCGAGTCTGTTAACAAGTTCAGCAGTTTTACCTTTGATGAATTAAGCGCAATACTCGATTTGCTTGAAACGAAGCAAGGCCTTAGAGGCTTGTTGTTCACCAGTGCCAAAGATGTTTTTATTGTTGGTGCGGATGTTACTGAATTTGGCGCCGTATTTGCCAATGGCAGTGAGCAAATAAAGCACTACCTCGACAGGGTGAACGCCTTGTTTAAGCGAGTTGAGGATTTGCCCTTTCCCAGCCTGGTCGCCATCAATGGCTATTGCCTTGGTGGTGGCATGGAAATATCCCTGGCCTGTGATTTTCGTTTAATGAGTACCGAGGCCCGGATTGGCCTGCCCGAAACCAAACTTGGCATCATCCCCGGTTGGGGCGGTACCGTGCGTTTGCCTCGTCTGGCTGGTGCGGATGTTGCCATTGAATGGATCTCCTCCGGTCGAGAGCATAAAGGGGACATTGCACTCAAGGCGGGTGTGGTGGACGGCGTAGTCACCCCGGATAAGTTGCGAAGCGCGTGTTTGCGAGTGCTCAGCGATGCTGTCTCTGGAAAGCTGCCCTACCTGGAGCGCCGGAAACAGAAAAAAGGGCCGCTAACGCTAAACGGCACAGAGGCCTTGCTCGGCTTTGAAAGCGCCAAGGCGTTTGTAAAAGCAAAGGCGGGATATCACTACCCAGCACCTGTGAAAGCGATTCAGGTAATGCAGGAGGCAGCAAGCTTGCCCCGGGACGCTGCGCTTGCGCTGGAGACTGCCCACTTTACTGAATTGGCCGCTTCCTCTACGGCGGCAAACCTGATCGGTCTGTTTGTTAGCGATCAACTGCTCAGCAAGAAAGCCAGGAGCCTGGCGAAAAAGGCAGATAAACAAATTGAGCGCGCGGCCGTTCTGGGCGCGGGCATAATGGGGGGCGGAATAGCCTACCAGTCTGCGTCTAAAGGTGTCCCTATTAAAATGAAGGATATCGCCCGGGCCGGTTTGGATCTGGGCTTGTCTGAGGCCGCCAAATTACTCAGCAAGCAAGTTGATCGCGGCCGTATGGATAGCGCGAAAATGGCCGCAGTGCTCAACCAGGTAGCCGCCACTTTGAGCTATGAAGGTTTTGATCAGATCGATATCGCGGTTGAGGCGGTTGTTGAAAACCTCAAGGTAAAACATTCAGTGCTTGCCGAGGTTGAAAAACAACTCTCTGAAGACACGGTTCTGTGTTCAAACACATCAACTATCTCAATCACGCTGCTCGCCGAGGTTCTGCAGCGGCCAGAAAATTTCTGTGGAATGCATTTTTTTAACCCCGTCCACGCCATGCCTCTGGTCGAGGTAATTCGCGGAGAAAAAACATCACAAACCGCCGTAGCCCGAACCGTGGCGTATGCCAATGCCTTGGGGAAAAAGGCTGTGGTTGTGAATGACTGCCCTGGCTTTTTGGTTAATCGTGTGCTGTTTCCCTATTTTTCAGGTTTTTCCATGCTACTTCGTGATGGCGCGGATTTTCAAAAGGTGGATAAAACCATGGAGCGCTGGGGCTGGCCCATGGGGCCCGCTTATTTGATGGATGTTGTTGGCATAGATACTGGTGTGCATGCTGAGCAGGTAATGGCTCAGGCTTACCCTGATCGGATGGCCAAGGATTTTAAAGGGGCTTCCGATATTTTGTTTGAGTCCAAACGATTTGGTCAGAAGAATGGAAAGGGCTTTTACAACTATGAAAAGGATGACAAGGGTAAACCGCAAAAACTGCACACCGATGAAAGCTATCAGTTGTTGCAGCAGCACCTGCCACCGAGCAAAGATTTCCCTGAGCAAGACATTATCGCCCGCATGATGATCCCAATGGCAACCGAATTGGCGCGTTGCCTGGAGGAGGGGGTGGTAAGCTCCGTTGAGGAAGCCGACATGGCATTGATCTACGGCCTCGGTTTTCCTCCTTTCCGCGGCGGTATCTTCCGCTGGATAGATCAGCTTGGTATCAAGGCTTTTGCCAGCATGGCTGAACCACTTCAAGCGCTTGGGCCTTTGTATCAATTGACACCAGGGATGCAAGCTCAACTGCAAAGCAATAGCCCCTATTATGCTGTGGCGCGAGGTAATTAAGATGAGTCTAAAAGCCAGAGATGTTGTTATCGTGGATTATGGGCGCAGTCCCATGGGCAGGGCCAAGAACGGCTGTTTTCGCTACTCCCGAGCAGACGACATGAGCGCAAATCTCGTCAAAGGCTTGCTTGCCCGAAACGAAGCGCTTGATCCAGCGGAGATCGATGACCTTATCTGGGGTTGCGTTATGCAGCGCGGTGAACAGGGCTTCAATATTGGCCGAAACACCATCCTCTGTGCGGGTTTACCCCATACCATTCCAGGGCAAACCGTTAACCGCCTTTGTGGCTCCTCGATGTCTGCATTACACACTGCTGCCGCGAATATCATGGCGGGCCTGGGAGATGTTTACCTCGTTGGTGGTGTTGAGCACATGGGGCACATCAACATGAACGAGGGCGTGGATCAGAACCCGGCTATGGGGCTGCATGTGGCAAAGGCTTCAAGTGCAATGGGGGTTACGGCGGAATACCTCGGGTTGCTGCACGGTATAACGCGTGAAGATATGGACAAGTTCGGTGCCCGATCTCATCAACTTGCGGCCAAGGCGACAGATGAAGGCTTGTTTGATCGTGAAATTATTGCCATGAGAGGCCATGACGAATATGGGGCTCCGGTAATGGTTGAGCATGACGAAACCATTCGACCGGATACAACACCAGAAGTGCTCGCCGCGCTTAAACCTGTGTTCAACCCCAAAGGGGGAACGGTGACGGCGGGCACATCATCGCAAATTACGGATGGAGCCTCCGCGATGCTTGTGATGTCTGCCGAGCGTGCTCAGTCTCTGGGTCTGTCGCCCATTGCGAAGATAAAAGGCATGGCTCTGGCTGGCGTCGATCCAGCCATTATGGGCTATGGCCCAGTCCCATCCACGCAAAAAATCCTGAAGCAACTGGGCCTTGCAATGGCTGATATTGAGAAAGTGGAGCTTAACGAGGCTTTTGCGGCCCAGGCCCTGCCGGTGCTCAAAGACCTGGAGTTGCTGGACGTTATGGATGAAAAGGTTAATTTACACGGCGGTGCAATCGCGCTGGGCCACCCCTTCGGTTGCTCCGGTACGCGTATTACCGGCACACTTCTTTCGGTAATGCAGCAGCAGGATTCAACCCTCGGAATATCTACCATGTGTATCGGGCTTGGCCAGGGGATAAGCACTGTTCTTGAGCGGGTATAACCCGCCTTGAGGCGCTTTCCAAACACTGCTTGTTGAACCCCTAAAGCCTCTATGGCACAATTGCCAGCCTTCAACGCCCGTCCAAGCCGTTTTTTTAAGAAAAAATCTATAGAAAACAATGGCTTAAAAGCAAAAAGGTGTTGTTGAAAGATGTGCGGTCGTGGCGGAATTGGTAGACGCGCTGGGTTTAGGTTCCAGTACTTCACGGTGTGAGAGTTCAAGTCTCTCCGACCGCACCATTCATTATTATTCTCCCAGTAAACTAAGAGGAACGAGATGCAAGTTTCCATTGAAACGACATCCGGTTTAGAACGTCGTTTAACTGTCGGCATCCCTGCAGATGTAGTCGATCAGGAAGTAAATAAGCGTTTGAAAGATGCTGCCAAAACAGTTCGTATCAACGGTTTTCGAAAAGGTAAAGTTCCATTAAAAGTCGTAAAACAGCGTTTTGGTGCTGGCGTTCGGCAGGAAGTATTGGGAGATACCATTCAGCGTACGTTTTACGATGCGGTTCAGCAAGAGTCCGTGAGACCGGCTGGCCAGCCCCAGATCGAACCCACGCAAATGGACGAAGGCAAAGACATTGAATATGTTGCTACCTTCGAGGTATACCCTGAGCTTGAGCTCAAGGGCCTGGAAGATATGGAAATTACACGCTTTGATGCGGATATTGAGGAAGCCGATATCGATACTATGATTGAGTCGCTCCGCAAGGGGCAGGCCAGTTGGGAAAGTGTCGACAGGGCCTCAGTGGACGGTGATCAGGTGGTTATCGACTTCGATGGTAAAATCGATGGTGAAGCCTTTGACGGTGGCGCGGCGAACAACCATAACTTGGTGCTGGGTTCTAACTCCATGATTCCCGGCTTCGAAGACGGTATCGTTGGCATGAAAGCGGGTGACGAAAGCACTGTCAAAGTCACCTTCCCGGATGATTATCAGGTTGAAGATTTGCGCGGTAAAGACGCTGAGTTTGCCGTTACGGTTCACGAAGTTAAAGAGCAAACGCTTCCGGAAGTCAATGAAGAATTCTTCGAGAAGTTTGGTGTTAGCGAAGGCGGTGAAGAAAGCTTCCGTAAGGATGTGCGCGAAAATATGGACCGTGAAAAGCAGCGCTCCATTAAAGCCAAGCTCAAAGAGCAGGTGATGAACGCTCTGCTGGAAGCCAACCCGGTGGATTTACCAGCAGCATTGGTAGATAGCGAGATAAATGCATTGCGACAGCAGATGATGCAGCAATATGGCCAGCAAGCAGCCAACCTCGATCTTAAAGCCCTGTTGCCGGACGATATGTTCAAGGTACAAGCGGAGCGTCGTACAGCGCTGGCACTGATCATTTCCGAGTATGTTAAAGATAAAGAGATAAAGGCGGATAAGGATCTAGTACGCTCATTGATCGAAGAAACGGCTTCTACCTATGAAGAGCCTGAGCAGGTGGTCAACTACTACTACAGTAACGAGCAGTTGCTTGCCAGTGTTGAAGCGGCTGCGTTAGAAGAGCAGGTGGTGAATTTGATTATCGAAGGTGCCAAAGTTGCTGATCAGAAGGTCAGTTATGAAGAGGCGGTGAAGCCTCTGGAGAACAAATAAACGCTTAAACTATGAGCCAGGTGTTTATGCGAGCCCTTGGAATCAAGACTTTGTGTATAGCTGTCCGGTTATAAGGGCGATGATTTAGTCAATCAGAACGACCTGTTTAATCACCGGCTTAATCGTGATCTGTTTTCTCTTTTGCAGCCCCGCTTCCTAGCGGGGCTGCTTGGTTTTGGCAGATGCTAAAATCATCAGATTGGCTAAACTCTATACGATTTAGTGCTTGTTAACAGTTTGTTTCATATGCCTCCGTTGTTTGAGGGGATTATGACCCTATAATGGAATAGTTGTGGCAGTTTTTGGGCTTGTTGTCGTATAAAGCGTCAAGTAACTTGCTTTAGCTAGTGCAAGCCAAATCTAGCGACTAAACTTATCTAACCCACAGTTTTTTGGCCTCAACAGCCTCAAAAGTTCTCAGTAAAGTGGAATACCTATGTCAAAGTTTGATGTTTATGGTGGTAGTACATTGATCGAAAATTACGGGGTTCCCATTGTGGTTGAGCAAACCGCAAGGGGCGAGCGTTCTTATGATATCTATTCACGCCTGCTCAAAGAGCGCGTGATCTTTCTGGTTGGTCAGGTGGAAGACCATATGGCCAACCTGGTGGTTGCGCAGTTGCTTTTCCTGGAAGCGGAGAACCCTGATAAAGACATTCACCTCTACATCAACTCTCCTGGTGGTTCGGTTACTGCTGGCATGTCTATCTACGATACCATGCAGTTCATCAAACCGGATGTTAGTACCATGTGTATTGGTCAGGCATGCAGCATGGGTGCTTTCCTGCTGTCAGCCGGTGCCGCGGGTAAGCGTTTCTGTTTGCCAAACGCACGAACCATGATTCATCAGCCCTCGGGTGGTGCACAGGGGCAGGCCACTGATATTCATATCCACGCTCAGGAAATCCTTAAAATCCGCGAGCGTTTAAATGAAATCATGGCCAAACACACTGGCAAGTCCATTGAGGAGATTGCCAGAGATACTGAGCGCGACAATTTTATGAGCGCGGAAGAATCCAAAACTTTCGGTTTGGTGGACGAAGTACTTGAAAGCCGCTTGATGGATCAGGCGTCATCGTAAATTTATGGTTTGATTTTTGCTGGATGCGTGGCCAGTAGATCCAGCCGATGGTTACCTCGTTGAGTTGACACTTTTGGTAGGATGTAGCCACAATGGCGCTACCATTAAAAGTGAAAACCGAATTTAAGAGTTGCTTCTCTCACCGCGAAGGAGCGTTGAAGGCAACAATAAGATCTAAAAAGAGTCAGTTGGAGACAATTAATGTCCGACAATAGTAGTGACAACGAAGATAGCGGCAAACTGCTCTATTGTTCGTTCTGTGGAAAGAGCCAGCATGAAGTGAGAAAACTCATTGCAGGGCCTTCCGTGTTTATCTGCGATGAATGTGTCGATTTATGTAACGATATTATTCGCGAAGAAATCCAGGAAAGTGCATCTGAAGGCTCTGGCGAGAAGTTGCCAGTACCGAAAGAGATCTCCGCGACATTGGACGAATATGTAATCGGACAGAAGGACGCCAAGAAAGTATTGGCGGTTGCCGTCTATAACCATTACAAGCGGCTTAGAGTTGGTGAGAAAAAGAAAGGTAAGGACGACGTAGAGCTGGGCAAGAGTAATATCCTGATGGTAGGCCCTACCGGTAGTGGAAAAACGCTGCTGGCTGAAACCCTTGCGCGCCTGCTCAACGTGCCATTCACAATCGCCGATGCGACCACTCTGACTGAGGCGGGATATGTGGGTGAAGACGTTGAGAACATCATCCAGAAGCTCTTGCAGAAGTGTGATTACGATGTGGAAAAAGCCCAGCAGGGCATCGTCTATATCGATGAGATAGACAAGATATCCCGCAAATCCGATAACCCCTCCATTACGCGTGATGTGTCCGGGGAAGGTGTGCAGCAAGCGCTGTTGAAGTTGATCGAAGGAACCATCGCTTCGGTACCACCTCAGGGTGGTCGCAAGCACCCACAGCAGGAATTCCTGCAGGTAGATACATCAAACATTCTGTTTGTTTGTGGCGGTGCTTTTGCCGGCTTGGACAAAGTCATCAGAGATCGCTCCGAGAAAGGTGGCATTGGCTTCAGTGCAGAAGTCAAGAGCAAAGACGCCAGCAAGAATGTTGGTGAAACACTGAAAGACCTGGAGCCGGAAGACCTGGTGCGCTACGGTTTGATTCCCGAGTTTGTCGGTCGCTTGCCGGTAATAGCCACGCTGGATGAACTTGATAAGGAAGCTCTGGTAACTATTCTTAAAGAACCCAAAAACTCTCTCGTTAAGCAGTACAGCAAGCTGTTTGAGATGGAGGATGTAGAAGTAGACTTCCGAGACGACGCTCTCGATGCAGTGGCCGAGAAAGCGATGGTGCGCAAAACCGGTGCTCGTGGTCTGCGTTCAATTATGGAAAACGTGCTGCTGGATACCATGTACAAGCTGCCTTCTGAAGACAACGTCGACAAGGTGGTTGTCGATGAGTCGGTGATTAAAGGTGAGTCTGCACCTTTGCTCGTTTATGGTAATAGTGAGTCAGCAAAAGTAGTGCCCGAAGACTAGATACAGGTGCTAGCTCCGTAACAAGGCGCACATCAGGAATAAAAAAGGGGCTGCTTAGCCCCTTTTTTACACTTGAACACTTGTTTTACTCTGGGTTAGCCCCAGTTATCAGAATTATCAGTAGTAGAGGTCTGTAATGGATCAGTCTGAAATAAATAGTGAAAACCGTTTACCCCTGTTGCCTCTGCGCGATGTTGTTGTTTATCCGCACATGGTGATTCCGTTGTTTGTGGGCAGATCCAAGTCCATTGCCGCCCTTGAGAGGGCAATGTCTGAAGATAAGCAAATTCTGTTAGTTGCTCAGAAGCATGCCTCTGTCGATGAGCCTGATATCGATGATTTATATAGCTTTGCCACAATCGCCAGCGTATTGCAGCTGCTGAAACTGCCTGATGGTACCGTGAAGGTGCTGGTGGAAGGCCGGCAGCGCGCCAAGGTAAGTGCGATCCATGAAGATGAAGGTTTTTTCATGGCGGAAATAGACCTTGTTGCCAAAGATGATGACGACAGCAGGGATATCGAAATCCTCACTCGTTCACTTATGTCGCGCTTTGAGCAATACGTGAACTTGAGTAAAAAAGTACCTGCTGAAGTACTTACCTCACTAAGCGGGATCGATGACCCTGGTCGCCTGGCAGATACCGTTGCGGCGCATATGAGCCTTGAGCTTGCACAGAAGCAGGAGATCCTTGAGATCTCCGGAGTACGTGAGCGCCTCGAGCATCTGGTGGGTTTGATGGAAGCTGAAGCCGACTTGTATCAGGTCGAAAAGCGCATCCGTGGGCGCGTTAAGAAACAAATGGAAAAAAGCCAGCGAGAGTACTACCTGAACGAGCAAATGAAGGCCATTCAGAAAGAGCTGGGGGAAATGGGTGAAGAGCTCAGTGAAGCAGAAGAGTTAGAGAAGAAAATCTCTGATGCTGGTATGAGTAAAGAAGCTGAAGGTAAGGTGAAAGCCGAGCTGGGCAAGCTAAAGATGATGTCTCCCATGTCAGCGGAGGCCTCTGTTGTGCGGGCTTATATCGACTGGATGGTAAACCTGCCCTGGAAAAAACGCAGCAAAGTCCGGCACGACCTGGAACGCGCAGAGCAGATTCTGGAAGAGGATCACTACGGGCTGGACGAAGTAAAAGAGCGTATCCTCGAGTACCTGGCGGTGCAGCAACGGGTTAAGAAAGTGAAAGGGCCTATCCTCTGCCTGGTGGGTCCACCCGGAGTGGGAAAAACCTCTTTAGGTGAGTCGATTGCGCGTGCCACCAATCGTAAATTTATCAGAATGGCGCTAGGCGGTGTTCGCGATGAAGCCGAAATACGTGGGCACCGGAGAACCTATATCGGCTCTATGCCGGGCAAACTGGTCCAGAAAATGTCCAAGGTAGGTGTGCGTAACCCACTGTTTTTATTGGATGAAATTGACAAAATGGGGATGGATCATCGCGGTGATCCTGCATCTGCGCTGCTGGAGGTGCTCGACCCTGAGCAAAACAATTCCTTCAATGATCACTATTTGGAAGTAGATTACGATCTGTCGGACGTGATGTTTGTGTGTACATCAAACACCATGAACATTCCTGGTCCGCTGTTGGATCGTATGGAGGTTATCCGTATTCCCGGCTATACAGAAGACGAAAAAGTTAACATAGCCAGCCGTTATCTGATTCCCAAGCAAATTAAAAATAATGGCCTGAAAAAAGATGAAGTTGATATCGCTGATGACGCGATTCTGGATGTTGTTCGCTATTACACCAAAGAAGCGGGGGTGCGAGGCCTGGATCGGGAGATCGCGAAATTGTGCCGAAAGGTGGTAACGGAAAACGTTAAAAACAAGGCAAAAGACACCGTCGCCGTGCTGCCAGAAAAGCTTGAGGATTATCTGGGTGTCAGAAAAACAGACTACGGTAAAGCAGAGAGTGAAAATCAGGTTGGCCAGGTAACAGGGCTGGCCTGGACACAGGTAGGTGGTGAGCTACTTACCATCGAGGCATCTGCGGTAAAAGGTAAAGGGCGTTTAGTCAAAACGGGCTCGCTGGGCGATGTGATGCAGGAGTCCATTCAGGCTGCCATGACAGTGGTGCGCTCAAGGGCGCAATTCCTCGGGATTTTGCCGGATTTTCATGAAAAGAGAGATTTGCATATTCACGTGCCGGAAGGCGCGACGCCGAAAGATGGCCCGAGCGCGGGTATAGCGATGTGTACAGCTTTGGTTTCGGTGTTTACGGATATTCCGGTACAGGCCGATGTCGCTATGACAGGGGAAATCACCTTGCGTGGAGAGGTGCTCAAAATTGGTGGCTTAAAAGAGAAACTGCTTGCGGCTCATCGTGGAGGCATTAAAACGGTTATCATTCCCGAAGGTAATGAAGCTGATTTACGTGAAATACCCGACAACATCAAGGAAGACCTGGTGATTAAACCGGTAAAATGGATAGATCAGGTTCTGGAGCTTGCACTCCAGTACATGCCTAAGCCTTATAGCGATGAAGAATACCGGGCGCTTGAAGAGCAGGCACAAACCGCTCGTGAAGAAGAAAACAGAATAAGCACCCATTGATTGAATAAATGGTCTGCGAGAAAACTGAGAGTGATTATCCAATGCGCGAAAGGCGGATCTAAACAGTCGCGTTTAATTGCTTTTAGTACCTTGCACAAGCCCAGTAATTATGCAGCCTGCACGGGGGATTCCCCAAAATTGGTCGAAAATCAATCAGTTGCTGGAATCTATTGCAAATACTCGATTTCATTCTTGACCGGTATTCGGGCAGTTGGTATAAATCGCAATTCTTTGCGAGGCAATGAATGCCCGGGGGCACTGCACCGGCAGCTAGGTTTTGGCCCAGGCCGACCAAATCGGGTGCAAGAGAACTAGTATTAAAATCTAATCCAATAAGAAGAGGGGATTAAAGTGAATAAGTCAGAATTGGTTGAAGCGATTGCGGCATCCGCAGATATTTCCAAAGCAGCTGCCGGCAGGGCGCTTGATGCTGTTACAGAATCTATCGCTAAAGCCCTCAAAGAAGGTGATCAGGTTGCACTGGTTGGTTTCGGAACATTCCTGGTTAAAGAGCGCGCAGCGCGCACCGGGCGTAACCCTCAGACTGGCGCGCCAATTGAAATTGCGGCTGCCAAGATCCCTAGCTTCAAAGCAGGTAAGGCGCTAAAAGACGCTGTTAACTAACTTCTCCACTTACCGCTGATTTGTCACTATCTGGGAACTATCAAACTAGTCATTTCTACCCCCATTGTATGGGTGAAGCGTTATTTTCGGAAACGAAGCTGTTGAAATAATAGAAAGTTGTTACTAAACAAGTACGCCGGAGCTTTGTGTAGTTTTGTAATCCAGGTAATTACGGTAAAAACGACAGTTCAGTTTGTGTAGGTGAGTAAAAGGCGCGAATTAAAGGCGCCTTTTTTATTTTTAATACCATTAGAACAATAAATTTTGAGGTTTTATATGCTTCAGAGTGTAAGAGACAATCTAAAAGGCACAACCGTCAGCGCAGTTATTATTATATTTTTTGTGCTGCCCATGGTTGTTGCCGGTGTCGGTAGCTCCTGGTTGGGGTCTGTGGCGGGAACTGATGCTGCGAAAGTGGATGGCAGGACAATCTCCAAAGCGGAGTTGGGGCTGGCAATACGCAACTACAAAGAACAGCGTATTAACCAGGGTGTAGACCCATCAGATGAGTCACTCAGCGACGAAAACCTTGTTGAGCCTGTACTTCAGCAGCTGACAAATAAAGAAGCTTTACTGGCCGCTGCCGAAAGAGGCGGAATGGGCATTCCTGAAGATGCCGTCAATTCATTTATTGTTACCATCCCCGCGTTCCAGTTGGATGGTAAGTTTGACGCGCAAACCTATCGTACTTTTCTTGCGCGCCGGGGCCTGAACCCAACTATTTTCCGTCAGGATGTTGCGGAGAATTTAATGCTCAACCAAATTAACGCTGGCTTGGGATTATCCAGTTTTGTCACTGATGACGAGAAACAGGCGCTGGTTGGAATTATTCATGAGAAGCGATCCTTTTATACTGTGGATATTCCTGCGAAGCTTGTTACAGACAAAATCGACATTAGCGATGACGATTTGAACAGCTACTATCAGGATAATCAGGCAAGTTTTGAAGAACCGGAAAAAGTGACACTTTCTTACATTGAGCTCTCTGTTCATGATCTTGCTCAGTTGGAGGAGGTGAGTGAAGAGGATGCCCGCGCTCAATATGATAGCGAGATGGCCAATTTCGATGCGACACCGGAAGCGAAGATTGCCCATATTCTTATTAAAAAGAGTGACGATGCAGCGGAAAAAATTGCAGAGGTTCAGAAAAAGCTGGCAGACGGCGAAGACTTTGCCGAGCTGGCAAAAAGCTATTCTGATGACGCCGGTTCTAAGGCTCTTGGCGGCGATTTAGGTGTGCTTGTAGGGGGCGTATACCCTGAATCCTTCGAGAACGCTGTAAAAGCTCTGGAAGCCGGGCAAGTATCGTCACCTGTTGAAACTGATTCCGGTACTCACATCATCAAAGTAGTTTCCAAATCAACTACCGAAGCGCCGAGCTTCGAACAGCGCCGCGTTGCCATTGAGTCCGACCTGAGAACGGCGCAAGCTGAAAACAAATACCTGGCTAATCTGGAGCTGCTGGAAGAGCTGACATTTAATGCCCCGGACCTTGCAAGTGCTGCCGCGGAAATTGGTCTGGAAGTACAGGTATCTGAAGAGTTAAGTCGCGATGGTGCGCGCTCTGGAATTGGCGCCTTTTCTGCCGTAAGGAGCGCGGCGTTTGATCCCGCAGTGTTAAGCGAAAAGCATAACAGCAGTGTTATTGAGATTGCACCAGACCGTTCAGTTGTTTTTCGCCTGGCGGAGCACATGCCTGAGCGAATAAAAACCTTTGATGAGGTGAAAGAGGAGCTTACTCAAAGCGTTCGTGCAAACAAGGAGCAAGCGCTGTTTGACGAACTGGCAGCTGGCTTCATCGACCAGGTGAAAGCCGGCTCCGTGGCCGACGAGGCCGCTGAATCACTGGGTTATACCCTTGCCCGGTTTGATGGCGTTAAGCGTTCAGATCCGATAACTGACCCCATGACCCTAAACACCGTATTTGAAGCCAATGTTGCCGACAGTGTTGCCTATGAGACTATGACCAATGCAGACGGAAGTTATCGTGTAGTGGCCGTACTTTCAAAACAGCCTGGCACGCTTGAAGACGTTGAAGAACTTCAACTTACCGGCCTGGTATCTCAGCTAAGCAGGGAAAATGGCCGCTTTGAAGGCAGCGCATTTCAGGAACAAGTTGTCAGTAAAGCGGATGTAAAAACTTACTAGTTACCCATATAGAGCATTTAAGGCCTCGCAGTATTACTTGCGGGGCCTTTTTTTGTGCTATTGATGCTCAAAAATTGTGTGGCTGCAGGCAGTATTACAATCGCCACTAAGGTATCTCTGGTAATTCTGCATTACATCGGCGGTAGTGGTTTCGCAGGTATATACAAAGCAGAGGGCTGATTGAGCACCGTTTTTAGGCCTGTCTTGTTCCGCGAGACAGTGACTTACGCGACGGGCGATGGCTTGCCCGCAGTCCATCCAGTTGATGTGGCTGAATTCCTCAATATTTTTTAGGCGCTCGCGCAGCAAAGGAAAGTGGGTACAACCAAGCACCACAGTATCCATTTTATTACTGGGGTCCTGCTTGCTTAACTTGAGGATTTCTGAGCGCAGATCAGCGTCGTTCAGGGTTTCTCCGTTTAGCAGCATTTCAGCCATTTCCACCAGCGCGCTGCTGCCATAACGGTAGACAGTATGTTGATTGGCAAAGTCTCTCACCAACTGGTCCGTATACTCTCGCTCCACCGTGGCGGGAGTGGCGAGGATGCCGATAACGCCGCTTGAGGTTTCTGCTGCTGCCGGCTTGATGGCCGGCACAACACCAACAAAGGGTAGCGCAAAGCGGGAGCGCAAATGGGGCAAGACTATTGTGCTGGCGGTGTTACAGGCAATAACGATGATTTCCGGCTGGTACTTTTCGATGAGTTCAGCCATTAAATGCGTCACTCTCTCGATAAGTGCGGGTTCCTGTTGCACGCCATAGGGGAAGTATTTGTTGTCAGCGACATAAACCAGCTCACAAGCGGGGTGCCTGGCAAGAATCTCCCTTGCAATGGTCAGGCCTCCAGCACCAGAGTCGAATACCAATATTTTTGCAGGATCAGCCATGATATATTGCTGCGCTTATGTAGATGTGCAGATGATACCAAAGCCGGGTTGCTGAACTCCAATAAGTGTGGTCCATTGCAGCCTTCAGACTATTCCGGCAAGAGAATTTATGAGCAATATTCAACTGATTTCAATTGGCTACTATTCGCTGGCGGCGCTAGTTGGGGCCTTGCTTTGTTTGTTTGTTGTAGCTGCTGTATTCCGGCGTAAACTCGAGAATAGTAACAATGCGCATCAGCGCGAGCGTCAGCAGTTTAGCGATATGCTCCACCAGAAGGAGCTGGATAACACCCGGCTGGAAACAGAACTGTCTGCTATGGATAATCAGGTAGAGAAGCTTTCCAGGGCCTTGGAGCAAGCTCAGACCTATAAAGAAAATGCTATCAAGATGGAAGCTAAGCTGCACCAGCAGAAACAATTGCAGGAGCAGGAAAAGCGCCTGATGGATGAAAGTAAAGCACAATTATTCAAGGACTTTGAGCTGGCGGCCAATAAGTTGTTTGAGTCGAAGCAGCAGCAATTCTCGAATGCCAGTAAGGCCAATATAGAAGCGGTGCTGGCTCCTTTTAAAGATCAGCTTAAGGCTTTTAACAACCGCGTTGAGGATGTATATCACAAGGAAAATTCCCAACGTAATCAGTTAATTGGTCAAATTGCAGAGCTACAGAAACAGACTCAGCAAATTAGTTCAGAGGCTAATAACCTTGCGTCCGCACTGAAAGGGGATAATAAAGCGCAGGGTAACTGGGGTGAAATCATTCTGGAGCGGCTGCTGGAGCAAAGCGGTCTGCAAAAAGGGCGGGAATACGACACACAGAAAACTCATACAGGTGAAAGCGGCAAACGCCTTAAGCCGGATGTTATTGTTCATCTTCCTGAGGGCAAAGATATTGTCATAGATGCAAAAGTGTCATTGGTTCACTATGAGCAATACTGTCAGGAGCAAGAACCGGAGATCCAGAGTAAGGCATTGAAAAACCACATAGACTCTCTGAGGGCACACATACGGGGGATGTCGTTAAAGCAATATGAGTCCCTCGAGGGGGTTCGCTCTCTTGATTTTGTTTTTATCTTTATTCCGGTGGAAGCGGCTTATATTGCGGCGATGCAGGCCGCACCGGCCATTTTTAAAGAGGCTTATGATAAAAACATTGTACTGGTTAGCCCTTCCAGCTTAATGGTCGCCCTGAGGACAGTGGAAACCCTTTGGCGTTATGAAAAACAAAATAGTAACGCCGAGGCCATCGCTCAGAGTGCTGGCAAGCTATACGACCAGTTTGTACTGTTTGTAAACGCGATGGAAGAAATTGGAAACAACATTGAAAGAGCCTCTAAGGCCTATGATGTAGCCTGTAAACGCTTGAGTGAAGGCAGAGGAAACCTGGTGCGGAGAGTGGAAGATTTACGTTCTCTCGGAGCAAAAACCAGCCGCAGCCTGCCGGAGAAGTTTAAGACAGAAGAAAAGCAGCTGGTAGAAGCAGAACCAAGCTTTGACAAGCTGCAAGAAGAGCCTCAACAGCAACAAGCTGCTTTGGAAAATGACCTTTTCTCCGAGCTTTGACCGCATGTATTTACTCCTTACTATCGCAATAATCGTGGTTGCTGTGCTTTCCTCTGTGGCGGTGTATTTACACTGGCTGATATATAAGAAAAATATAAAGCGCGAGCAAGGGATTCGCCAGTTACAAGAGCTTCAATTTGAGACCAGAAAGAGAAACCTCGAAAGTATTGATATATTGCTCAGGGCTTTGCTGCAACAACAGGTTACTTTGACAGAAGCCAGTATACGCGTGAGTGTTTTGGCCGAAAGTCTTGCGCTTAGTGAAGAACTTGCGAAGCATTTTTCTGCATTTGAGCAGTTAGCCTCCGCCTGTTCCCATATTCCGATTCTTGAACAATGGAAGGCGCTGAACAAAAAGCAACAGAGAGATTACGAAGCGGAAAGGTTGCGCCAGGAAAGTATTTACGAGCCCTTTGTGCTGCAAGCAGCGAAAAACTTTCCTGAACACAAAGAAGAGTATTCGAGCCATATTCGGCAACTGGCCCGTCCCGGCTGAGCCCCAATGTCGATTATTTTCTGGTTAGCAGTACACCACATTCCCTGTGCTCGGTGTAGGGGAATTGATCAAACAGCGCGAAGCGTTCAATGCTATGGCTTGAATTGAAGTAATTGATGTTGGATTTTAAGGTAACTGGGTTGCAGGAAATGTACAGAATGTTATCAAACTGAGCTGCCAGTTTTTCTGTGTCTGGGTCAAGGCCTGCTCGCGGTGGGTCGACAAATATGGTGGAGAAATCGTAGTTTTGCAGGTCGATTTCTTTCAAGCGTCTGAACTCTCGCTCCTTGTTAAGAGCCTGAGTAATTTCTTCACTCGACATGCGTGCAATAGCGATATTTTCTATACCGTTTATCTCGATGTTATGGAGTGCCGACTTTACAGAGGTTTTGGAAATCTCAGTGGCCAAAACCTGCTTAAAATTTGTTGATAGAGGAAGAGTGAAATTCCCGTTGCCGCAGTAGAGTTCGAGCAGGTCGCCTGACAAATGACGACTGGCCTTAACGGCCCAGTTAAGCATTTTTTCGCAAACACTAGCATTAGGCTGGGTAAAGCTGTTCTCAACCTGTTGGTAACGATAGTTTCGCTCACCAACCTGAAAGACTTCGTATACAAAGTCATTCCCAAGCACGCATTTTTGCTTCCTGCTCCTGCCTATAATGTCGCACTTGAGTTTATCAGCCAACAAGCGGGCTTTTTCCATCCAGCCGGTATCGAGTGGCTTGTGATAAATAAGGGAAATCAGCGCCTGCCCCTGGGTGCTGCTTAGAAACTCTGCCTGAAATAGTTTCCTTTTTAAGGTTTCGTCCTTATTGACCTCCGAGAGCAGGGTAGGCATTAAAGCATTAATACGACTGGAGCCAATGGGAAAATCTTCAATAATAAAGGCTTGGTTTGATACTCCAGGCTTATGCATAGCGTAGTTGGCCATACCTGAACTCTTGCAATGCCAGATTTTGAATTCAGCTCTCATGCGAAAATGCTTTATCGGCGATGAATAAAGCTCTATCTCAGGAATCGAAAACTCGGCAAACTCCTTTTGTGTCTGCTCAAGTTTTTTCTCCAGCTGCAGGTCGTATTCAGATTGAGTGAATTGGGGCATGACTTATTAACTTGGCGATAGTTGTTGTTAAGTTCATTGCTGTCCCACAAAGCATTAAAACATGGATTCGGTGTTTGTTACTGCGACCTTCACCAGCATCGCGCCATGGATGGCGCTTATTAGAGCAACGCAGGAGCAGTTGCCGGTGGATGCTGGTGTAGAGCTTACAGGGAGGTACTTGCAGCGTGTCGCAGTGGCAAATACCGGATTCATGTCTGCACCAAAGCTAGCATTCTTCAAGCCCTTTTAAAAATCGAGAGTTTCGACCTAGTGACGAAATAGTTAATGGGACAGCAATGTGTTAAGTTAATAGGCGGTGCAGGGAAGCGCCGCCATTGCCCGCAGGGCAATCTAAGCCCTTCAAATACCAGCAAATTCACACATTTGCGCCAGTAATTCAAGGGCGTGCAATTAAATAGATAGGATCATCTATTTTATTGCCGGGTTAATAGTACCATGAACTGATGGGGTTTTGCTCCACGCTGAGAGAGAGGAACTCGTCGATACTGATCGCTTTCACTGCATCACTGGGCAGGCTAGAGGGTTTGAGGCTATACCAATGAACCTTTTTGTCCCGGCTAACGATGTCTAAAACGAGCTTGATTTCTTTCATTTGTTCAACATTGACAAGCACGCAGTGGTCGCCGTCAGAGGGGTAGTGCTCTAATTGGTGACAAACCCTGGAATTGTTTTCAAAATTGAATATATGCAGCACTTTATTCACTTGCTAGAGGTTAATAACAGTCCGAGCTCCTTGCAGCAGAGAGCGAAAATGGGTGTTGGATAAACCGCTTTTGCCTGTGAATACTGGATTGCCAGGTGCGGTGGACAGGTCTGAAGGGCTAAACCATTGCAGGGGCTCGATACCAAAATTATCGATTAGCATTTGGCTTGCCTGGTGCAGCGTTTTTTCATCTATCGGAGTATCATCGCTAAGGAGAACAATAGTGCTCTCAGGAAAAAAGACCAGTGCTGTTAATGCTGCGTCGAATGCGCTTTTAAGCTGAGTGCTCTGTGCATTACAGTTGATAGTGATGAGTAGTGCGCTCACGAGCCCTGGCCAAATGTGATGCTTCTGTCCGCCTCAGCAGTGGCCGAGATCAACTGGGCCATGCCAGCAATATGAATATCTGTGCTCGGTTCATCTGTCTGCTCCAAGCTTTCTGCGCAGGCATACTCTTCAACAGCGTTTATGCAGCAAACGTATTCCTTAGCGTTACAATTCAGCCATTGGGCTTGAACTGGCTCCGCACTTCCTTTTTTGTTCGATAGTAGATTCAGTACGCCAGCGTTTAAGAAAAATACCTGTATAAGCTGGTGATCCGATGCGCTAACAGCTTCGCAATAGCGGAGAGCCTGCCTGGCTGTTAAAGAGCTTGGCGCTGCACTGACGATGACTTGAAATTTCAAAAAACCTATCTCTCGTGCTTAAACGAAAGCGGCCCCGCATTCGCGAGGCCGCTATCAGGAGTTGCTAATGATGGTGTTTAGTCGTCACCACCACCGAGGAAACTCAGCAGAATAGTGAAGATGTTATACAAGGCCACATAGAGCGTCACCGTAGCTGAAATATAATTGGTCTCACCTCCATGAATGATATTGCTGGTTTGCCACATAATGAGAAGAGAGGACAAAACCAGGAATATGCAGCTGATGGCAATACTCATGCCGCTAAGCTGCAAAAAGTAATTGGCTATCATCGCGATAAAAGCGACCATAATACCGGTCATGATAAAGCCAGTAGCGAAGCTCATGTCCTTGCGAGTGACAAGAATGTATCCCGACATGGCGAAAAAGATGAGTGCAGTGCCACCGAGAGCCATAATAATGGGTTCAATACCCGAAACGCCGATATAGTAGCTTAGTATGGGGCCTAAAGTGAGGCCAAGGTAACCAGTAAGGGCGAAGACCCAAAATATGCCGGCAACGCTGTTCTTTGTTTTCTCTACGGCAAACACAAGGCCGATATAGGGCAGTAACATCCATAAGCCCAGATAAGGGAAGTTTATAGCCATGGAAATGCTTGCCGTGACCGCGCTGAACAAGATGGTCATAGACAGCAGGGCATAGGTATTGCGCAGTACCTTGCTAACCTCAATCGAAGAGGTTTGCGCGGAAGTTTGAGTGTATAGCTCTTGCATAGTCCAACTCCAATACGAATTTAAGTACGGTTAGCCCCCCAAGGGTACCGTCAGCCTGTCAGCAACAAGCTGAGTTCATGATACAAAGCCCCGGCCAAAATGCAAGTGAACCAGAGGCGTTTTCTACCTGCAGGATTAGTCTGCAGGACGGAGCAATAGTTCCGCAAATGCTCAATGCCTTACATGGGGCCTAAAGCATTGTTTTTAAAGCATTAGTTTGTAATAAATACCTTGGATTATGTATGGGATAGCATGTTTGGCGGGTAGCTGATGTTTAACGAGATTGACGCTAAAAACCGCACTTCTGCAGCTAGGCGAGCGCACAAGGCACAGAGCTGCCGCTAGCCCACACAATTTATAGGCACACGGGCAAATTGCCTGTACGCCTCGTATAGCTTAGTTTAGGCGTCATTGCGGTCCCATTAACTGTTTCGTCGCCAGCTCGAAACTCTCGATTTTAAAAGGGCTTGCAGATTACTAGCTTTGGCGCAGACATGAATCCGGTATTTGCCACTGCTACACGCTGCAAGTACGTCCCTGTAAACTCTACGCCACTGGCGAAGGTAGCAGTAACAAACACCGAATCCATGTTTTCATGCTTTGTCGGAGCAATGTTTAGGCGTTTATGAAATATCCCGGCTAGAACCTGTAGGATATGAACGCTGTAACGGCCTTGCCGCTGATGTCTAAGTCTGGTTCAATAAAGATGTATTCGTCATCGGTGTTGTCAATAGGCTCATCTTCTTCCATTTCGAAATCGAAGATATAGTGGGTGTATAACAGCCCCAAATTCAGCGAGCCTGTAACAAACCAGTCTACATAGGCGAACGGCGTAGTGATGCCGTATTCGTCGGTAGACTCCTTTGTAAAACCAGCGCCTAAACCAAAGTTTTGATTAAAGTAGTAGGTGAGATTGCCGCTTAGAGAAAGAGCGGAGTCACCGGAGCCTTTGGGGGAGGGTACTCCATCCCCAATTGTCAGCCTGAACTCGCTTTGGTAAGCAATGCCAAGTGAATAAGCCAGGCTGCTGCTCCCTTTCAGCTTTATAAATGAGTGAAAATCTGCAGCATAGGTGTCCAGATCGCCACCACTGTTTGCGTAGTACACCACCAAATCGCTTGTGTCGCCAATGTATGTGCCAAAACCAAGCTCCCAGGTATCTAACTCTTGCTCGTTGTCGTACGCAGCTTTGAGAATATAGCCGCTGTTCAGAACATAGCGGCCATCTAGCGCCCAAGAATCACTACTTTCATCCTCATCGCTGGTAGTTGCGGCGATTGACAAGCCTGAACTTTTACTGAGAAAAGAAGCCTCGGCCAGCGGGCCTTTTGAGGTATCCACTTGCTCGAAATAGACTTCAGCGAATATTGAAGTGTAGGTATTTTTTTCCTTGCTGTTAAATATGTCGTACTCGCCTTCAAATTTAAATTCTAATTCCAGTCTCTGTTGGAACACCCCGATTTCTGCCTGGTAATTTTCTGCATACACAGGGAAAGTCAGGAGCGCAGCCGCAGCTGCGGTAATTGATAACTTGTTCATAATTTTTGCTTGGTTTATTAAGTTGCGATATAGAAGCTCGGAAGGGTTGGGAAAAGGCAAAGCGCAATAAAATGCCTTCAGATTCGAGTCCTTTAATACTTATCCCTGTCCAATTTTGCATATTACGGTGTGAAGGTAAAAATTCTAGTGGGTTAACGACTTTATCCTTGAGGGTGTGCGTTTTTTTTGACACAGCACAGTCCACTTAGCCTACGCCAACTGAATAGGCTCTGCTATTGTATGGATTTTTGGAGGCGCTAGCTACACGGATATCATGAAAAGTTAACGGGATAATAAGTTCCATCTCTGTATCTAGCGAGAATTGCTGCTTTTAAGGCAACAGTGATGGCTAAACGTCAGCTGATTTGAGATGTTTCGTTTGAATGATGAACAGCCAGCCCGGTGTTGGCTGGCTGTGAGTGCCATAATGCCTTAACCACACTTGGAGTTTCCGCAACTCAAGCAGGTCATGCAGCCATCCATTAGTATCATTGCCTTGGTATAACACTTCATGCAAAGCTGGGCGCTCTCTGGAAACTCCCCTTCAGCAGCCTTGCTCCCTTTGCTGGCTTCATATTCTTCACGCTTTTCAGCCAGAATTTGTTTCTGCGCATCAGAGAGTTCTTCGGTTTCCAGCAAGCCAATGGTCTTGAGATGAGACTCAATGGCATCTCCAATTTCAGCAACCAGCGAGGGCATGAAGCGGCCGCCGGATTTGAAGTAGCCGCCTTTGGGGTCGAACACTGCCTTAAGCTCTTCTGCCAGAAACGTTACATCGCCACCCTTGCGAAATACCGCAGAAATCACGCGGGTGAGTGCTACCACCCACTGGAAGTGGTCCATGTTTTTCGAATTGATAAAAATTTCGAATGGCCTGCGTACTTCGTGGTCGGTGTTGGGGTTTAGAATAATATCGTTGATGGTTATATACAGTGCGTGATCAGAAAGCGGTGTTTTAATTTTATAGGTTGCTCCTACCAGCATTTCCGGGCGGCTGACATTTTCATGCATATGCTCAATTTCAGGCGCCTGAGGTTCAACGGGTTTCACTTCCGCGTCTGGTTTTACAACAGAAAACCCGGTAATTTTTTTATCGATTGTTACTATGTTGCTCATGGTGGGTCCTATAGTTTTCCGTAGTAGCCTTCTTTTAATGCATCGTAGAGATTGGCTGCTGTATGCTCTTCTCCGTCGTACTCAATAATGTCATTACCTTTCAGTTCAAGGGTATTGCCGTCTTCAAGTTCAAACTTGTAGGTGGTGTTCTGCAGATCTTCCTCTTTTACCAGTACGCCCTGGAAGGCTTCCGGGTTAAAGCGGAAAGTGGTGCATCCTTTAAGGCCTTTGTCATAGGCGTAAAGGTAGATATCCTTAAAGGCTTCGTAACTGATATTGGTGGGTACATTGATGGTCTTGGAAATGGATGAGTCTATCCACTTTTGTGCAGCAGCCTGAACATCCACATGCTGTTGCGGCGTCACGCTGTCGGCACTGAGGAAATAGTCTGGCAGTGAATCGGGTGCTGCGTTCGGATCTACCTTTTCTCTGTATGCCAGTAGCTCGTAAGAATAAACATCAATCTTTTCTTTAGATTTTTTGCCTTCACGAATCACATTGCGCGAGTAGTGATGAGCGAAGCTGGGTTCAATACCGTTGCTGGCATTGTTCGCAAGGGAGAGAGAAATGGTGCCCGTGGGTGCAATAGAAGAGTGGTGAGTGAATCTGCAACCATGCTCTTCAATGGCTTTGATCAGCTCAGGTTCTTCCTCTGCCATATTCTGCATATAGCGGCTGTAATGACTTAATAGTTTTCTTCCGCTGACTTTATCCCCGACTTTAATGCCATTATTCGCCATTTCTGGTCTCATCGCCATCATGCCATCAGTAACCTCAAAGTCTTGCTTCAGCACTGGTGCCATGCCTTTTTCTTTGGCAAGCAGTACGCCTTCTTTCCAGCCGGTGATGGCCAGTTCGCGGCTAACCTGCTCAGTAAAAGCGATGGACGCAGAGCTGCCATAAGGAATTCCCATCAGCGCCAGTGTTGATCCCAGGCCGAGAAAGCCCATGCCGTGGCGGCGTTTGTTGTATATTTCATCTTGCTGTTGTTTCAGGGCCAAGCCGTTGATTTCAACAACGTTGTCGAGCATGCGGGTGAACACAGACACAACCTTTCTGAATTTGTCCCAGTCAAAAAGAGCCTTGTCGGTAAAGGGATTTTGTACAAACAGGGTCAGGTTCACTGAACCCAGCAGGCAACTGCCATAAGCGGGTAGAGGCTGCTCACCGCAAGGGTTGGTAGCGCGAATATTCTCACAGAACCAGTTGTTGTTCATTTCATTAACACGGTCAATGAGGATAAAGCCTGGTTCAGCGAAATCATAAGTCGAACTCATGATTTGGTTCCATAAGCGTTGTGCTGGAATGGAACGATAAATTCGACATGCGGTGAGCCCTTCGGCATTAGTGATATAACGGTCCGGGTCGGGTACTTTTCGCCATTCCACTTGGCTTGAATCATTCAGTTCAATGGGGCTGTGATCGAGATCTTTTTGTGTCAAAGGGAATGAAAGCGGCCAGTTTTTATCTTCTTTTACCGCGCGAACGAAGTCGTCGGTTATTAACAGGCTTAGATTAAACTGCCGTAATTTTCCGTCCTCTCGCTTGGCATGAACAAAATCCTGAACATCGGGGTGATGCACGTCGAAAGTGGCCATTTGTGCCCCACGTCTGCCACCGGCAGAGGAAACCGTGAAACACATCTTGTCGAAGATATCCATGAAGGATAGGGGCCCAGAGGTGTGAGCACCTGCGCCTGAAACATAAGCGCCCTTTGGCCGAAGCGTGGAGAATTCGTAACCGATGCCGCAGCCCGCTTTGAGCGTGAGCCCTGCTTCCAGGTTTTTGTAAAGAATTCCCTGCATGGAATCTTCGATAGTACCGCTGACGGTGCAGTTGATGGTAGAGGTTGCCGGTTTGTATTTGTCCGCTCCTGCATTGGAAATAATCCTGCCTGCAGGAATCGCCCCGTTTTCTAATGCCCACAGGAAGCGTTCTTCCCAGTATTTTTGCTGTTTACTCTCCTGTCGAGCCAGAGCATGAGCGATACGTTGGTAGCTTTGCTCCAGGGTCTGGTCAATGGAATTACCGTGTGCGTCTTTCAAACGGTACTTCTTATCCCATATGTCCGAGGATGCTTCTTGTAGTACAAGTCTGGAGGTTTCGCAAGTGGTTTTGGAACTATTTGTAGTGGTTTCTGGCATGCATGCACCCAATATGTTGTGTTTTTTCCTCGCGGGTATTGAACGCCCAATACTACTCCAAGGATTTGACTTCAATCAACGTAAATATGGAAAAAAGTCCGTTTTTGTACTCCGACAAAACAGCTGGTGAAAACTTGAACGAAACTGCCGTCGCTGCAGTGTGTGATGTAGTTGGCTAACTTGGTGTGACGCATAACACATTATATAGGCGTGCATGTCGAACAAATTTGCACTTGTGATGGCGGGTATTTTTGCCTTCAGCGTGACTTATGGCTTTAGAGAATAAGCGTCAAAATTCTTTACAATTCAGTCCGTTGTGTGCGCTTTTGAATTGGGTTACCATCTGTTCAGTTACGTGCATGTCGTCACATGGAGAGGTTACGATTTTCCCAACCAACCTTGGCCTCGTGGCACTTTGATAGAAACAGATTTTTTTTTGGTGAGCATTGTAACGAACTGAAATAGCTCCTAAGGTTAATTGGCGAGTATTTCATGGTGAATTTAAATAAGTAATAGGAGACTTTTTAATGGCTATTTATGTTAAATGGGATGGTATTGAAGGGAACGTCACTGCAAAGGGCTACGAGGGGCACTTAGCTGTAGACTCTTTCAGTTTTGGTATCGGTCGTTCGATAACGATGGAGCCAGGTAACTGTGCTAATCGTGAAGCGTCCAAACCAGCTTTCAGTGAAATCCAACTTACCAAAGCCGCTGATAATTCGGCAACTGCTTTTTTCAAAGAAGCAACTACCGCCAGTGAAGGTAAGAAGGTTGAAATCAAATTTGTTCAAACGGGTTCAGATAAAGTCACCGAGTATATGACTTACTATCTTGAGGAATGCCTGGTCAGCGGCTATAGCGTAAGTGCTAACTCAGAGGGTGATCCAATCGAAAGCATCAGCATCAGTTACTGTTTAATCGATGTTAACTATCAAGATTATGATGCGTCGAATAAGAGTGCTAGCCCGCAACGTGTTGGCTATGACTTGAAATCAGCGACGGGTCGCTAAATCTTACTATTTTTCATAGTGGTTAAAACACAGGAGCTTTTGGGCTCCTGTGTTGCTTCATGAGATCGCTTTTTATCTTTAGCTACAACACGCCTGTTGCCAGCCCGCATTTCAAGGTGAATAAGAAATGAATTCAGGCTGTATTTCTCACCCGGAGGGAGTCTGCTTAAAATGAGCCAATTTACTCAGGACAATCGCTTTATAGCCGTCAGCGATTTTTCTCTAGGCAAAGATACTTTCCTGCTAACAGACTTCAACGGCCATGAGTACATCTCAGGTTTATTTGAGTTTCATTTAACTGCATTGTCAGAGAATCTGGATGTTGATCCAGATGACATTGTAGGGAAAACCTGCTTTGTTGAAATAAAAGACGAAAAGGGCCGCTTTTTCCACGGGCACATTAATTCCTTTTCATTCGGAGAAGTTACCGCTCAGGACAGTGGTGCGACCTTTCGTGAATACCACTTTCGAATGGTTCCATGGCTGTGGTTTCTATCGCAGACCAATGATCATCGCATATACCAGGAAAAAAACACCAAGGAAATCGTCGAAGAAATATTCCAGGAACATGGTTTTTCGGATTTTGAGTGTAATATTGATGGCGGTAAAGTGCGCGAGTACTGCGTTCAACACAATGAAAGTGATTTGCACTTTGTTTCTCGGCTGCTGGAAGAGGAAGGCATCGCATATTTTTTCAAGCACGAAAAAAGTAAGCATACTTTGGTACTGGTAGATCAAAAAAATGCCTACGACGAGCTTGCTGAAACCAAGCTTGCGTACTCAAAAGGAACGTCCAGCGACACACAAATATTTGCCTGGGAGCATGTTTATAAGTTCAAAAAAGGGCAATGGACCCTTAATGACTATGACTTCAAGACCCCGACCAGGGATCTTAAGGCTAATATTGCCAGCAAAAGCAAGTTCGCCAAAAATAAGGAATACGAGCACTACGAATATCCCGGCTTGTATGAAAGCAGCCTGGGAAGCACGCTCGTTAAAGTACGCCTGGATGCTGAAGAAACTAATCGAGATACCGTGCAGGCCAAAAGCAACTGTGCAACTTTTTATGCGGGAGGGCGCTTCTCTCTTGCAAAGCATGTGTCCGCTTCTGAAAAGGGCGAATACACAATTCTGAGTATCCATCACCACGCGCAAGACAAAAGCTATTATTTGGCAGATCAAAGCGCCTCATACAGCAACCAGTTTGTATGTGTTCCCAGTGATATCCATATTCGCCCTTCTCTGGTACATAGCAAGCCGGTGATGCGAGGCCCTCAGACTGCGATGGTAGTCGGGCCTGCTGGCGAAGAGATTTATGTAGATGAATTTGGTCGAATTAAAGTCCAGTTTATCTGGGACAGGGAAGGCAAGAGCGATGAAAACAGTTCCTGCTTCGTCCGAGTGATGCAAAGTTGGGCGGGGAATCAGTGGGGAGCCTCATTTATTCCACGGATTGGACATGAAGTCATCGTGGATTTTCTTGATGGGGATCCGGACAGGCCGATAATTAGCGGCACTGTATATAACGGAAAAAATAAGCCGCCATTTGAATCGAAAACCCAAAGCGGCATCAGAACTCGCTCTACCCTGGAGGGGAGTGCGTCCAATTGTAATGAATTGCGCTTTGACGATAAAAAAGGCTCTGAGCAAATCTTTATTCACGCAGAAAAGAACCTGGATGCCGAAGTCGAGAATGATGAGACCCACAGCGTTGATCATGATCGAACCAAGACAATTGGTAATGACGAGAGTTCTTCAATTGGAAATAACCGAAGTAAGTCGGTAGGTAATGATCAATCTGAATCCATAGGAAGTAACAAATCCATTGATGTAGGTAAGAACCACTCTGAATCTATCGGCGCGAATAAAGATCTCAACGTTGGCGGAAATCATAGTGAAGATATTGGCAAGTCGATGACGATTTCCATAGGCAAAGACCTTCAAGAGATGGTTTCTGGGGCTTACCAGGAAAAAGTAACAAAAGAATATGATCTTAAGGCAAAGGAAATAACAATGACTGCCGACAAACAAATCACCCTGAAAACGGGTTCTGCAAAAATCGTTATGAAGTCCAACGGGGATATTCTTATTAGTGGTAAGAACATCAACGTTAAAGGTTCAGGTAATGTGGTACTTAAGGGAAGCAAGGTTACTGCCAACTAAGTTTTTTATGAAGGAAGGTGTTTATGAATAAATCAGAAGACTCTGGTGAGTTGCTGGACAGTAGTATTCTGGAAAGTGCTTCTCTAGCCGACGGTGAGCTGGTGTTGGCTACGCTGGTTGGTATCGATGAAACAGGTCAGCCGCTGGTAAGTTTTGAAACGGCCGGCAAGTTTCATCAGAGCGTGCTTGCTACATCAACTGTATCGGTGCTTCCAAAACATGTTGGTCGCCAATCGGCATTGTTTTTTCTAAACAAAGATATTGAGCAGCCTGTTGTTGTGGGTTTTATCCATAATCCCCTCTATACGATACTGGACCCCGCTGAGGAAGTGGCGACCGAAAGCTCGGAACCGGGCGAGCAAATTAGTGTGGAGGTGGATAAAAAAGTTGGTAAGTACACCATTGAGGGTGAGGAAGAAGTTGTTATACGTTGTGGTGAAGCAAGTATTACATTGAATAAATCAGGCAAAATACTGCTGCGAGGGAAGTATCTGGTAAGCCGTTCTTCAGGCGTTAATCGAATTCTTGGCGGCTCTGTTCAAGTAAACTAATGTCCCATTTCGCCGGGCATTATCGAATCGAATGTTACAAGTAAAGAATTCCACACCATTCGCTGTTTCGGCAATGGTATTTGCCAATGCGGCAGGTATCGATACCTTGTATGTTACAGCGAAAGCCTGCTTTTCCTTGAGTAAGGAGGGTTGGCGCTTGGCTGAGGAGCAGGCTGAGTTGTTGGCAGAAGACGTGTATTATGGTGACCCAGAAAGTTCAAGCCTTAAGCTCTCATCTGATATTCATACCGGAAAGCCAAGCACAGATGTGATTGTGGTTGGCAATGCTTGTGCGCCGGCGGGAACGAGCCTGCAGGTGATGGATGTCCGCCTGGCATTTGCCAATCAGCAAAAAATGCTACGCGTTTTCGGGGATAGAGTATGGCAGCAAGGTCATATTAGTGAGCCATTGAGCTTTACTCAGATGCCCTTGGTCTATGAACGTGCGTTTGGCGGGGGCTTTGAGAGCAGATGTCACCAGCTAAACCCTGTTGGTACCGGCTTTGCCGCTGGCCGTAGTGCGGATGATATGGATGGCGTTGCTTTGCCGAACATCGAGAATCCGCAGCAGCTAATTAATGGCGTAAAAGACGAGCCCCAACCGATAGGTGTTGGTGCCCTTGCTCCGCACTGGCTTCCACGGAGGACATTCGCGGGCACCTACGACCAAGATTGGCAACAAAAAAGAGCGCCATTCTTACCCCATGATTTCGACAGCCGTTTTTGCCAGTGTGCTCCGATAGATCAGGTAAGTAGTGAATATTTAGTGGGTGGAGAGCCATTCCTTATTGAAGGCATGCACCCGGGCGGGCAGGTTCGATTTAATCTGCCAGGCGTTAGCTTGAATTCAAAAATAGAAATTCAGTCTCAATGGCATGAGCCTGAATTCAAACTGGAAACCGTTGTTATTCAACCCAATGATTTACAGATCTATATGGTCTGGAGGCTTGCACTGCCTTGTGGGAAACTGGTTTCCAGAATAGGCGATATCGTCATACAAATGCGGCGTTAATTTTCAATTATCATCTACGAGTTGGATTAAAATAGTGGGTCCGTTCCGTCATATATTGGAGCAACATGTTGAAGATGCCTCTTTTTTGTGGGTATTGCGTTCGCATGCCGTGAATCAGCCACATTACAAGCTTGCTGAGATATCGGAGCTGGAAAGGCGAATAGAAAATAATTTAGATGGTTTAATGACATCATTTTCGCGTGCATGGCCACTTTGCCTGGATGCTTGTGCGTTTGAAGAGGGTGGCGAGGCATTCGTGCTTGCTGCAACGGCATTTCGAAGCCTGGAAATGGAAAAGATTAAAACGGCTGTGGATTTTGGTTTCCTGAACCAGGATACCTACAATGGCCTGGCCTCGGCCTTGGCATGGTTGCCTGGGGAGATTTGCCATGAGTGGATTAAAAAATTCTTTTCCAGTAAAGATTTGCGCCATAAAACACTGGCTTTGCACGTTTGCTGTTTGCGAGCTGAAGACCCTTCGGCCTACCTGGGACGTATTCTTGAACGAGACGATTGTGTTGCCGATGAGGCTCTCTATTCAAGAGCGTTGAGAAGTATTGGTGTATTTAAAAGGCATGATTTAAAAGCCTCTCTTAAGCCAATTGAAAGCTGCGATGAGCTTGATGGCCCCTGCTTTTGGAGTATCTGGTCGTCTATTATGCTGGGTGAAAGAGATCTAGCCAACGCGCTGGAGCCGTTTGTGTTTGCCGAAAACCCATGGCGTTCAAAAGCCATTACTTTGGCATTTCGTACACTGCCTATGGAAGTCGCCAAATCATGGATCTCCAGGCTTGCCGAAAGTGAGCAAAATATGCGCATGGTCATCAAGGCTACTGCAGCCTTGGGCGATCCTCAGGCGGTAACTTGGCTAATTCAATTGATGAGAAACCCAGTGCATTCCCGCCTGTCTGCTGAGGCTTTCAGTTTCATTACTGGTATCGATATTGAGTCACGCGAATTGGTATTGGATGTGCCTGATATTACGGTGTTTGAAATTGATGAAGAGAAGCTGGAAGATGTTTCACTTGATGAAGATGAGCATTTGCCATGGCCTGATGCAGATAAGCTTGCCGTTATTTGGGAGAAGTATGGTAGTAATTTGATCGCCGGGCAGAGACACTTTATGGGTAAGCCGGTTAATAGTGAAACCTGTAGAGCAATTGTGCGCTCTGGTACTCAGCGTCAGCGTCAGGCGGCTGCCTATGAGCTGGCATTGATTGAGCCTCAGCTACCTCTTATTAACGCGAGGGCGCGTTGTTTGGCTTTGGCACCTGGTCAGTAAAAAAGGTTATTTTTTGGGGCCTAGCTCAAGGCCTGTTTTGCCATTTCCTTTCTGCGCTTCAGTACTTGTGAAAGATGAGGCGGGTGCGGTAGGGCTCACCGGGTCAAATAAATCACCAAACAGGCTGTGTAGCATTAGTTTTTGCTGTGTACCGGATACGCCATCCAGATCTTTCCATGGAACCACATATAGAATTTTGGGCAGCTCGGTGTTTCCTTTGATGATTGTTGTATCCAGTTCAACCCTGTCTTCCTGAGCAAACATTGGTAAAGAAGGCAAGGCCAGCAGCGTGAAAATAAAACATCTATAAAACTTCATTGTTATTCTCCGATTGAGTATCTCAACTGCTCTACCCATTGAACTGTTTCTTTGTCCTCATAGTTCACCAGGTTCAGGTATTTTAAGTAGTAATTGTATGCTTTTGGAATTTCCTGGTAGTAAATGTCATACAGCAAGGCCATATTGTAATTTGCCAGAGGGTGTTCGCTATTGCTGCTTAGTGCCTTTTTGAGGGCTTTCTCGGCGTCTTTAAAGCGACCTTCTTCGATAGCAATTATTGCACTGAGGTTGAGGAAATCAGCGCTGTTCGGTTTTTTTCTGATAGCACTGTTGATGGATTCAACAGCTTTTTCCAGATCCGCTGTTTTGAAGTAAGCCAGAGCGAGGTTTGCATCTACTCTCGCTGGTGAATTTCTGTTATTGAGCTTGCTCAGCTGTTTGATGGCATCGTCAAATTGTTCATTCTTTAGCGAAGTGATGGCATTTTGAAATTTTTGATTGCTCGCCGCATCGAACTCTTCCACAAACGCGACGCTGTCTTGGGTGGTGGGGGCCGTAACTGTCTGAGTGACTTCGGGCTCCTCTTTGACAGGTTTACTGCCGCAGCTGAACAGAAGGGCGGATCCCGCAAGAAGCAAAGCCAATTTTGTCATCCGAAGTTTATTCACTTTCAAATACCTCCACTTTTCCTTTGCGTGAGAAGCGAACTGGGAAAAGTTCTACAAGGTTCTCGTAGCTTGCTTTAATCCATTCGTTATAGGTGCCGTCTTTTACGCGAGAAAGGTTGGTTTCGTGAAACTCGATAGATTTTTCCTCAAAGGGGAACGCCTGATCTTCCAGCAAAATGTTGTACTGCTCCAACTCTTCTCCTGCCAGCTTGGAAGGTCGTTCGGAATCCAGCAGCGCCTTGCTGAAATCACGGTAAATACTTGCTATGGAAAAGGTTGATTGGGTAGTTACGTCGCTAAGGTTGTATGCTGATGCCTGGCCATAGAGTTTTATGGCATCCTGCATTGTTTGTTTCTTGCGCTTGAGGTTTCTGGCAAGGGGTTCTCTAAGTTGTACCCGTTGAAACTCATCGTTTTTTTGCAGCGCCAGATCAAGCACGGTAGTTGCGGCAATATGGTTCGTTCTGTCTGTTTTCAGCCTCTTACTGGTTTTCTTATCAGTACTTCTAATCTTATTTTGCCAGAAATATCGCTTACTGGTATCCCCTGTTTTTTTGTAGAGTTCACTCATCTTGAACATAGCCTCCACGTTTTGGGGGTAAGGCGTAGGGTAGTTATGAGCGTACTCCCGGTAGGAACGAATCGCCCCTTCGAGATCGTTCTGTTTCTCATAAAGTTCAGCTGCCTGCCACAGGGCGGCCATTTTAACCTCCGCGCTGTCGTCTGCTTTAGCAAGCCGTTCAAGTTGTCGCGCTGCTTTATCGTCCTGGTTAGATTTCAGGTAAGCTACTGAAAGCTGGCGAGATATTTCTTTGTTGCGCTTGTGCCCGGGGTAACGCTTCTGGAAGGCTTCGATATAATAAATTGCATCACTCCAGAGTTGCTCTTTCATCGCCAGGCTAATGGCGTCGTAGAGGCCTGTGGGTGCAAGGTCTGAGTTTGGGTTGCTTTCGGATATTCTTGAAAAATGCTTTAAGGCTTCCACCGTATTGCCTGCTTGCTTTTCTGCTTCCGCCTGACGATAGATAGCAAGAGATATGCTGTTCTGGATAGCTTTTTTCTGTGATGCCGGGATGCCGCTTGACTGGGTCAGGTCGAGAAATGCTGATTCGGCAGCAGCATATTGTTCCTGCTCCAGGTAGGAGCGGGCTTTAATGTTGTTGAGGTTGAATGATTGCTTCGCGGATAGATTTACACCGGCTAGCTCCGTGATGGCAATAGCGGACTGGTAATTTTTAACCCGATAACTCATTTCAGCGGCGTTAGTGAGGATCGCTGCCGAGTTGGCGTCGTTGGGGTATAGCTCCAGGTAGCGACGAGAGTATTCGGTGTGTTTGTTCAGCCAGTCTGTCTTTTGCTTCCCTTTGCTGGTCTCAAATAACTTGTGAGAGAGAACGATAGTGGAATAGGCAGCGCTCTTATCAAGTATCAACTCGCCGTCGTAAGCGGCGTTTTCAAAGTATGCGATTGCCTTGGTATCGTCTCCGGTGTCAGCCAACAGGTTTGCATACTGGGTATTGATATTGTCCTGCTTGGCATAATTTGGGTAGTGCTTGAGATAGCGTTCATACCAGAGCGAGGCTTTATTCAAGTCCGCAGATTTTGATTTTCGCTGGTACTGGTTGTGGTGGTAGTTGGCGACCAGAACAATGTATTCACGCAGTCGTTTTTCCAGTTTTTTTTGTGTTGCTTCAGTGCTTTTACTGCTCCAGTATTTTGAGTCCGGGTTGTAGCTAACATAGAGTTTTTCGCTTTCCTCTCGAACCCTGTCGGTGAAATTACCTTGCTGCCAAATTTCCAGAATTCTCAAGTGCGCCAATGGCTTTTCTGCCGATTGAGGATGCTGTTCCATAAACAGTTCCAGTGTTTCCACAGCGTCACTAAAACGTTCCTGTTGTAAATAGATATCAGCGACCACCGTGTAAGAGTGAAACAGGTAGCGGAAATCAGATTTATCAGCAAAGTATTCGTTTAAGCCTTCCGCTCCGCGCAGGTGGGAGAAGACAAGACCAATTGCCCGGAAATATTCATCGAACTGGTCTTTTTCTGTTTTATTGAGTTTTTCAGGTTCATCAAACTGATGGTAGGTGAGTGCCTGTAAATAGTCGTCCACGGCTTCGTGGTAAAGCTGCTGCTTATAGCGCGTCCAGCCCCGTTTAAACAGGGATTTCTCGTAGAAGCGGTCATTCGTGGGGGTGAGTATTACCTCGGTGTACGCGTCTTCCGCTCCTATGTAGTCCCTCGAAATAAATGCATGTTCACCAAGCCGGAACTGCGCTTCAGCATAAAAAGGGGATTCAGGGTACTTGCTGACCAACTGGTCTAAGGCATCGATTGCTTCTGCATAGTTTCCCAGTTGGTCCTGGGTGCGTGCCAGTTGGTAGAGTGTTTGATCATTGTCCTTAGCATCCGGGAAATCACGCAGAGACTCACTGAGCAGCGCGACTGCTTTATGCAGAGATTGAGAATATAGCTCATCTTCCAGCTCTGCGCCGGCCTCGACTTTAGAGTCTTCCAGTATTTTATTGGTTAAGCTCAGCTCCATCGCAGCAATACGGTTGATTGCTGTTTGTCGGGACTGGTCATTCTTACTGGCATTACGGATGTAGGTGTAATAAGCCTTTTTTATTTCTTCTTCAGACTTGGGCTTTACAAATACACTTTGCTGCATATTGCTCTCGTTGCTCAGGTCAATATCTGCAAGAGTTTGTTTTTTTTCTTTACCGCCACAGCCCATAATAAGCAGCAGGCACAGTAGGCTAAATGTTGTATGTTTGGCGATATTCATCATTGTTGTGTATCAAATAATTTTGTTTGACCAAATTGCGCCTGGCTGAGGTAACTCACCAGCTTTTCACGGTCGCTTGCAAGGACCTGTATCACGTGGTCCTTCGACTGTTGTTGTAGCAGTCTATTGGCGGAAGCAACAGCATTTTTGGCTTTTCCACTACCGAGTTTTTCAAACAGGTAATCGAGGTTTCGTATGCGTAATTGAAGGTGGCTTGGCAAACTCATGGAATGCTTTTGTAATCGCTTGTTTATCTCCTCTCTAAGCCCTGTGCTGGTGTTTTTCAAAGCTTTAAGGGACTGGTCGATAAGCCTGATTTTGCCGTTGTAATAGGCAATGGCTTCTTCGTAATAGGCTGAAGCCAGCTCTGTTTGGTGCATCTGTTCGTGGGTAAAGGCGAACAGAAGGTAGGCTTCCGAAACGGAAATGTGATCTTTGTTCTGGTTTTTAAGGATATTAAATGCGTTAAGTGCTCCGGCGTAGTCGTCCTGGTTTAATGCGCATAAACCAATGCCCAGTAAAGCGCGGTCTGCGTATTGACTGTCGACAGTAATGTGACGGAAGCTTTCACGCGAGTTTCGGTAAAATTCGTGCTGCAGCTGGCTGTAGCCTAAAACCAGATGCAAGCGATTAACGAACTCTTCTGAAAGTTGTTTGTTGTCATTTTTTAAGGCGCTATCAATAGCAATTTTTGCATCGGTCCACCAACCTTGACGAACGAAAGCGACGGCCTTATTAAGCTGCGCGTAGCCGTAGTAGGGCGATTGAGGCTTGATCTCGTCGTAGAATTTGATTGCATTGCGGTGCTGTTTTTTATTCTGCAGAGTGACACCAAAAATAATAGTGGCGTAGTCCCCCTGTTCCGAGCTTAGCGCGTTTTTATTGTCGATAGAGGTAAGATGCTGCGCAGCCTTTCCCCAGTTTCCCAATTGGTAGTGGTAGTGAGCCAGATAGTAATTCATGCGGGAGATGGCATCGACATCGCCTTCCTCAATTGCCCAACTGAACAATTCTTCAGCGAGGGAGAAGGCCTGTTGATCCAACAGGTAGGAGAAAAGCCCCGCTGCTACGGGTTCCCAGATATTGTCCTTCAGCAATGCGCGGTTAACCTCTATCTGAAGCATGGCTGAAGTGTGATCTTCGGCTCGTGCGGCTCGCTGAACCTGCTGTTTAAGGCGAATAACACTGTCAGTTTTGTACTGCCTGTTCGCACCTTGTCCGGCCAGGGCGTGAAAAGCCTGGCGCAGGGCAATGTTGTATTCATCGTGCTGAAGCTCTTTGTTTGCGTTCGCTGAAGCTGCAAAAGGCGTAAGGGCGAGCAACAGCATCGGCAGTAATACGAATAGTAGCTGTCTTATTTTGAAAGGCATGTTCCGCTTAGCTGCCTGGCCAGTGTTGCCGGGCAGTATTTCTCCTGTTTGGTCCTGCATAACAATAAGTACGATATACACAAGTCTGGCGTAGACTTTCCCCCAAAAGTTTACGCCAAATCTGAGTTTGCTCACAAAAGCCTGCCGAGCAAGCCAGGTGCGAACTTTAGCTTATCTGGTAATCAAATACGCCGTCTTCGCTCACAGCAATGTGAACTTTTGTGATCTCTTCCCCATCTGCCATGCGGCTAAGGCACTGGGTTGCCAGTGCGGGTAGCATACTGCGTGAGATAACGTTTTCAATGTTCCTTGCCCCAGTATCGTTGTCCTGGCAGCGGCCAACGATATGTACAATCACATCCTCGTCGTAACTGAAGGCAGCGTTGTACTGTTCTTTCAGACGTTTCTCAATGCGACGCATATTGATAGCGCAGATTTTCAGCAGTATCTCGTCATCCAGTGGGTAAAACGGAATCAGCGTACTTCTCCCGAGGAAGGCAGGCTTGAAGTACTTCAACAGCTGTGGACGGAAATTGTCCAGTAGCACCTCAACTTCCGGTTTTTCTTCGCTGGAGGAGCACATGGCTCGGATGTGTTCCTCGCCGGCATTGGAGGTCATAATAATGATAGTGTTGCGAAAATCGATGTCGCGGCCTTCACCATCCTTAATGGTGCCTTTGTCAAACAGGTTATAGAAAATATCCTGTACGCCCTGGTGGGCTTTTTCCATTTCATCGAGAAGTACAACGCTGTATGGCTTTCTGCGCACAGCTTCTGTTAGCACGCCACCTTCGCCGTAACCGACATAGCCGGGAGGTGAGCCCAGCAACATGGAAACCTTGTGCTCTTCCTTAAACTCGGACATGTTGATTACAGTAATGTTTTGCTCGCCGCCGTAGAGCAAATCCGCCAGTGCAAGCGCGGTCTCTGTTTTACCGACACCACTTGGGCCGACCATAAAAAACACCCCAATAGGTTTACGTGGGTCCATTAAACCGGCGCGGGAAGTTTTAATGCTTTGGGCAATGGCATCGAGGGCGTGGTCCTGCCCGATAACACGTTGGCTGAGCGTTTCGCTCAGCTTAAGCACTGACTGGATTTCATCTGATACCATTTTGCCTACTGGTATGCCGGTCCAGTTGGCCACCACTTCAGCAATGGCCTGGCCATCGACATTCACCTGGATCATTGGCTGGTCTTGTTGAATATCGCTGAGTTTGTCCATCTGGCTTCTGATCTCACTTTTCACACTCTCGCGTTCTTCATCAGTGAGTGCCTGGGGGGCGTCTTCTGCTTCTTGTTGCGGGTTCATTTGCGCGTGGAAATCGTCTTCAATTTTCTGTTGCAGCTGATGAATCTCATTCACCAGGTCGCGCTCTTTATCCCACTGTTGTTCCTGTTTGACCAGCTGCTCCTCAAGCGTGGCTTTTTCACTTTCCAGCTCTGCGATACGATCTTCGCAGTTTCCCAGTGTTGCGTTTTCTCGCTGCAGGGAAACAATGTTGGATTCACACTGGCTTATACGGCGGCGGGTATCTTCAATGGCTGCCGGTGTTGCGCTCTGGCTCAGGGCTACGCGGGCGCAAGCGGTATCCAGCAGGCTGACAGACTTATCCGGTAGCTGGCGAGCGGTGATATAGCGACTGGACAGTTTTACCGAGTCGACGATGGCTTCGTCCATGATGCGAACTTTATGGTGTGCCTGCAGCATTTCCGATATTGCGCGCATCATATTGATCGCTTTGGATTCGCTGGGCTCTTCAATTTTAACCACCTGGAAGCGGCGGGTAAGCGCGGGGTCGCGTTCAAAATATTTTTTGTACTCTGCCCAGGTAGTCGCTGCGATGGTGCGTAGCTCTCCGCGCGCGAGGGCTGGTTTCAGCAGGTTTGCAGCGTCGCCCTGGCCTTCTTTACCGCCGGCACCAATCAGCGTATGTGCCTCATCAATAAACATGATGATGGGGTCGGGGGAGGCCTTAACTTCAGAAATCACAGACTTTAAGCGGTTTTCAAATTCACCTTTAACGCTGGCCCCGGCCTGCAGCAAGCCCAGGTCAAGGCTGCGAATGGTGACGTTTCTCAACGGGGCAGGCACATCACCGGAGGCAATTCGTAACGCGAAGCCTTCAACCACAGCCGTTTTTCCCACACCAGCTTCACCGGTAAGAATGGGGTTGTTCTGACGGCGGCGGATAAGAATATCGACGATCTGGCGGATTTCTTCGTCCCGCCCTAACACCGGATCAATCTTTCCTGATTTGGCAGCGGCGGTGAGGTTGACGGTAAATTTGTCCAGTGCCGGTGATTTACTTGGAACACCGCTGGCGGCGGCACCATCATCAGATACGCTTGCGCCACTGTCGGCATAAAGGTTTTTTGATTCACTGGTGGTGCCAACAAGGGCTCTTATCAGATCTCGCAGGGACTCCGGTGGAATCTTGTCCAGCTGTCCGGAGACAAGGCCCGTGGAGCGGCGCATGCTCTCGTCCATCATCAGTGCTGCGAGAATATGTGCAGATGTTGCCAGTGGGTGGCCGTACTCCACAGAAGCCAGCATCCAGGCATTTTTGGCAAGGTCGACGATGGTTGGTGAGAGGGCTGGCGCTCGCGAATTACCGGACTTTATTTTATCCAGCTCGCGGTTGAGATCCTGATGGAATTTACCCAGGTCAATATCGAATTTTTCCAGAATTGCCCGCAAATCACTGTCTTCAATTTCCAGCAGTTTGAGCAGCCAATGTTCTATTTCAACGTTATAGTGAGTGCGTGAGAGACACAAACCTGCAGCGCCTTCGAGGGCGTTTCGGCTTACCTCATTCAGTTTTCCAACCAATGATTTAAGATCGATACTAATCATGCTGCCTTCCTTATTTGTTTTAATGCGAAGATACGGTAATTTTTAGTAGTTGCTCGCCGGCCTGCTCCCGGCTGATACTGTCTCCAGAGAGCCAGGTACTCCAACCCATAATGGGGGGCTCTGATTTGCTAAGCGCAACGCGCTGGCTGATTTCTTTTCGTTTTACCAGAATATTGAACTCATAATCTCGTTCCATGCCCAGGTAAAGACCCACCATTTCATTCAAGGCCTTCATATTGTTGCTGCCAGGCGCAAAGGCCTGGTGCTGTGACTGATTCAAAGGGCCAATGGCAATTCTTACTTTACCCTGCGCAAACCAGCCCCTGCGACCAAGCATGCAATTGCGTCCCAGGCAGGCATTTTGCCCGAAAGGCATGCCATCGAAGGGCATGCGGGTTCTAACGTCATCGATTAAATCCTGCCACTGGCCAACGAATTCTTCGATGTTAACGGGTACTGAAAAATAATCGGCAATGATCTGTTTTAAATTACTGGCTGTTTTTACCTGCTGGCTTAACAAACCGCCGTAATACAGCAATGACTCATCTGCGATGCTGCCACGTTTTTGTAGCCGTTCTGAACCCAGCCCAATAAGAGAGAGCATGGCGAAAGTATGGTCGTCAACATCAGATTTTGGTTTGCTGCTTTTTTTAAGATCCAGTTGCTGTTGTTCATAGCTCAAAGGTAAACGATATTTTTTACTGGCCTGGTAAAAAAGTGAAATGATGCGGTGGTTAAACAAATTCAGGTAGTTAACCATTGCGCGATCACGGCTTTTTAGCCGCTGTAAGGTCAATTCACTGTAGTGATAGGGGAGGATCCCCATGCTGCCGGTGAGCCCAAGGAAGTTAGTGGTCAAGCGCCAGCTGGGTGTGTTTGCGGTGGTAACTTCCTCTACTTCCTGCACTTCCTGGCCAGGAAATGCCATGGAGGGGTTATTTCCAAGCCGCAGAGCTTCTTTATTGGGCGGTGAGAACAGGCCGATGCTGTTTTCGTTGTCTGCGTTGCCCGGTTTTTTTCTATTGCCAAACACAGCACTTCTTTCAAGTAGACGAACTACCTGAATAAACGAGAATCGGCCAGTGTGCTGTTTAAGCCTGGCGATTATAGAAGAATTTTTTCGCCTGCTCTGGGAGGACATTTTTTCAAGTAACTTTCTTTATTTTTCAAGCGTACCAGTACGCGAGAAAAAGAGTTAATGGAGCAATACGCCGCGAAGAAGTGTTCTAAAACGCTTGCATAAAGGTAATTACTGCTGCCGGTTAGCATTATGCCGTCAAGGGTGATTTCGATTTCCATACCCCTGCACATAGTGGTGTGACCGTTAATAGGCAGGGGTGCGCTAATGGCCCGGGTATCAACAGATACAATAGATTCTATCAGGCCCCGCGTAACGGAAGTCTCTTTAAAATCATACAAGCGGAGTATTTCTTTGAGTGCTTCAGTGGCATTATCCCCACCTGTTAAAGATAGGTGGTTAAGTTTAAGGTGTGATAACAGTCGCCAGCGCGCGCGATTGCGCAAGGGCGAGCGTACGCTGGTGCTGGGTTTAGTCAAGCAGCGAATACGGCTACAGGGTGGCGCAGTATTGGAGCATTGCAGCTTGGGTTGTTCCGTGTTGTAGGGCAGTTTCGCCGGTAAGTCCCTATTACTGCATGTGGTTTCTACCGAGATGGTGCGATCGTCTGGAACGTTCGGGTTAAACTCCAGGTCCACCAGGCTGACAAAAACATCCGTACCTTCATCCCGCTCGCCGTAACCTAACTTTGCCGGGCGACGCGCAGCGTACCAATAGGCGTGTTCATTGTTGTTTTGATGCTGGTGCTTAAGACCGTAAAAGGGTAAAAACTCTGTTTTGTCTCCGGCAGAAGTGGACGCAATGACCTTGTCGACGCTATAGACCTCGTAGCCTACTGGTCTGCGAGAGTCGGGGATTATCTGGTATTCGCTGCGAGTATGATCGAGCTTGATTGGGTCTGCACGGTGCTCAAATAAATTGACAACCGGGCTGGCTCCAAGCACAAAATTGTCTGCGTTGATGTTATGTTCCAGCTCGATATCGGTGTTATTAAGGTAAATATACAGGTCGAGGTTCGCAGCAGCATTTTCCGGAATTTTGTCGGCAAGCCCGCATATATCGACAAACATAAACTTTTCAGGGAAGACAAAGTATTCCGTCAGCAGCCGGTAGCCAATAAAGGAATTCACCGGGTAGGGCAGCAGGCCTTCTTCTGTGGAAAAACCAACCTGTTTAATATTGCTCGCGTCAAGGAAAACGGGCTGCAGGTCATCTTCGCCAAGCGCCAGCACGATTTTTTTACTCTCCGCCAGCAACAACTGGTAAAGAGGGTGGATATGTTGTGGCTGTCCTTTCAGGTAAAAACGCAGGCGGTCCGGTTTTAATTCAGCAAAACTCATGTCCTCGGTGAAGGTGCCCAGGCTCAGCTTTAACACACTGGCACAATGGCTCATCTGAGCTGCGCCCGGTGTAATAAATGGCCGGCCAATCAGGCTCGCCTCGCGAACCTCAATAGGCAGTAGCTCAATATCGAAGGCGGTGGAGAAGCGGCAGTTCTCGCCTTGAAAGTATTCTGTTTCTACTTCAGTGCCTTTTGGCAGTTGGTAGAGGCCGTCCAGCTGCTCCTTGTCTGCTACAAATTGCACAATGGACATGGAGGGTAAAGGCCGCTGGAAATGCGGGAACAGCACGTTCAGCATCGCGTCGCTAAGTTCGGGAAAATCGTCGTCGAGTTTGTGCTGAATGCGTGCATTGAGGTAGGCGAAGCCCTCCAGCATTCTCGATACGTGCGGGTCTTCAACGGTTTCCGCGCCTATCCCGAGGCGTCCGGCAACTTTGGGGTTCTCTTTGGAAAACTCGGCGCCCATCTGGCGGATGAAAGCCAGCTCCTTTTCGAAATAGGGAAGCAACTCATCAGACATGGCTGGATTCCTTTACGTTAACAGAGCGGGAAATGGGTTCGAGTACGGAGTCAAATACCACAACTTCCGGTGCGGGGTCTGCGTATATGGTTGCATCGATACGAAAGCGCAAGGTGCGGTCATTTTTATCCTTATTTTCCTGATAACTCACGTTAACGCTTTTAAAGCGAGGTTCATAGGCTTTCAGTAGATGTTCGAGGTTGCGAGTAAAGGCCTTGCGCTTTTCGTGGTCAGTAATATTCACTGTTGCCAAATCAGCCAGGCCGTAATTTAAGATGGAGAAATTTTGTTGTTCAAACTCTTCCGGAGGGGAAACGATTCGGTAACGGGTATTGAGCAGGCTTTCCAAATCTCGTTTCACGCTGTTGCGCATGTCCTTTAGTTGCTGATGTTTGCTTTTTTCCTCTTCATGCCGACTCTTTGGATCGTAGTCAATGAGTCTGTCCAGCACAGAGGGGCGCAATTTTTTTTTCTTATCTATACGAGCCAACTTTCCTAGCCTCTATTATTTTTTCTGTACCAGCTCTGTGACCAGCTCCAGTTCGGATACCATCTGATCAACCTGATAGTGCGGCACCAGTTTTATCACACAAAGGTATTGACCGGGTTTCTCCGGATGTTCTTTTACCGAGACGTCCGCTTCTCTCAAGGGGTAGCGCGCCTGTTGCTCCCATTGCAGATCGTGGCGACCGGTGGTGTATTTTATCAGCCATCTACGCAGAAAATCCTGACATTCTTCGGCAGAGAGAAACGAGCCGATCTTGTCACGGATCATGATTTTTATATAGTGGGCAACCCTCGACGCGCACAGAATATGCTGCAGCATGGTCGATAGCTTCGAGTTTGCGTCGACCGCGCTATTTTTGGTGTTAAGGGTACGCTGTACCGACTGGTTACTGTAAAAAGCAGAGAAGGGCGTATTGTAGCAGTGACATAATGGCACCAGCCCCAATTCGCTGATTTCCCTTTCGAGGGTATCGGTAACAAGCACATCTGTCGCGGGTTTGTAGGCAATTTCGTCGCTGTCAGTATCGAAACAATCTATCGGCAGCGTGGTAACCAGGCCGCCGCCAAGTATATCGCGTGGTACACCGCGAATATGTCCAAACCAGCCGACATTGGCAAATTCCCGAATCAGGATGCCGCCAAAGGCATAGGCCGCATTGCCCCAAAGGTATCCGGCGCTTTGGTTGTCTTCAGCGTATTCACGGAAATACACACCTTTAAAGCTGGCAGGCGATTTGCTGTAGGGCGTGCGCATTAATATCCGCGGCAGTGTAAGGCCGATGAAGCGAGATTCAGGCTTACTTCTCAGTCTCTGCCATTTTATGTATTCAGGTTGTTTGAAAATCTCATCCAGTTTTAAAACGGTGCCAAGTTGAGAAAAGTTGTCCAGCCCAAATAACTGCGAGCTTGCTGCGGTGATAAAGGGTGAAAACGCGGCAGCAGCGATATCAGCAAGCCCTTCAAGAGTTGAAATATCGTCCGATGGGTGAGCGGCGCTTGTTTTATGGGTAATTTCGTAATCACCGATAAGCGCACCGTAGGGTTCTCCACCGGGTGTGCCGTATTCTTCGCTGTAAATTTTATTAAACAGCTGGCTTTGGTCAAAATCCAGTGCTCGTTCTATATCACGAGCCACTTCGGCCCAGGTAATGTCGAGTATTTTTAATTTGATATTGCGAGAGCCTTCAGCCTGAATCACAAGGTACCACAGTCCTCGCCAGGAGGCCTCAAGCTTTTGCAATTTACTGTGCTGCAAAATTGCATTTAACTGGTCGTTAATGCGCTGGTCTATTTCTGCGATGGCTCTGTCAATGGTGGTTCGTATGTCATCACAGTTTTTTAAGCGAGCAGGGGTGCTGTGTTCTTTCAGCCAGTAAACCAGCGCCTTCCTTGAATTTTTCTCGTTGATAAATCCACTAAGGGAAGTGATGTAGGCATCACGAGAACAAAGCGCGTCCAGGCCTATTTGAGAATTGCCCAGTTTTTTGTTTGAGTTTTCTTGAGAAGAGCTTGTAGGCACGGATAACAATCCCGTCTGAGAATCAAAGAGAGGCCTTGTGGGCCCCTCTTTGTACAGGACTAGCCCGCTTTGGGAATGTTTGCGACAAGTCGCAGGGAGGCGGTAAGTTCTTCCATTTGCAGCCATGGGCGCAAATAGGCAACGGCGTTGAATACGCCGGGCTGCCCTGGAACTTCTTTCACTTCCACGCTTGCTGCTGCAAGTGGGTATTTTGCTTTCATTTCCTGACTGGCACCGGGTGTTCCGTTTACGTATTGGCTTAGCCAGTTATTCAGCCAGCGCTCTGCTTCGTCCGCTTCCATGAATGAACCAATTTTGTCTCGGGCCATGACTTTAAGGAAGTGTGCGATACGAGAGGTAGCCATGATGTATGGCAGGCGAGCAGAAATGGCGGCGTTGGCACTTGCATCCGGATCATCGAATTTCTTCGGCTTCTGAGTGGTTTGTGCACCAAAAAATACCGCGTAATCAGTATTCTTGTAGTGGCACAAGGGCAGGAAGCCAAGCTTGCTCAATTCGGCTTCACGACGATCAGTAATGCCGATTTCAGTTGGGCATTTCTGGTCGGTGTCGCCATCGTCGCTGGTAAATACATGGCTGGGTAAACCTTCGACTTTACCACCGCCTTCAGCACCGCGGATGCTGGTACACCAGCCATACGCCGAGAACGCTTTTGTCAGGGTGGCGCCCAGGGTATAAGCGGCGTTCATCCAGCAGTAGGAGTCGTGCTCGCTTTCCAGGTGTCTGCCGTCTTCAGTAACATTGGCCTCTTCAAAGTTAAACGCTTCAACAGGCTTGGTTGCCTCGCCGTAAGGTAAGCGGGCCAGGGTGCGTGGCATGGTCAAGGTAACGAAACGGGAGTCTTCGCTCTCGCGGAAACTGCGCCACTGAATATACTCGGCTGATTCAAAAATCTTTTCCAGGTCGCGCGGTTTAGACAGCTCGGTAAAGGATTCGAAGCCGAACATGGTAGGGGCGGACGCAGAAACAAATGGGCAGAAGCCTGCAGCGGCAACGTTAGACATTTTTGAAAGCAGAGAAATATCATCGGGGTGTGATGAGAATTCATAGTCACCAATGAGAGCGGCATAGGGCTCACCGCCGGCTGTGCCGAACTCGCTTTCATAGATCTTTTTGAATATCTGGCTTTGATCGAATTCAACGGCTTTTTCGAGGTCGCGCGTCAACTCTTTCTTGCTGATATTCATTACCCGCAGTTTCAGCGAGGAACTGGTTTCGGAGTTCATTACCAGGTATTGCAAACCGCGCCAGCTACCCTCCAGTTTCTGAAACTTCTCATGGTGCATAATGGCTGCAAGCTGATCAGACATGGCCTTATCAAGGGCAGCGATAGCGCTATTGATAGTGACAGTGAGGTTCTTATCCCACTTTACCGTGCCTTTAGTGGCTTCTGCGGTAAGGGTTTTCAGCAGCTCTTCAGTCTCGTCCCGGGGAGTCTGGCGCGTAGCGCTGATCGCCTGTTCAAGAAAACCAAGTTCTTCTTCCGTCGACGACGCTTCCTGACCTTCTAACTGCTCTTCATTATTCGCCATCTTTATCTCCTGCATCTTCGTCGCTGCCTAACTCGCTGGAAAGCTTGCCAAGTGCGTCAGTATTACTGAGCACTTCTTCGAGAACATTTTCCAGGTCCTCAGAGCGGTCGGCTTTGGTGAGCAGGTCCCGCAATTTGTTGCGCGTTTCCATCAGTTTACGCAGGGGGTCTACCTGCTCAACGAGTTTCTGTGGTTCGAAGTCTTCCATGTTATTGAAATTCAGGCTTACGGACATTTCACTGCCGTCGGCTTCAAGGGTGTTATCCACCTTCATGTTCACCTGAGGGTTGGTTTTCGACATTAACTCATTGAAATTATCGCGATCTACCTGGGCGAACTTGCGATCCTTCAAGGCTTTTTTGCCATCACTGTTGTCGCCAGAATAGTCTCCCATTACGCCCATAACAAAGGGGATTTCTTTTTCTTCTGTGGCGCCATTTGTTTCAAGGTCATAAGTAATGTGAACGCGCGGTTTCCTTACTCTACCTAGTTTATCTTGCATGCTTTCGGACATAGTTCTCCAACCTCCGGCTTAGGGTAATGTTACTCATCGTCGGTCACTACACCGGTTAATTCGCCGTAGTGACTGCGTGATGATGAATCGGGAATAAGTTCCTGGATTAACGAAGTAAGGGGCATGTTGCCCCATTTAACGGCTTTTTCCAGCACGTACGATACCGGCGAATGCGGCTCGGTACGTCGGAAGAAGTCGGCGATTTCGGTTAGCTGTTTAAAGGCCTGTTCACGCGAGGCTATCGGCCCTTGCGCAACTTTTGCTTCTTGCGCGGCATCGCCGGGCCCATCTTGTTCGGTTTGCTCTTCATCCGCACCTTCCTCTCCTTCGAGGGGGAGCTTGTGTTTGGCCAGATGGTTTATAGCGCCAAGGCATTCGTCCAACACTTCGATGATGGTGCGTGTGGGCGGTGCATCGTAGGCGCCACAATGCTCGTCGAGCATTTGTGTCAGTTTTTTATAGAGCAGGATGGCCTCACTGAGGTCATCCCGCATGTTCACAAAGTAAGCTTCGCTGCTTTCAGACACCGCTGTTTCGATACTGGCGATATCAAAGCCCAGCTTCTCTTTCTTCGCGTTGCGCGCTTTTTCGTCGGCCAACTTCTGCAGTTCCAGCGCTTGCTGGTACTCCCAGAAAGTGAAGGGGCCCACGCTATTACCCTCGGTTATTTGCGCTTTGCGGATGGGTGCGATCAGCACGCCTTCGGCACCTTCGCCATTGAGGCCGGAAAGGCAAGCGACCCGGGTCTCTACGCCGTCTTCGTCGGGCATGGGGTAAAGATTGTCCCAAAAGCCTTCAACCAGACCATGGATAATTGCGAAACCGTCACGTAAGCCTTGAAAGCCAGAAGAGCGCAGCAAGGCTTCTGTGTACCAACTGGCTATTTCAAGGTCTTTGGCGTAGTTCGCAAGGATCTCAGGAGCGAGCTTGGTAATGGTGCGCCAGTGTTCGTCCGCCTCGTTTGATGAGCCGTCGTGTATGCTGGTGCGCTCGGCTGCCCGCGCAGCATTCCTGGCAGCTTTAATGGTTTGATACGGGGATGTCGGGGATGGGTCATCACGAACATCAACCCCGGCGGGGTTGTCGCCTGTGAATGCTCCCAGCATGAGTTCCAGGTTAACGATATTATCAGATGGCATTCTGTTTCCTGCAGCGCACAAACTTATCGAAGTTTATTCTTTTTCCTGTGGCGCATTCTCTATTACTTCCCTGTTTAAAAGCAAGTAATTAGCGGCCTTCGGCACGATCGA
>CAJIBL010000180.1_pt1 | contig 58858 bp, 44 predicted proteins | sample 9199351 | NCBI WGS metagenome assembly CAJIBL01 (sample SAMEA7708304, study PRJEB35096) | sediment metagenome | biome: marine neritic benthic zone biome [ENVO:01000025]; feature: sediment [ENVO:00002007]; material: shallow marine sediment [ENVO:03000034] sea grass bed [ENVO_01000059] ...
CGTAGAACTGTTTTTAAAAAAAATTCAACGCTTTGAAGTTGGACGCTATCCACTGGCAGAAAAACGGGATGCCAAGATCAGTATCAGCATATCCCATGACAAATCCACCGCCAGAGCACAAACGGAAAAAGCCTGGGGCGGACAAAAGCTTACCGCAGAACGGGTAAAGGCGGAAATACAGAAAGCTAAACTCGCTGAACTCTGCATTGACCAGGATAAGCTAAGCACCCTGATCTCAAGTGAAGAAGCAGTGGACTTAACGCTTGCCAACGCTATCCCTGCGAAAGATGGCAGCAACGCTCATCTCGAACAATTACTGGAAAGTAAGACGCTCACCCAGCACGACACCAACAGTGATGATGCCATTGACCAGCACGAAGTCTACAATTTTTCTGTGGTAGAACCGGGAGAAAAACTGTTACGAAAGATACCAGCCAGCAATGGCCAGGATGGCATGGACGTAACAGGTAAAAAAATCAAAGCCAAGGCAGGTATTGATATTCAGTTTCAAAAACCCTTTGAGGGTGTAGACATTAGTGAAGAGGATGAAAATGTCATCGTCGCAAGCGAAAAGGGACACCCGGTATTTAGCAAAGCAGGCGTTAAAGTTGATAAACTAATGTTGCTGGAGAACATCGATATCCACAGCGGCAATATTAATTACGATGGTTCATTATTGGTAAAACACAACATAGAAGCAGGCTTTTCTGTGGAAGTGAGTGGAGATGTGTTTGTTAAAGGAACGGTAACAAAAGCAACGGTGAAAGCCGGTGGCAGCATTGAGGTGTCTGGCGGGGTTAACGCCGATGATATTGATGATGAGCATGGTTGTCATCTTGAAGCTAAAGGCGATGTGACAGCAAAGTTCTTTCACCACGCCAGTGTGCACTGCGACGGCGACTTGCACGCTCACGAATATTTAATGCAGTGCCGTGTGCGGGTAGAAGGTTTTATCAATGCCGGCCAACAGCGCGGCAGAGGTTGTATTATTGGTGGGCACAGCTATAGCAACTCCGGCGTTAATGCCAAAACACTTGGCAGCGATGCTTATGTAACTACCAGCCTGGTTTTGGGCTCTGACGATGAAGCACAAAGAGAAGCCTCCCGGCTGAAACGAAAAATAAAAAAGCGTTGTTTCGAGGAAGACCAATTAAGCAAAATACTGAAAAAAATTCAGTCCGAAGAGGAACCTACTAACATAGGCCGAACCACTCTTGATAAAGCCAGAAAAATTGAAAATACCGTTGCCGTGCTACAACGCAAAATAGCCGAAATGAATAGCCAGCTGGCACAACTTCAAGAAAGGTTAAAAACGACAGAAGAGCTGTTTGTAAAAGTCAGTAATCGTATTTATCCCAATGTCGTCGTCACAATCAGCGGCCACACATGGTCGTGTGAGGAAGCCCGCAAGTGTTCGCAGCTCCACTTGCAAGACGACGGAATCGCCATAGAGCATATCTAGGGGCAGAGCTATGATTGTCGCCGACATTATGAGTAAACAGGTTCACACTGTCTCTCCCGATGAAAACCTGGCAGAGTTGCGGGATATTTTTTCTAACGTGAATTACCGCCACCTCCTTGTTGAAGAAGACAACAGGCTGATTGGCGTTATTTCAGACCGCGACGTTCTGGCCCACCTAAGCCCGTTTATTGGCACATCGGAAGAAAGGGACAGTGACAGGTCTCAACTGGACCTGAAAGTTCGGGATATCATGTCTACCGAACTGGTTACTGTCGATGCCGAAACTATTGTCGACTGCGCTTCTATCCTACTTTTGGAAAACAGTATTTCCTGCTTACCGGTAGTAATGGATGATATGAGTATTAACGGCATCATCAGCTGGAAAGACATTCTCCAGTTTTACGTCTACGACGTTGACAAAACCTTCCTCCAGAGCTAGCCCACTGCGACTCACAGCTTTCATTTTTGGGCTAGACTTCTAGGGAACCTCCCGGAGCAGAAGGCACCATGTCGTTACTGAATAAGGTCTTTTCCAAGAAATCTGAAGAAGCAGAAGAGAAAGCCTGGAACATTATTGAGCCTCGGCTTTACACCATCAAGGATGCCGATGAGGCCTACTATCGCCACCTATACCCCAAAAGTACTGAGCAGGCACTAACAGTGCCGCAAAAGCTGGTAGTCGATATGGTTAAAAGCTCGCTGCAAAAGCAGGAGCATCGAAATAAAGCCGTACCCAGGCTGCCCAGCGTAATACCCCGCCTGCTTCGCAGTTTGCGTGACCCGGATAGCTCTGCAAAAGACTACGTTGAAATTATCAACAAAGACCCGGTAATGAGCGCTGCAGTGCTCAAACTCGCCAACAGCGTGTATTTCAACCCTATTGGCGCCCGTATCGACGAAATCGAGCCGGCAGTGGTGAAGCTGGGCATTGATGGCCTGCGCTCCGTGCTCTCAGCGGCAGTGATGCAGCCTATTGTGCAACGGGAGTCCGCCTACTTTTCCCATACAGGGCAAAAAATGTGGCACCACTCCCTTAGCTGCGCCGTCGCCTGCGAGTTAATCGCAGAGCACCGGAACCTGGAAAAGTTTAAAGTCTATGTGATGGGGCTGGTACACGATATTGGAAAAATTACCGTGTTCAGTGAGTTGTGCAAACAGTTCAAACTTAACGGCGAGGACGTAAAGCCCGGCTATAACGCTTTCGCACCTGTCATGAAAGTGCTGGCACCCGCTGTGAGTTATTGGGTTTCCAAAGACTGGGAGTTACCGAAGGAAATAAGTAAAGCCATTGCCGAACAGGTAAACCTGCAGGCAGGAAATAAGATTAGCCCATTCGGGCATGTGCTATATCAAGCGAATATCGTTGCCGAATGCCATGTAACATTGCACAAAAAAAACGACAACCTTGCGGCGACAATTCTGCGGGATCTGGAGCTACCCGAGGACATCTACGAGAAACTGGATATGCTCTCGCGAGAATACTAAGAAAGCCCGGAGCCATTATTTTGTGTGTTTTACAGGAGCGTTCGCGGGTTCCAGCTTTCAATATAACGCACCCCGCACCTGACCAGCGCTAAGGCTTCAGTTTTATCAACACTATCGTACACAAACCAGTGCCAGTTTCCCGGCCAAAGCGGGTAGTCATCGTTTGGTAACAATTTCTTGTTGATAATTAAAATATCCGGCATTAATTTTTCAGCTCGCCGTAGCGAGTGCTCATCATACTTGTCCAAAATCCAGCCAACAGGTAGCTCGCTGCTGTTGCTGACGTGCTCCAGTATCGACGCCTCAAAACTGATAAAAGTGCGACGCCCAGCGAGCGCTTGAGAATCCGCTATTGCAGCCAAGGCAAAATGCTCCGGGGAATAACGTGTTAAACCTGCTGGTTTCAGCTCGATAAAAATCTTGCAAACCCCATCCTTAAGTGCTGTAGAAAATTGTTTTAGTGTTAGCAAGGGCGTGCCCAAAAAGCGGTCACCAAAGCGACCGGGTTCATGTACGCTAAACGCGGACAACTCCGCCGCACTTAGCTCGCCGATATCCTTGTCCACCCCCGATGTGCGCACTAAACTCTGGTCGTGCATTAATATGCAGACGCCATCACGGCTTAACTGGATATCCACTTCAACTGCATCTACCCCAGCATCAATAGCCGAATACACACCTGCCAGGGTATTTTCCGGGTAATTCTCCGGGTCACCACGGTGACCAACAACTTTATAATTTCTAGGCATTAAATTGGGCAGCGAACGGCTTGCTCAACCTGTTGCACATAAAAATCGTAAAGCTGATGATGTAACTGTTCGGGAAGGGAAGCCAGTTCACTCACAACGGTATTGCTAAGCACCTGCGCAGCTGAGCTGGCGCCGGGGATAATGGTGCTTACCGCTGGGTGGTCCAGAATCCAGCGCATGGCAAATTGTGCCATGGTATAACTACCAGGTTTGAATTTTGAGAGTGCTTCTACTAACTCCAGACCTTTTGAAAACTCAATACCGGAGAAAGTTTCTCCCACACTGAAGGCATTACCATCTTTGTTATAGTTTCGGTGATCACTTTCGGCAAAGGTGGTATCCCGGCTGAACTTACCACTTAGCAGGCCGCTGGCCAGTGGTAAGCGCACAATGATCCCTATTTGTTTTTCCATGGCGAGATCAAAAAGGCTTTGTCTGGCATTTTGCCGAAACAGATTGAAAATAATTTGTAGCGAGGCAAGATCATCGTGCTGCGCACAGAGCAAGGCCTCGTCGATGCGTTCTACACTGGCGCCAAAGTGTGCAATATGGCCTTCCTGCTGTACTTCCCGCAACCAGTCAAAGATTGCCCCATAGGCAATTACTTCTGTGGGAATACAGTGAAGCTGAAGCAGGTCAATGGTGTCACGTCGCAACCTGTCCTGAGCACGTTTTACAGCATCGCGAAGATCCGCCAATGAATATCCATCGGGATAACTGCCCTCCCCCCGGCCATATTTAGTGGCAATGCAGATATCCGACCCACAAGCTGACAACAGCTGCCCGAGGTAGCTTTCACTTTTTCCGGCGCCATAAACATCTGCAGTATCGAAAAAATTGATTCCTTCAGCCAAGGCCGCTTCCAGAATCTGTTGCGCAGATGAATCAGACAAAGGACCAAAATCACCGCCCAGCTGCCAACAGCCCAGGCCCACTTCACCAATTTCCATACCCGAGTTTCCGAGCAGCCGTTTTTTCATGGTATTTTCTCCGCTTCAATTGTGTGTCAGCAACGATGAGCTTATCATCATTTCTAAACAATTATTCCTGACTTTCGAGTATATTCCTATGATAAGGGTTTCACTTTACCTTCTTGCTTCGGTCGCACTCAATACCATTGCCGAACCTCTACCCTGGAACAATAAAGCTGCAGCCGTTTCGCTGAGTTACGATGATGCTCTTAACGTTCATATTGACAAGGTAGCTCCCGCCCTGGAGAAACGAAAACTGCGCGGCACTTTTTACATTGCGGGCCATTCAGAGGCTTTCCGAACACGTATTGATGAGTGGCGAAAAATGGCCGGCAAAGGGCATGAACTGGGAAACCATACCCTGTATCACCCCTGTAATGGCGAAGGCAATGATTGGCTCCACCCGGAATGGGATCTTCGCAAGTGGTCAGTTAAGCGTATTAGCGACAATGTACTCACCCTGAATACCCTTTTACACGCTGTAGACGGACAAACCAAACGAACCTTCGCCTTCACCTGCGGCGATACAATGGCCAGCGGAAAACCTTTTTTTCCGTCCATACAAGAAAACTTTGTTGCAGCGCGCGGGGTTTCAGGCTATCAGGACAAACTGGAAGATGTGGATTTAAGCAATCTTAGCGCCTTTGCTGTTTATCAACACACCGGGGAAGATCTGATTGCTCAGGTAGACAAAGCGATTGAGGAAAAGGCCTGGCTGATATTTCTTTTCCACGGCGTCGGCGGCGAACACCCGATGAATATCACAGAAAAGGAGCACAACAAGCTTTTAGACTATCTGAAAAAACACAAAAAATCAGTTTGGGTAGAACCTGTTTTGGGTATTGGCGCTTACGTAAAAGAAAACCGCTAAAAATACCAGCAGAGGCTTCGCTGAAGCCTCTGCCCAGACCTGTTTGCGCTATTCTACAAACAAGCGCGCGTTCCTGAACAAGCGCATCCAGCCGCTGTCTTCTTCCCAATCTTGTGGATGCCACGAATTACACACAGCCCGAAACACCCTTTCCGGGTGCGGCATCATAATGGTTGCACGCCCATCTTTACTGCTTAAACCTGTGATTCCCGCAGGAGAACCATTTGGGTTAGCCGGGTAATTTTCTGTCACTTTTATATTGTTATCAACAAAGCGCATGGCAACTGCGCCACTTTGCTCGCATTCACACAAGGCCTCTGCGTCGGAAAACTCTGCCCGCCCCTCGCCGTGAGCAACCGCAATAGGCAAGTGAGAGCCAAGCATGGAATCCAACAGTACGGATGGTGACTTTTCAACTTTTACCAGGCTGAAGCGCGCTTCAAACTGTTCTGATAAATTTCGTACAAAATGAGGCCAATGCTCTGCGCCAGGAATAAGGCTTTTAAGATTGGACATCATCTGGCAGCCATTACACACGCCCAGGCTGAAGGTATCTTCCCTGTGGAAAAAGGACTCGAACTGGTCCCTCACAAGAGAATTAAATAGTATTGTTTTTGCCCAGCCTTCACCGGCGCCAAGAACATCTCCGTAAGAAAAACCACCACACGCAGCCAAACCTTTAAAATCATTTAATGAAATTCTCCCCGACAGGATATCGCTCATGTGCACGTCGACCGCAGTGAAACCTGCACGATCAAATGAAGCGGCCATTTCCAACTGGCTGTTTACGCCTTGCTCCCTCAATATCGCGACTTTTGGCTTTCTGCCATTACCGAGGAAGGGTAGCTCCGCCTTCGTATCATAGCTAAGCGAGACACTTAAACCAGGGTCTTGCGCGGCGATAGTTGAAAACTCGGCATCAGCACACGCGGGGTTATCACGCATCTTCTGGACATGATAACTATTCAGACTCCATAGCTGCTGCAAACTGGCGCGCTTGCTGCTATAAACAGTCTCCCCTGCTTTAGCGAAAACCACGCTTTGCTCGCTTGTGGCGTTACCGATAACCACCACATTATTCTGCAAACCATGCCTACTGAATATGTCACGCACTGCTGCAAGGTTTGCTTCGGAAACCTGCAACACCGCACCGAGCTCTTCGTTGAACATCAAGGCGGCGGCATCACCTTCCAGGGCGCTCAGATCGATGGATATACCGCAACGCCCGGCAAAGCACATTTCAGCCAAGGTAGTGAACAAGCCACCATCTGACCTGTCGTGGTAGGCCAGTAACAGTTCCTGTTGCAGACATTTCTGGGTCGCTTCGAAAAAGCCTTTTAATTGTTCTGCGCTGTCCGCATCCGCCGGCTGCTCTCCTATCTGTTTGTATACCTGAGCAAAAATCGACGCGCCCAGGCGGTTCTTGCCATTACCGAGGTCCACCAGAAGCAGGACATTGTCAGGCTCGGTATGTAGCTGAGGGCTTACCGTTTTGCGCACATCTAAAACAGGCGAGAATGCGGATATAATCAATGATAGCGGAGCCGTTACCGATTTATTTTCGCTTGTATCTGCATCCTGCCAGGTGGTGCGCATCGACATCGAATCTTTACCCACAGGAATGGTAATTCCAAGCGCAGGGCAAAACTCCATTCCCACTGCCTCAACCGTGCGGAACAATTTTTCATCCTCACCGGGATGACCCGCCGCACACATCCAGTTGGCTGACAGGCGAATATCTTTAAGCGAATCAATTCGCGTGGCGCAAATATTGGTAATGGCCTCAGCAACGGCCATACGTCCCGACGCAGGAGCATCAAGCAATGCCGCAGGGGTGCGCTCCCCCATGCTCATCGCCTCACCGGCGTAACTGTCGAAGGTAACGGTAGTAACCGCGCAATCCGCGACCGGAACCTGCCATGGGCCAACCATCTGATCGCGCACGACCTGCCCGGTTACTGACCGGTCACCAATGGTAATCAGGAACTGCTTACTGGCTACAGCCGGGTGCTGAATGATTCTTTCGGCTGCTTCGCTCAGGGAAATACCGGAGTAATTAAAGACCTTTGTTTGTGGCAAAAGCTTGTTACCTTCTTTATGCATTTTCGGTGGTTTGCCGAACAGAACATTCATCGGCAGATTGATAGGCTTCGTTTCAAAGTGCTTGTCGTTCAGCACAAGCATCTTTTCCTCCAAGGCCTCACCCACCACCGAAAACGGGCAGCGCTCTCTAATACAAATCTGTTCGAAGGTCGCCAGGTTCTCCGGCGCTACCGCCATCACGTAACGTTCCTGGCTTTCGTTACACCAGATCTCCAGTGGCGACATGCCCGGCTCATCATTGGGAACATTGCGCAGCTCAAAACGAGCGCCGCAGCCACCATCTTTGGCTAATTCAGGAAAGGCGTTAGAGAGCCCGCCGGCGCCAACATCGTGAATAAAAGCGACGGGGTTGTTTTTGCCCAGCTGCCAGCACTGGTCAATCACTTCCTGGCAGCGGCGTTCCATTTCCGGGTTTTGCCGCTGAACGGAAGCGAAATCGAGATTCTCTGCCGAGCTGCCAGACGTCATAGACGACGCAGCACCACCGCCGAGGCCGATTAGCATCGCAGGGCCGCCGAGTACAATCAGTTTGGTGCCGGGAGAGAATGGCGTTTGCTCAATATGCTCCTGCTTAATGTTGCCGTATCCACCCGCCAGCATGATGGGTTTGTGATAACCGCGACGCTCGCCGTTAAAATCTTCCTCGAAGGTACGAAAATACCCACAAATATTGGGGCGACCGAACTCGTTATTAAACGCAGCACCGCCGATGGGGCCTTCATTCATAATGTCCAGGGCAGTGACAATGCGACCGGGTTTACCATAGTCCTCCTCCCAGGGAAGCTGATAACCGGGTATTTGAAGGTTGGAAACGGTAAAGCCCGTTAAGCCCACCTTGGGTTTGGAACCTTTACCAACCGCGCCTTCATCACGTATTTCACCGCCCGAACCTGTGCCAGCGCCCGGGTGTGGAGCAATTGCCGTTGGGTGGTTATGGGTTTCCACCTTCATCAGCATGTGAACAGGTTCTTCATGGTAGCCGTAGCAAGCACTTTCGGGGTCGGGGTAAAAGCGGCCAGCGATTGTCCCTTTCACCACCGAAGCATTGTCTGCATAGGCTGAGAGCACGCCCTCACCGCCCTGCTGGTAGGTGTTTTTAATCATCTTGAACAGAGAAAGGTCTTTGTCCTCGCCATCAATGGTCCAACTGGCATTAAAAATTTTATGGCGGCAATGCTCTGAGTTCGCCTGGGCGAACATCATCAATTCTACGTCTGTTGGGTCGCGTTGCAGATCAATGAAGGCATCCGTCAGATAATCGATCTCATCCTCGGCCAGCGCCAGCCCCAGCTCAGTATTGGCAGAAACCAGCGCACTGCGCCCTTGTGCAAGCACACTAACGGTGCTGAAAGCGCGTGGTTCCTCGTGGCTGAACAATACCTCGGCCTCCCCCAGCGAACTCAATACCTGCTCGACCATTTTGTCGTGAATGAGAGGAGCAAAATCATTAAATCCAGCCTCGCCAACCACGCAATATGCAATACCTCTCTCGATCCGGCGCACCTTGGAAAGACCGCAATTATTTGCGATATCGGTTGCTTTTGACGACCAAGGTGATATCGTGCCCGCCCGTGGGACCACTACCATTGCCAAATCGCATTGTTCTGGCTCGGATTGTGCATTGTCGTCCGAGACGAAAGGCTCCATAGCGTTAACCCTGAGCAGACCCGAATCGCGGCTAGAGCCGTATTCAAGCAGTTTTTCCAGGACCTCCATCTCGGCAGGACTCAAGGCCTCGCTGATATCAACAAAGTGGTAGTAGTAGGCACTGATATCTTGTACACCCGGGTTGGATTTGTTCGCCAGGTCAAGCAGTTTGCGGATTCGGAATTCAGATAATGCGGGAGCGCCACAAAGGGTTAGCATTTTTGCTTTTGCCTCGTTGTCGGTAGATATAGATAGGTAGGGTGTCAGAAAGGCGAGATTGTACTTGATCTGAAGGCCAGAGGGAAAATGCAATACTCAGGCCTATCGAGTAAATCAAACGTTCGAGATGTAAACAAGTTCGACGTTTTTGGCGCTGAATACTTTGCAATCAATTGATTTATCCAATTGTTCAGCAATGGTTAATGATATTTGGCGCAGACTCCCACATAACCCAGGATGATGATCTAGAATTCTTTATCATGGCTTTACACGAAAGTATTAGTTAATACAAGCTAGTTACTCACACTTTAACACTGTAGAATTGACCAATATTTAATCACAGACCAGTACGCTTATAACTAAAACTTAAAGCTGCGGACTCGAACAGGATAATTGGGGAACGTAACTCGGAGTTTTTGGAGTTTATGACCAAGCAAACATTAAAGAAAACCTACAAGCACACCACCAATGCAGTGCGGACGCTGTTGTTAAGTGCTTTTTTAGTGGCCATCTGTTCCTCATTGGAAAGCAGCCGGATTCCCACCATACTCGAGTCTGTGCAAAACAGCGGCAAGCTGGTGGTTATCTCCCGTAATGGCCCAACTACCTACTACGAAGGCCCTAATGGCACTACCGGCTTCGAATATCAGATGGCCAGGAAGTTCGCAAAATACCTCGGTGTTGAACTGGAAATCCGCGAAACCGAAAACCTTGGCGTTATGCTGGACGATGTGGGTACAGAAAAAGGTCACATCGCTGCAGCGGGGCTCACGATCACCGATAAGCGAAAACAGAAAGTTATTTTTGGCGAACCCTACCTGCAGATTACCCAGCAAGTGGTTTACCGCCAGAGCGAAGATCGTCCGCAAACCATTGAGGACCTGCTTGACAAAGATATTCTGGTAATCGGCAACAGCTCGCACGCCGAACGCCTGCGAGAACTGAAAAAAGATTACCCGGAACTGCGCTGGCAGGAACGCCACGATGTTGAAATGTTGGATTTAATTGAACTGGTCCACGACGGTGTTATCGACTACACCGTCATTGACTCCAATGCCTTCCAGATTAACAGCAACCTTTTCCCGGAAGCTCAAGTAGCTTTCGACATCAGTGAGCCACAAGACCTTGCCTGGGCTTTCCCTATTCACAAAGATAACAGCCTCTACCTGCAAGCCGAGCAATTCTTCCAGAAAATCAAAAAGGAAGGTGTGATAGAGGATGCGCTGGAAACCTACTACGGCCACCTGGGCGAAATAGATTACAGCGGCGCGATTCTGTTCGCTCACCGCCTGGAAACACGCCTGCCCAAATGGCAAGAACTGCTGCAGGATGCCGCCACTAAAAACGACCTGGACTGGCAGTTGTTAGCAGCGCTGAGCTATCAGGAATCCCATTGGAACCCGAAGGCCAAATCACCCACCGGTGTACGAGGCTTTATGATGCTCACGCGAGCCACAGCAAAATTTGTTGGCATTAAAAATCGTCTCGACGCCGAGCAAAGTATTCGGGGTGGTGCCAGGTATTTTAAATCGATATACGACCGCATTCCGGCCCGCATTGCCGACCCGGACAGAACCTGGCTGGCAATGGCTGCTTACAATGTTGGCCTGGGCCACCTGGAGGATGCACGTGTGTTAACTGCACAAAATGGTGGTGACCCCGACAAGTGGACAGATGTACGCGAAGCCCTTCCCCTTCTGGCTAAGCGAAAGTACTACAAGCAGACCAAGCACGGCTACGCCCGGGGCTGGGAGCCAGTGGACTATGTTCGCAATATACGGAATTTCCGCACTATCATCGCCTGGAATGAAGTGAATAGAAGCCGTGACGAACAGCTCGCCATTGTCGAAAGCCCTGTGGAAGAATTTGCACACTTCAGCCCGGTTGTAATGGAAGCCGTACGAACAATTGCGGGCGGCGCCTCTTTGTAATAAAAACAGGTATTTCCTGGATGGTCTCTGTCAGCAACCCGTTTTTTATTGTGAACTGGCCCGCTGTCTTAAGGACTTCTTTTCAGTGCGCCTGCGAGCAAAAAAATCGCTCATAAGGCGTGCACACTGATCTTCGCAAACGCCACCCAACCAACTTAGCTGATGGTTAAAAAAACCTGCAGATTGCCATTCTACGTTACTCTCTAACACACCCGCCTTTGGCTCTCTCGCGCCAAACACAATTCTTTCAATCCGGGCATGCATTAATGCACCCAGGCACATGGTACAAGGCTCTATTGTTACATACAGGGTGGTGCCAGGCAGTCTGTAGTTTTTTTCAGCGAGGCCAGCCGCTCTCAGCGCTATGATTTCCGCATGTGCGGTGGCGTCACAACTGGAAATGGGCTGGTTACTCCCCTCACCTAAAACCAAACCATCCCTCACCAGTATTGCACCTACCGGCACTTCGTTCTGTTCGGCCGCTTCTTCGGCAAGCACGAGCGCTTTTTGCATCCAGTAAATAACATCTGGCATCATAGCTGTCCCATAAACTTTTTTGCTGACGAACGGATGCTTCCGGCTGCATGCAATGATCTGGCATATTTATTCTTCAACAGTTCCCGCTTCACTGTAGTGCCTTTTTAACCACATACCCAAACCATCCAATCCAGGAAATAGTACACGCTCGGTAATATTGTTTTGATCAAGTTTATCGCGCACTTCCCACTTCAGTTTGGCGGGTACAATAATTTTATAACACTCAATATTTTGCTGTTCAATGATGGTATCTGTTGCCACTCTTGGGTCCGATGCCGCAGACATCAATGCAAACTGGTTGACGATACGCGCATCCAATGCTGGCGGCTCCAGGAAAATCATAAAACTGTTTTGCGACAGTTCAGAAAACTGCTGCAATGATGAAACACATTCTTCGATCATCCCGATTGTAAAAACATTTGCCCCTTCCTGCTGCATATGCGACAGAAGCTTTTTAGGCGCAAATTCCGCTACCTGATGATAATTCACCTTCCAGACAACACCATCGTTTTCCATTTTGCTTAAACTTGCTGTCGCAAAATGAAGCGCGACCAATGGAGAATACGTCCAGTCAAGCAGCCTTGTTGGCAAGCCATGGTGCTGGGCAATGGTGAGCCATTGCCATATGGAATCGCTGGAGCGAAAACCATCATGACCGTATTTAACAAAATTGCGCATTAAGTGCTTTTCGAGATTCCAGTACTCGCCAGACAATCTCATTAACGAGCTCATAAGCCGGAAGGAAGCAACGGGTAAACCCCGGAACACAAAGGGTGAGCGGAAACGGCTGATATCACTGTTCCAGGAGCCACTAAACAGCAAGTCATCCAGATGATTCCAGTCCTGCGCCTGCACTTCTTTGATCATTGCTTTTCTCTCACGCTGTTGGCTTTAGAACCTGAATGTCAAAATCTGCACTCAGCTTAAGTTCGCCTCGTGCACGCAGTTCCGACTTCGCATGCTGATCGCCGTGCCAATTCAGGGGAGTCATCGCTAGCAAAGCGTCGATACTTTCACTGGACGCTAAATTCAGTTCAAAGCTGCAACCATGCCTCTGCTGCAGTGTAAAACCGTCGAGTACGGATTCCAGTTGATGAGGCTCAACCTCATCATAGAGTAACTCTTTTAATTGAAATAAATGTTTCGCCCCGGGCATTACCCGAATAAGATAGCCATTACTGTTCAGCACCCGCCTAAGCTCTGCACTGTCCATCGGCGCAAAAACATTGATTGCCAGATTGATACAGTCATTGTCCAAGGGTAAACGAAAGGTACTGGCAACAGCATAATTGAATTCAACAGCGGCATATTCAGGATTTAATCGCAAAAGTTTTGCTGCACTGGCAGCATGCCTGATGGCAGGCTTTGAAATATCAACACCTTTGCAAAGCAGTTTTTCCAAACCGGGAGACATGAGCATTGCTTTAGCAATGGCCTCCAGGTAATAACCTTCACCGCAGCCCAGGTCGAGCATGGTCAACGCTTTCTGTTCAAATGCCAGTTGCTCAACGGTATTGCCAATATGCTCCAGCAGAGGCAGGTAATGCCCGGCGCGAAGAAAGGCCCTGCGAGCGACGATCATGGCTTCATTATCACCGGGTTCCCGGCTTTTTTTATGCTGAGCCAACAGCAGGTTCACATAACCTTGACGCGCCATATCAAAACAGTGATTTTGCGGGCAGCGCAAGGTCTTCTGCTGTAATTCAAGCGCCTGCTCACAGGAGGGGCAACGCCACAACACTATGCCAGAGCCCCTGGCATGTCAGCCACAAACTCAAAACGAGGAACACTTTCCCGGCCGTCCTGCGTTTCTATATCAACAGCCTGATTGAACATGCTCAAAGGGCGTACCCAAATATTGTGATCACCATAAAGGCAACGGTATACCACCATACTCTCCTCTGTTTCGGAGTGTCGCGCGATGCAGAGCACCTGATATTCCTGCCCCTTGAAGTGCCTGTACTTACCCGGTTTTAGAGTTCTATCGTTCACCCTAAACCTCCATTGTGTTTCCGATGTCTAACAACTACTATACGGCCGCTATTATCCCAGCTGTCTAACCTTAGCCCAAGAAGTATTTAGATGAACAACGCACAACGAGCCCCAATAGCCTTATTTTATGGTAGCTCAACCTGTTACACCGAAATTGCAGGAGAAAAAATTCGCGAACGCATTGGCGCAGAACGGGTTGATATGTTCAATATCGCTGATGAGCCGATGGCAACAGCACTATTTTATGACTTATTGATAATGGGTATTCCAACCTGGGATTACGGAGAGCTTCAGGAAGACTGGGAGGAAATATGGGAAGATCTGGCGGAGCTCGATTTCAGCAATAAAACCATAGCGCTCTATGGCCTGGGAGACCAGGTAGGCTACCCGGAGTGGTTTCTGGATGCAATGGGCTACCTTTACCACAAACTACTGCAAAAGGGTGCCAACATGGTTGGGCTCTGGCCTAATGAAGGCTATGAATTCGAACAAAGCCAGGCGCTGATTCAGGACAACAACTATTTCGTCGGTCTGGCGCTTGATGAAGAAAATGAATTCGAACAGAGTGAACAACGCATCGACCTGTGGTGCACTCAGATACTGCGCGAATTCGGTCTCGAATGAACGAATGAACGAAAGCAATCCCGAACACAATAAAGCTCAGATTAATTGGGACAGCAACGGTCAGCCTGTTTCAAGGCATTTTAATGATGTGTACTTTTCCAAAGCCAGTGGCCTGAAAGAAACACGGCACGTATTCCTTGATCACAACCAACTGCCAGAAAGATGGCGTAAACCTCTGCAGAGGAACACCTTTACCATCGCCGAAACGGGTTTTGGCACAGGCTTGAATTTTTTAGCGAGCTGGGCTTTATGGTGCACGCAGGAAAACCGCGCGATGAATGCTGCCGCGAGCCTGCATTTTATTTCCGTTGAAAAATACCCCTTAATTAAAGCAGATCTGCAACGCGCTCTGGCGCTCTGGCCAGAACTCGACAGCTTTAGCCGGGAGTTACTTGAATATTACCCCCCTCAGCCTGCCAGTGGCTGCCACAGGCTGTTCTTCAAACGTGGAAACGTATACCTTACGCTCTACTTCGGCGATGCTTACGAAGGCCTGTCACAACTATTGCCACAGAATACCAACGGCACAGGCGAACCAACACAGCACGCTCTTGGGCAAATGCCGCTGTCAGTGGATGCCTGGTTTCTCGACGGCTTTGCCCCATCAAAAAACCCGCAAATGTGGACCGCGAGTTTATTTAATACCATGGCATGCCTTAGCCACCAGGGTACTTCTTTTGCGACCTTTACAGCTGCAGGTGCGGTCAAGCGTGGCCTGATAGACGCTGGGTTTGAGATTGAAAAAGTAGCGGGCTTCGGGCGTAAGCGCGAAATGCTTAAAGGGGTTTTTAAACCGCGCGAAAAAACTAATTTGCAAAAGAATGACAAAGGCTTGTGCTGGCACTTGACACCCAAAGCAAATACACATGCAAGTAAAACGGCGATTGTTGTTGGCGGCGGCCTGGCAGGTAGCCACGCTGCTTTTGCCCTTGCCAAGCGAGGACTAAAACTTACGCTGCTGGAGAAAGGCGACAGCCTCGCGAATGCCGCCTCAGGTAACAGGCAAGGCGTACTGTATACCAAACTGTCGCCCCACGATGACCCTTTGAGCCGGTTCAACCTGGCTGCACAGCTATTTGCCAGTAATTTTTACCACTCACGCGAAAGTCACACAGAAAGCTTGTTCGCACTAAACGGATCAGCTTGCGGCGTACTGCATCTGGCTACAAACGAAAAACAAGTGCGCTACTATCAAGCCTTGGCAAAACGCTATGCCAATGCACAAGACTTCTGTTACTGGCTGGAGCAACAGCAGGCGTCCAGCCTAGCCGGGGTAAAAGTCAGACTGCCGGGCTTGTTCCTGCCCGGCGCTGGATGGCTGTCACCTTCCGGGCTGTGCCATGCTCTTTGCAAACACCCCAATATTGCAGTACGGAACAACAGTGAGGTGAACAGACTCGCTTACGACACTCAGTGGCACGCCCTGAATGCCGCAGGCGAGGCCATTGCCACAGCGGACACGCTTGTCATCGCCAGCGCCTATGATGCTCTGCAGTTTACGCAAACAAGCCACCTGCCACTGCGCACCATCCGAGGGCAGGTAAGCCATTTACCAGCAACAAACGCCCTGGCAAAGCTGAATACAGTGCTGTGTGGCGAAGGCTATATTGCGCCGCCAAAGGAGGGGCAACTTTGCCTTGGTGCCAGTTTTAACCTGAATGATGGGAACAAAGCCCTTTCAGTAAAAGACCATGATCACAATATTGAAAACCTCTCAATGATGATTGATGCTGACTTGCCTGCGGTGAATACACAACAGCTGAATGGCAAGGTAGGTTTCAGAACCGCGACACCAGACTACTTCCCGATAGTGGGGCCCATTGCAGACAGTGCGCGGCTCAAAGAGCAATATGACGGTTTGCGATACAAGGCAAATCAGCATATTTCTGGCTGCTCACCGGCGATAAAAGGCCTTTTTTGCCTCTTGGGCCTGGGGTCAAGGGGGCTCGCATATGCCCCTCTTGCGGCTGATGTTCTGGCCGGCCTCATTTGCGGAGAGCCCCTTCCCCTGCATCAGCAGCTATACCGTCACTTACACCCCTCTCGCTTTCTGATTCGTGACCTCAGCCGCAACAAAAAAACGTCTACACTTAACAAATAAGCTTTTCCGAAAGGAGCACTGCAATGCTTTTAGGCGCCGGCAGACACCGTCACGACATCACTTCTGCACAAGACAGCGTACACAATTACTATGAACACCTTGTGATAGCACAGCTGCAACGTGCCAGTGAACGCGCCAATAGTGACTCGGAGTTTCTGGCCGACGTCAGCTGCGTTGCGCTCAATCGGCTGCCTCCGCGATATGTTCGCCACGATGTGGATATGACCTTCTTTCTTTCGCCCATGGAAATGGAAGAGATGGATGATAAAGTCGCCCATGCCGTTAAAGAAGCTCTGGAGTATGTTGAAAGTCGAGAAAAGGAAAATAAGCAGAAGCAGAGCTGACAGCAAAAAAAGGGCTTTGCAGCGCGCGAAAGCTCGCCATTCCAGTAGAATGTCGGTAACAACCACCACTACCGAACATCATGCCTAATATAACCAAGTTCACAGCCTGCAAACAAACCAGCTCTACACTGGGGGTAATATATGTAGCAATACTGCTGTATGTCTGTAACTCAAGCCCCTGTTTAGCCGCAGATAAACTTCGCTTTGAACTCATTGAAAGCCGCGCTCATGACAACCGCCTGTTTACCCAAGGCCTGATCGTTGATGGTGAGCGTCTGATAGAAAGCAGTGGATTGTATGGAAAATCACTGGTGCGCAGCTATGAAATACACTCAGGCAAGACCATCAGGCAGCAAAACTTGCCCGCTACTTTTTTTGCCGAAGGTATCACACGCTTCAAAGATACCTTGTATCTACTCACATGGCGCGAAGGCACGCTCTTTTTACTCGACCCTGAGACACTGAGCATTCGGCAAACCCTTCGCTATAAGGGCGAAGGCTGGGGCATCACCCACAATGGAAAAAGCCTGTTCACCAGTGACGGCAGCCATTATATCCAAGTGCGTAAGCCCTCTGATTTTTCTATTGAAAACACACTAACGGTAAAGCATGCAACACTTGGTAAGGTCAACCAATTAAACGAACTGGAGTACGCCAATGGCTTGATCTGGGCCAACCGGTGGCGCAGCAATTCTATTTACGCCATTCACCCCCACTCGGGTGAAATTAAAGCTGAACTGGACCTCAGTGAACTTGTTCCCGCTCTCTATAAGAAGAGCCATAAACATGTCCTTAATGGCATCGCCTATGATCCCGACAAGAATGCATTTTGGATTACAGGAAAAAATTGGCCTATCCGACATTTGATTAAAATCAGCCTTCCCGAAAGCTTGTATCTTGCACAGTAAAACGTAAAATGCGCGCATTTCGTTGTTTGAGTACAAATTATGACCACCGAATTACTATCTCCTGCCGGTACCCTGAAAAGCATGCGCTATGCCTTCGCATATGGCGCCGATGCTGTCTATGCTGGCCAACCGAGGTACAGCCTGCGCGTTCGCAACAACGAATTTAATAAACTGGAAAACCTCGCTTTAGCAATCGACGAGGCTCACCACCAGGGCAAACAGTTTTATCTGGCAAGCAATATATCTCCACACAATGACAAAGTCCGCACCTATTTAAGGGATTTAGAACCGGTTATTGCCATGAAGCCCGACGCTTTGATTATGTCGGACCCCGGTCTGATTATGATGGTGCGGGAAAAATGGCCAGAGCAAGCCGTGCACCTGAGCGTTCAGGCAAACGCGGTAAACTTTGCAACTGTTGAGTTTTGGGCTCGCCAGGGAATCGAACGGGTCATTCTTTCCCGCGAACTCTCCATAGACGAGATAGAGGAAATTCGACAACGCTGTCCAGACACCGAGCTGGAAGTTTTTGTTCATGGGGCGCTATGCATTGCCTATTCCGGCCGCTGCCTGCTTTCCGGCTACATGACTCACAGGGATACAAACCAGGGTGCCTGTACCAACTCCTGTCGCTGGGAGTACAACGCCCACCAGGCGAAAGAAACTGAAACAGGTGATTTAATTGCTGTGCAGAACACGCAAAGCTGGTCTCCCGATAATGCTGTGTTACTGCAGGAAAAAAACCGTCCTGGTGAATATATGCCAGCCTACGAAGACGAGCACGGCACCTACATAATGAATTCGAAAGACCTTCGCGCTGTGCAACATGTAGCTCGATTGGTAAACATGGGGATTAAATCGCTAAAGATTGAAGGGCGTACAAAAAGCCACTATTACGTTGCCAGAACTGCGCAGGTTTATCGCAAAGCAATCGATGCCGCCGAAGCCAAACAAAGCTTTGACATGACGCTAATGACGGAACTTGAACATCTCGCCAACAGAGGTTACACCGAGGGTTTCTACCGCCGACATGTGCCCAGCGAATATCAAAATTATGAGAAAGGCGTGTCAAACAACAACGCACAGCAGTTTGTTGCTGAAGCCGTTGAATATAACAGCCAAAATGGCTGGCTGACTTTCGATGTTAAAAACCGGTTTGAGAAAGGTGATCAAGTTGAACTGATCACCCCCGAAGGTAACATGTCTTTTACAATAAACACGCTGGAAAACATCAAGGGTGATCCTATTGATATCGCCCCAGGCTCTGGCCATGTCGTCAAAATCCCGGTACCAGAACTGGCTCTTAATCCTGATGGCGGTTTTGCCATGCTCATGAGGCACCTTTAAACAACTTTGTCGTAATGTGCGGCCGAATAAGCCCGCACAACACGCAAACCAAAAATTGTGACATTGTGATTTCACATAACCTGTCTGATAGCTTCATCTGAGCTTAAACAAACTCTCATTTTTAAGCACCTCATCGCTAACTCTGCCGTTGATTTCCATCAATACAAGAATAAGAGCAACAACTAGACTGTTTTCATGCAAATGAATGACAATAAATCCAATGTAGCTGAGCACCCCACTCTTACCCGCCGTCAGGGCAAGGTAACGGAGTTTGAGGTGATTCGCCTGTTGGAAAACTACCGACACCACCCTACGCGACCAATCAGTATTTCCATTGATTGCAACTCTTTCGCCTGGGTGAAAGAAAAGAACGGAATTAAATCTGCCGGGAATATCCTCAGTAAAGAAGTCTCCCTGTGGGCAGATGCGGTGGGGCACCGCACTGTCGACACCTTGTTACTGTGTTTCCCTTTCCGCTACCTTCAGCCCTATGAACTTACCGAAGTAATGCACGCTCTTGCGTCACGATTTTCTTTGGCTGAATCTGCATCGGATCGCTGTCACCGCGTGGCAACACATATCGACGAAATCAACAGCGATCATGTCGCCTTACTCAAGGGGCTTGGCTTTAACCACTATCAGATTGTACTCAGTCGCGACGACCTGGAGGACCTCAAGAAAATAGAGGACGTCACCAAACTCATCCGTCAGTATTCCTTCTCGGGCGTGGGAATACAGATACACGATGCCGACTGTCTCGATGACTTGCGAGACCATGTAATCCATGTAAAAACCAAGGTTAAACCGGACTACATCTACATCGGATGCTTGCCAAAGTTGCTCAGCCGCAACCTGGCCGGCGGTGGCACTATCATTTTTGACGGCGAGTACGAGCTTGAGGAGGACTGTATCAACCTCGGGGTAGAAGGCACCAGCTACCTGCAAAGCATGGTGCTACAGAATTTCTGCAATCCAGACCGCTACCTGGGCGCCATCGAAGAGGGTAAACTGCCCGTTAATACGGGGCCACTGAGCTTTTGACAGTTTTTTAACGGTTTGGCAGATTCGAATAAGATTTTTGGGATATAATAACGGGCTCCTGATTTAACCTTGGAACGCCCAATGCCCCCGCAATCTATTGCAAACCATCAGTGCCACCACAACGCACAGGTAAACTGTGCAGATTGCCGCCTTGCAGCAATCTGCCTCCCCATTAGCCTTCATGTCGATGATATCAGCAAACTTGATGAGATCATCCAACGAGGGCGCCCGGTACAGAAATCTGACCACGTCTACCATGCGGGAGAGCCTTTCCGCTCTGTCTACGCGCTCCGATCTGGTGCAGTGAAAACGGTAAAAGTGACCCAGGACGGACAAGAACAGGTTACGGGCTTCTATTTGCCCGGCGAGATCATCGGCATGGATGGGCTCGCGTCCAACCACCATACAAACTCTGCAATCGCTCTGGAAACCTCAGCGGTGTGTGAAATCCCCTTCAGTCGCCTCGAAGAACTCAGCACTCAGGTTCCCAACCTGCAGCGACGCTTTTTCCAGTTGATGAGCAAGGAAATCACTCAAGAGCAACAGCTCATCACCTTGTTAAGTAAGAACAGTGCAGATGAGCGCATCGCTTCACTGCTGTTGAGCATATCTACCCGCAATCACAACCGGGGCCTGTCTGCGAAAGAGTTTTACCTGCCCATGTCGCGCTCAGACATCGGAAACTATCTGGGCCTCACAATCGAGACCGTAAGCAGGGTGTTAAGCCGTCTTCATAAACAGGACGTTATCGCGCTCGATAAGAAACATGTGGTGATTTCCGATATGGACGCACTGCAAAACATCGCCTCTGTCGCCATCGAATAACAGCCTTTCATGCCAACCCATTCCCTACTGCATCAAGTCCTTGAGAGAGTTGATGCAGCAAACTCTGCCGACCCGAATACTGAGTATTGCTCCGATACCGGTGTTGAGGCCGCAAAAGAACTGCTGTATGGCCAGCGAATGAGCCAGTGCCTCTCTCTGTACCACCCTAAGGCCTCTGAACACTTGCAAATTGCTGCCCGTGCGCAACATATTGAGCGCTGGAGATCTCCCCGAAACGATTACCCCGAGGGAAGAGCCGGTTATAAGCAGTGGCGCAGTCAACTCAGCCTCATGCATGCGGCCAGAGCGGCTGAACTGATGAGCGAAGTGGGCTACGGCAAACAAGATTGCGAACGGGTACAGTTTCTTATTCAGAAACGGCAGCTGCGTCGCGACGAGGAGACACAGGCTCTGGAAGACGTTATCTGCCTAGTTTTTCTGCAATACTACTTTGAGGACTTTGCGGCTAAACACCCTAAACAGAAAATTATAGACATCCTGCAGAAGACCTGGCAAAAAATGTCCTCAACAGGCCAAAAGTATGCTCTTCAGCTACCGCTTAAAGATGCTCAAAAAACGCTTATCTCCGAGGCTTTAAATGCCTGACATGCTCGTATTAATCAAACACCTCCACGTCTGGTTTGCCCTTGTGAGTATCTCGGGCTTTGTCCTTCGTTTTATCTGGCTAAAGAACAAACCACAAATGCTGCAGAAACCTTGGGTAAGAATCGCACCGCACGTTAACGACACTGCCCTTCTTATATCCGGCATTTTCATGGCCTGGCAACTAGGCTACTCGCTTACAAATATCAACTGGCTAAGCATCAAGCTCACCGTTGTCGTTGTATACATTATATTTGGCGCCCTCACACTCAAGTTACAAATTCGGCTGTTATACAAATTTGTGCTTTTCGTGGCCTCATTAATACTTTTCTCTTCTATATTAATGTTGGCGGTTATTAAGCCGACCTCCCTTTAAACCCCCATCAAATCTAAGCTGCACCACTAGCCAACTTATTGTTCAACTGGCACTAGCATCATCCTGCGACACAAACGTTACACTTTCTTACAAGGAACTGGTTCACACTACTATTGACAACGTGTTCACGGGTCTTTTTAATGAATATGTAAACCAAAGAAACCTACTAATAACTACAAGTTTTATAGGGTGATGTAATGATGAAGACCATATTGACGATCGGTACCGCTATGTGCCTGGTACTCGCTTCAACGGTCTATGGATGTGACGAGGTGTGTTTAAAGGAAAAAGCAGAGACCAAGCATAAAATTGAATTTCCAGGCTACCTTACATGGAAGCACTGTGATGATACACGCATGACTTTCATGTCATCGTCTATTAACAGCCTGGACAACTACAAAACCAACCACTTCGATACGCGCTATAAGGGAGGCATGAGAAATATTAAAAATTTCGTATTGCAAAGAAAGGAGTGGCTAATGGAGTGTGACAATTACATGCAGCTGACCAAACGTGGCCGCATTTTTGACGACGCAACAAAAGACATTTTCACAGCCATGGACTCGGTTGCCAAAGAACTGGACGACCTGATTGCTGGCGTTACCTACTCTTCAGAAGTGGGGCAGGACTCCAAGGCCGTTATGACCGAACGCTTTGACAAATTGATTAAGCTCGTAGACGACCATAAACAGCTTATGCACTACAAAGGGCGCTACGTCACACGTTGAGCTAACTATTAACCCGGCAATTAAATAGATGATCCTATCTATTTAATTGCACGCCCTTGAAATACTGGCGAAAATGTGTAAATTTGCTGGTATTTCAAGGGCTTACATTGCCCTGCGGGCAATGGCGGCGCTTCCGTGCGCCGCCTATTAACTTAACAATAACTATTGCAAAGTTAATAGGGTATGGGTCAGAGATTATCAAAATAGAGAGTTTTAAAATGGTGGCGTTTAACGAAGTGACCCCGAAGCAGCTTTAAAGCTGACTTCGGGGCGTGGGGTGGGTGATTGCGTGTACCTGAGGTGCAGGTTCCGCAACCAGGTTTGATTGGGCCTTTCCTTTGCTGTTATAAAGCTGCAGAAAGGTAGTTGCTGGTGTTGATTTGTTTCAATCACGGTATTAATCATAGAGCAGGGGCTAGCTTGTGGATGTGTCTATGAAAGTCGTACATGTGTGCAGTTTCCATCGCCAGTATATCGTTTATTTGTAATGCTGATTGGGGTGACCATTCCCTTTGGTTTTGGGTAATGGTGTTTAACGAGTACAACAACCTTGGAGCGTTAGCCAATGAAAGCGGGGTACAATGCACAGCTTGCCGGGTAAGCTGGCTTTCAATTATGTATTATGGCCACGCGTCCAGCGCGAATAATTCATAAGAACGCGGGGTAATTACGCGTACCTCGCGAAATAACTGAGTTTGTGCGTTCCAGGCAAAAGGCCGGTTCAACCACTGTAACTTCTAGTCAGGGGCATCGATTTTTGGTTTTTTACCGCTGTTTAATGGTGCTTGGCAGTTTTTTCATCTTCCTGGCTGCCGGATGCTCGCAATGGCAATCGCAAGGTGGTGATAGAGCGCCGGTTGCCGCTAAATGCAGCACTGGCAAAGGGAAGGGCGCCAATCATTTGGTTGGGCCGTTGACGGTGCTCACTTTAAATATTGCGCATGGCCGAAAGGATGGCCGTAATCAGCTGTTGTTGTCGGGTAATACGATAAGAAGTAATTTGCTCGATGTGGCTGATGTTCTGGTAGGTAGTTCATCCCATATTGTGGCTTTGCAGGAGGCCGACGGCGTATCTCGTTGGAGTGGGGGCTTTAATCACGTTGAGGCACTTGCCGAGCATGCAGGGTATAGCAGCTATTGCCGAGCGAGCCATGCCAAGAGCTGGTTGTTTGACTATGGTACGGCCATATTGGCGGGTGCAGATCTACAGAACAGCCTCAGCTACACCTTCGACCCAAGTCCACCTACAATGAATAAAGGCTTCCTGCTGAGTGAAATACACTGGCAGCCAGATGCTAAGCACGCTGAGGTAGTGGTTGTGGACATTATCTCCGTTCATCTGGATTTTTCGCGCAAAAGCGTGAGAGAACAGCAGGTGCGTGATATGGCTCGTACACTTGCAGATCGCCACAATCCGGTAATTATCATGGGCGATTTTAATAGTGAGTGGTTGGATAGCGAATCTGTTATCGAGTTGCTCGCAGAACAGACGGGCTTACATGCTTATCGACCTCGCGACAAAAATCTGGGTACCTACCATTCCAAAGGAACGCGGCTGGACTGGATACTAATTTCCCGCGAGCTTCAATTCGAGGCATACGAGGTCTTGTCTGATATAGTCTCCGATCACTTAGCTGTAAAGGCAACAATAACGCCATCAGAGTTAAATAGCAGCCCTTGCTGCCAAAAGAATAAACAAGAGTATTGAATATATCATGAGTAACAGCGTAATTATTGAAACCGTCAGCCACTTTAAACGCATCTTTGGAATGGGGTTTGTGTTTGGCATGTTGGGCTGTTTCGCCGGTTGTGCGGTTTCTCCCACTAAAGAGTGCTATGTGGCGGGGGATTTACCTGCTCACTGTGTACCCGAAGGTGCGATAGAAGATGCTGCCACCAAGCGCTTATATGATGAGCGGCGTTGGCGCAAGCAGAGCGAGCTTCCTTTTGACCCGGTTGCACTGGGCTCAAGTGCTCAAATTCCGATCCATCATTCTCAGGTTAAAGTGTTCGGGCCTTCTCGCGATAATTCGCTGAATTCTCTGGCTGCGCGTTTGTGGTTAATCGATAACGCTGAGCACACCATCGATTTGAGCTACTACATCTTCAAACGTGATCCAGTCGGCTACGCGGTACTGGGCGCGCTGTGTAATGCGGTAAAAAGGGGTGTTGATGTGCGCATTATGGTCGACTCGGTCGGCTCTATTCACCCAACCCACACCGAACTAAAGGCACTTGAAACCTGTGGAAGAGACGCTGGTTTTATGAAAACTGCCAATGGCGAAATCACGACCCGCAGGGCCAGCGTACAGGCGGTCATATTTAATGCGATCACCAAATTTCATTACAATCGGCGCTCTCACGATAAGATCATTGTGGTAGATGGTCATTTCCCGGAGAAAGCAGCGGTAATAACCGGCGGCCGAAATATTTCGCTCGATTATTACGGTATTTATGCCGACGGCTCACCCGACTACACCGCATTTCGAGATGCGGAGATGCTGTTGCGACCAGTGGCAGGAGATGACCAGGAACACACTGTTGGCGATGTCAGTGAATATTATTTTAGTTTGTTGTTCTTGTACGAAGGGAATAAGCGCCTGCGGGTAAGTGAGAGGGCCCATGGCCAAAACAGCCCAGCTAAGAACGTAGAAAATACATATCGGCTAGAAAGAGATGAGGCACAAAAACACCTCGAATTTATACGTAACTCACCGGAAATCGCCAGCCGCTACCAAGCTATGGGTAGCTATATGAGTGAAGGGTTTCATATAGCGGAGGTGCGTTTAGCTCACCAGATGAACAACATGACCGCCAAGAATGTCACTACTGATGTTCGCGCAAATCTGGATGCCAACCCGAATTCAATTAACTACTTGCTCGATAAAATAGCCGATGAGCACATTTCTGCAGGTGAGTTGACCGGTACACTTCGCATTGTTTCCCCTTATCTGTTTTGTGCACGTTTCTACAACAAGGAAGGGGAGCTTATTTACGATGGTGCTCGGGAGCTACACAGTGTGCTGGAGAAAAATCCGAACTTGCGGATCGAGATTGTGACTAACTCTGTGCTCACTAGTGACAATATATTTGCCCAGGCTATTATCGATATGGATATGGCTCCTCGCTTGTTGCTCGATTCCGAGGCGGAGGCTTCCTGGCTAACGGGCTTGGACGATGGGGAGCTGGAATCTGAGTTGGTCAAAAGCCAGGAGTGGTTGGATATGGTGAATCATCCTCAAATTTTCATCTATCAAACTGGTAAATCCGATGCCAGCCTGATGGGAGGGGATGTTATCTATGGCAAGCTGCATGCTAAATACATAGTCGGAGAAAATGCTGGTTTTCTTGGCACCAGTAATTTTGATTACCGTTCAGAACTGTACAACAACGAGATGGGCTTCTTCTTTAAAAGCGAGGACATGGCGCAAGACCTCATTGATATCTTTGAAGAGCTGAAGCAAACATCACACCGCTGGGGTACGCCAGAATGGTTGGAAATGCGAAAGAAACTGATGGAGTCCGGGGGTATGAAGGGCAATAGTGCTAAAGGCCAGCGAGCAACCTTCAAGACGATACGTGCTTTAAACCTCGAGTACCTGATGTAAGTGTGTGCGGGGCGAGGGCCTCAACAGGGTTATTGTACATTGGGGGAGTCTGCTATGGGAAAGCACCTTCCGCACCACATGAACCGATGCAAGCAACTCCGAAGTGGTAAAATCACGGGTGCATAAAAAAGCAACAGTATTGCGCTATTAACCGGCAATTAAATACTCGCGAAAATTCGTGAATTTACTAGTATTTCAAGGGCTTACATTGCCATGCAGGCAGTTCCGGCGCTTACGTGCACCGCCTATAACTTAACAATAGGTATTGCCAAATTAATAGTACTGGGCGACTATGCATAGTAAGTTCTACAGGTGGGCGGGATTTTGATTTTAAGACATTTTTTATTGAGAGCGTTTCAAATTTATTGTATCTGTGTCTTTAAGGCTGTTGCAGCGGTTTCTGCTCTGCTAGTTGTTTCCGGCTGTACCATAATTGAGTCTGCAGAATATCCCGTGGATACACGAAATATTATATTGACTTTTGATGATGGACCCAGCGAATCGATCTCTACCGAGCTGCTGGACGTGTTACAAAAGCATCAGGTTAAAGCTACCTTTTGTTATGTGGGGCGAAATGTAATGAAGGCGCCGCAGTTGGTAAGCAGAGCTTACAAGGAAGGGCACGAATTTGCGATTCATTCGTTCGATAGAAATTATCCGACATTGTGGACCGCTAGCACACTCGAAATCGATATTCAGAAAACTCGCTCGGCGATATATGGTGCGGTCGGCCATGAGAATTTTACTATCGATCTTTACAGACCCCCGCGAGGTTTGGTGACTTTGTCGGTAATAAAGGCGACTAAGCGCTTAGATTTAGATCTCGCGCATATCACCTTTTATTCCTACGATGCACCTGCAGGGCCGGACAAGGCCGCGAAAGTTTTACGCTCCATGCAGCGCAACCTTAAGCGCTATAACGGCGGTGCAATCGTGTTTCATGAGAGCCGATTTAAACCGGACGTGGAAGAAGACGACAACGTGAATAAAACTTGGGTGCCCGACGCAGTCGACCAGCTAATTGTGTGGGCTAAGGACCATGGGTATAAGTTTGTGCAATACCCAAAGCCCCAGCAGGCGAATTCACAACTTTAATTAATAAGCTCGGGCATGACCTTAACCAGAATATTCGCTAATCTCGATTGGTTAAAAGGTTTGGTAAGCACGCCGTTAAAACCGATTTCTTTGTATTTGTCCGAGTCATCTTCCATGGCATGTGCAGTCATGGCGAAAATCGGTGTTGCTTCACGCTGTTGCTGTTGTTCCATCGTACGTATTTTTCGGACAGCATCAATGCCGTTTAATTTGGGCATTTCTATGTCCATAAACACTAGAGGGTAGTTGGACTGTTTTAGTTTTTCGATGGCTTCTTCGCCGTTGCGGGCAACGTCATAGGGGATCTGAAGGTTGTTCAACATCTGGCCCACAATTTCCAGCAGTATGTCGTCGTCTTCTGTAACCAGCACCCTTTCGGGTGTGGTGTCGTTAAATGCAGAGCTAGCTCCCAAATGCCCGGAGAGCGAGGCTTGATTAAGCTTGGTTAATAGTCGCCTGGAGGTGCAGGGCAGAGTAATAATGATTACCTCGCTCTGTTGCGCGAGCTGAGTAATTTCTGCTTCAACCTGCAGTGGTCTTATCAATAAAAACTGCGAAGCGGGCAGACAGGCTTTCCATTGATGTATGGCTTCATTGTCGTGCGTTTCCAGTAGTACTAATTCAATTTCGCTTTGAACCGAGAGTAGTTTTGGCAGGTCATCGACTGCGCTGACCAGCACCTTACAATTGAGCCTTCGCAGACGGGTGGATAGGTCTTTGGTGTAATCGCCTTTTTCGATAATGACGGTGCGCTGGGTTAACATCGGTGCAGCAACCTGAGCGAGAGGGAAGCTCAAACGGGTGTGAAATACGCTTGTATCCGCAGTGAGCCTGGCGAGCAGCTGCCCACCAAGGGATGCGCAGAGTTGCTGACAAAAATCCAAACTGCGATTGCTATCGTCATCGCTGTTCAGCGGTTTTAGGCTGAAAGCGTCAAAATCAGTGTCTGATACTGACACTTCGAGCTGAAGGGTTTCGCTATTTTCCGCGTTGAAATCAAAGCCTAGCCGAAGCTCTGTAGCGTTAGTTCTGCGAAGTGTATTGGTAATCAGGTTCACCACCAGTTGCTGTACTCTGGCACGATCTCCAATACACATTGGTTGGAGCTCAGGGGCTGCGTTTAAGCTCAGCGTCAGGCCACGTTTTGCGATTCGTTCGGAGACTATATCCAGCGCATCGTCCAGGCTATCTTCCAGATAGAAGCTTTCTTTGCGAACGGAAATCTTGGCTTGTTCGATATTGGATATGCTCGATAAGTCGTTTACCACATGCAAGAGGTATTCTGTCGAGTGATGCAGTTGAGTGGTGTAACGGTCGACAATAGGGTTCGAACTGGACTGTAAAATGAGCTGAGACAGCCCCAGCAGGTGGCTGATGGGAGTGCGAACCTCGTGCCCAAGTCTGGCGATAAACTCGGATTTGGCCGTGTTGGCCAATTCCGCTTCCTGCTTGGCGAGTTCGAGTTCTTTGAGTGCGCGCAGCAATTTTTTTTCAGCGGTTTGTCGTTGCGAAATCTCGTCCTGAAGTCGGGAGTTCCACGATTGATAACGCTCGCGTTCACGCTCTTCACTGGCTGATATGTATTTATAGTCGGCTTCGGGCAGGTGCTTTCCTTTGGCCCACTCCTTCGCAGCGATAAGCTCTTCACCTGTTAACAAAAATGCGTCTTGCTGTGTGTTATGCCAAGTGGAAAAGCTCGCGTTGTAGGGGCGTTGTTCTTGCAGCATTTCGGCTAGCCAGGCAGGGTTAAATATTTCTTTGTAGAGCTTGGCTCGTATCGAGATAACGCCGTTGTGAATATTGACGATACCTGTAAGCCCAAAGCGGGAATAATCCTCTTTTTCTATGTGTATAACGCCTGTGCTTAGCAAGCGGCCGTATGCTTCCAGGTTAAACATGCTATTAGCATCGTCTTTGACCATGCGGTCGCGAATCGTTCGCAGGTGTTCTGGTCGATCTTTATTTTGCCAGTTATCGATAATCTCGTCGTGGATTAGCTTGTCCAGCCACGCCGGTAGCGACTCGCTATCGTCGGGAGGGCTGTTATCGCTGACTAGCTGGCAAAGCTTTTGAGTAAGGAAGGGCTGGCCGTTGGACCAGTCCAAAATGCGCTCCAGCAGTAATTCTGCCGATAACTTATCAGCAGCGAGGCCGGGGATGAGTTTGTGTGCCTGAAATTTGTTAAAACCTAGTAACTCAATGGGCTTGCCGATATTAAAAGGCGATTTTTGCTTGTTGGAAACCAAATCTTGGGGGAGTGCAACACCGAAGAAGGCGAATTGGAGTTTGGCGAGAGCTGGATGATCTGCCCTGCGGTTGTATATGGCCCTTACCGAAGCAAAAAAATCGTCTGCCGGAAAGGGTAGGCTGAGCACACTATCAATTTCATCAAAAAAAAGTGCAAGTTCGGTTTCGGGGAAGTCTTCAATCAGTTTTTCGAAAAGCTGTGTTAGTTTTGCTGGCGGCGAGGCGTCGCCATGCTGCTGCCACCAAGCGAGCATTTCCTGCATGGTGTCAGGGTAGTAAACCCGCCATATTTCACTAATCAGACCTGCAAACCATTGCTCGACTGTGACCTGTACCGTTCCCAGGCGACTGATATCGACAAAACAGCACTTGTAACCAATTAACTGCAGCTTCTGTTTAACGTGCAGCAATAGCGAGGATTTCCCCATTTGCCGCGAATTAAAGACATAGCAGATTTCACGGTTGAGCAGCGCTTCGTATAGTTGAGCATCAGCATCTCGTTCTATGTAAAAACTGTTACTGGCCGAAACGCTGCCGCCAATCTGGTAGTTGTTGATACCGCTCTCCAAGTCAGTTTTGAGTTAGAGGTTGTCGAGCAAATACTTTGAAACGCGAGGGTTAATGGGTTCTGCTACACCTTGGTTCAACCTAAGCAATCCAAGTTTTTCCAATTGGTAGCTTTCGATGGGCTTTAATGCGGGTTTATCTTTTGAGTGAATTTTTCGGAATCCGGCTACAGCATTTACATTGGTTTTCAGGTCGGCCAGTAATTGGTTGAGAAAGTCGTTGTAGGCGCTTCCAGGGTGGTCAACTGTATCGAGCGTTGTTTTCAGTTTTTCCAGTGGACTATCCATAAAGCCCTGGTTGTCACTGGCCAGGGTGTAGAGGGTCAGTTGTGTCAGGTAGGGGTGCCCACTGAAAGCAGAGTGTAATACCGATACCGGGTTACCGCTCATACCATCGGCACGCCAGTTAAACCCGTATGCACGGCCTAGTTGTGCAATTTGTTCTTGGGTGAAGGGCGTGAGATCTACAGCTAGACCGACGTTAAACGGGGACAGGTTGAGGTCAAGTTGAACGTATACTTCGGTGGAGTAAACCAGTATTTGACGCAGCTTTTGCATCTGTTCACTGTGTTTGGCTTCTTCAAACCAGGAACGGAGTAGCGGTAAAAAGTCTCGGCTGATGTTTTCGTAGTCGAAAACCTGGTTAAGCTCATTAATCACCAGCACCACGGGTGCGTCGCTCTTGGCCAGAACCTCCTGCTGGATAAACTGACTACAGCTAAGTTTGCTGCCCGTAAGCGGGTTCCAGTGTTTTTCTATATCGCTTTCCAGTGATAGCTGATGACAGATTTGCAGGCAAATCCATTTCAACAGTTTTTCCAGGTCGTTAAGAATAGAAGAATCGGCTTGTTGAAAGTCGATAACCACCCGTTGATAGCCTTCTGATTCTGCGTGGTCCAGCACACGCAGCATCAGCGAACTCTTACCGAGGCCCCGCGGTCCACGGATACGCAGCACAGAACCGGGGCGGCATATTTCGTTGTACGCACGTGCTTCGTCGGCTGACCGCTCGATGTACAGGGGCGAGCTGAATATCAGAGCGCCGCCGGGCGGCTCCAGCTGCGCAAGCTGGTTTTCACTTTTTTCGGCGAGCTTTTGCTCCAGCAGTTGACGGAAATTACGTTTGGTCACCTGCTGGCCTAAGGCATCGCCCAGCGATTTCCACAACTGAGAGCCCGATTTTCGTACGTAGTCGTGGTCATAACCGGTATATTCGCTGACCAGGTTATACCCCATTCCCACCCAGGAAAGTCTGAAAACCTCGGTTTTAGCGAGGTTTACTTCGTCGACAGGCAACAGTGACAGGAGAATATCTTTGGCTTCCTGGTGATTCATAGGGTGTCCTTTTGTTGTTAGATCGAATCGATGAGTTCAAGCAGTTCAGTTGAGTTAACAGGTTTACCGATAAAAGCTGCAGCACCGGCCCTCAGTGCCTCTTCGTGATCGGCAGCTTCGGGTAAGCCGCTGATAATAATAACGGGAATGTCTGCCAGTTTCGTGTCTTTTTTTAAACTTTTCAATACGGTGAGCCCGTCCATTTCGGGCATCATCATGTCGAGTAGAACCAGTCTGAGGTCATCATACTTGAGCGCGATATCTAATGCTTTTTGCCCGGATGTGGCCGCTTTGAGCTTGTAACTGCCTTTGAGTATACCGCTCAGTAAGTGAATGTTGGCCGGTTCGTCATCAACCACGAGAATAAAGCCGTCTTCTGAATTCATAAAGGCCTCCCTTGCTGCTATTAACCCGGCAATTATTAACTTAACAATAACTATTGCCAAGTTAATAGTTTAGGAAAATATGGGTGTGTTGGGTAGTCCATATTGTTCCGTAATTCGGGTATATTTGGCACTTTTTTGTTTCGCGTCGCGATACTATTGATTCGGCAATAACTATAGATAAGTTAATAGGCGGTGCATGGAAGCGCCGCCATTGATGTTTCGATTTACCGGTTCAATGTATATACAGGTGCCAAATGGGCGATTGGCTGTCACAGGTGTGCTTAGCAGCTGCATAGGTCTGGCTACCTCAGACAGGCCAAAGTGTTATGCAATTTGGACCCTGACAGTGGTTCCGTTTGGGGTAGGGCAGGTTTTAATTGCAGAGTTGAAGTATTACGCCAATGACCTGTACGAGACCTTTAGAACTATGAGTACCAATCCCAACGCATCTTCCCATGTAGCCGAATTGGCAATAAAAAACGCCTTTCAATTGTCAAAAATCGCTCAATTTTGTGCAAGCTGTTTTCGCCTCAGCAGTGAGGATGAAGCCATAAAAGGCTTGAAGGAAACCCTCCAAGATATGGGCATCTCAGGATACCTGAGTGTATACGGTATTAATTTTATTAAAGCGGCGGTGGGCAAAGGCATTCAGGAGTTGAATCTGGAGCGCGTACCACGAGTGGACGATGGCAAAATTACTCAATTTGAGGACGGATTCACCTACCAGGGAGAGTTGCTTCGTTTTATCTATAACGGTGTGGGTGTTAACCCAGAACAGAGAGGGCTGAGCTGCGACAATGTGACGATACTGCTGGACTATTTTGATCAGCTGATGCTTTGGCGTCGCGAAAAGGCCGAAGTGCATGCCGCTCAGGAGCGCCGTAACCAAAACAGTATTGAACAGCTAATAAGTCTTATTAACACGTCTGCCGATATAAGTTGGCAGAATATGCAGGAGATGTGTCAGGGTGTGTATTCCAAACTGATGATGCTTTTACCTCGCTTAGGCTTGGATTTAGACCAGGAGGAGCAAATCATTTCATTGGTTGGACGCATTGTTGAAGACTATCGCCATTGCGTAGAAATTCAGGAAAAAAATAAAGAGTTGATTCTTGGGTATTTTAACGACAATGCGTGCTTGGCTTCCAAGCTCTAAGCTGACCAGGAGATAGCAGGTCTTGAAGCGCGCTTATCTGAAGTGTTGAATGCACTACCTCATTTCTGAAGGTGTCTAAGGCTCAAGCGACGATTTTTCATGTGGCTTGATTTGTTTGTACTCCAGAAGGGAAGTAAATAGGTCTATGATGCTAACTGTATTGTCTTGTTGAGCCTTTCTTTCTTCGGCGTTCAGCCCTGTTTGAATCACAGTGACCGTGACTTGTTTACTTTTATAGCGGAAACCACCTTCGGAATGAATTAAGCCATTTTTCAATTCATTGTGTATTAAGGTGTGCGTTAGCATGGAAACCCCACTACCCATGCTGATGTGCATTGGTCTTGGATGGTTAACGGTAAGGTAACCTTTCACGCCGATATCCTCTAATGCCCAAGTAAGCTCGCCAATCACCACCCACGGCGACTTCTCACTAAATGCCGCTTCGCTAAACCGGGAAAAAACCGAGGTTTTGGCAAATTTTTCCAGGCTATGCCGAATTGTTTCAGCAATATGTTTAGACTTTTTCATTTCTAACACCCAAAATATAGGGAGAGAGAAATATGGCGCAAAAAGTTGCGGCAGGGTATGGCAGGGCACTAGGATGTCGCTTGAGGTAAACAGTTAGACTGAATTAAAAAAGTAAGTGCACGTAAGGTAGGGTTTATTGACGTCACATTGAAGGACTAATTACACACATGTGCGGGCGAGTTTTTCTATTAACTTGGCAATAGTTATTGTTAAGTTAATAGGCGCACGGAAGCGCCGCCATTGCCCGCAGGGCAATGTAAGCCCTTGAAATACCAGCAAATTCACACATTTGCGCCAGTATTTCAAGGGCGTGCAATTAAATAGATAGGATCATCTATTTAATTGCCGGGTTAATAGCATAATAGGTAAAACATTAATTACCCCTAACGACAAATGGCGGTCTGCCGCTGGGTAATTGTTCCCTCATTCCACTACAAACAGGAATAAATCATGAGCAAGAAGCCAGTCTATCGCATATTACTCAACGGTAAGAAAGCGGGTATTCCCGCCATACGAGAAGCCATTTATAAAGCCAGAGATCAGTATACTGAGGCTGATATTCAAGTACGTGTGACTTGGGAGTACCGCGATCTGCATCGATTTGTACAGGAAGCTGTGAATGAAAGTGTAGACCGGTTGATTGTTGGCGGTGGTGACGGATCTGTCAATGAGCTTGTTGACGCTTTAGCGGCCCATCCGCTTGAAGCGCGAATTCCCTTTGGCATACTACCGCTGGGTACCGCCAATGACTTTGCGACTGCGTGCCAAATTCCAACTGGCCACTATGAAGCGATTAGTCTCGCTATTGAGGGTAGGGCGGAAGCGATTGATATTGGCCGCTGTAACGATCGTTTTTTTGTCAATATTGCTGCGGGTGGTTTTGGTGCTCAGGTAACGGCCGAAACCCCCGTAGAATTAAAGAACTTCCTTGGCGGTAGTGCTTACACGCTTACAGGGCTTGTGAAAGCGTTAAATTTTACACCCTATCCTGGCGTGGTTTCAGGGGATCACGGCGAGCTTACGGGTGGTCTGATTGTGGGGGCTGTATGTAATGGACGCCAGGCGGGAGGAGGGCAACAGCTAGCGCCTACCGCCTATATCAATGATGGGGTGTTAGATTTTGTGATGATGACAGAATTTCCCATTGAAGACTTGAACTTGGTCATTAAGGAAGCGTTAGACCCCCAAGTTTCAGGAAAGTATGTAAAGCGCTTTCAGAGCAAAAAGCTGAGTTACCAGTCTCTCGCAGAGGCTGCTGCTCCTTTAAACCTGGACGGTGAACCCTACCACCAGAACTCTATTGAGTTTGAAGCGGTTCCCGGCGCAGTTCAGCTTGTTGTTCCTGACAACTGCCCTGTAATCTTGTAGAGTTTGATGAAACCTTTTCTAGCGTGTTCCGCTTATTCTCGGGCGGCACGCAGCTCTTATTGCTACATTTCCTTGATTTTACTGAAGTATTTTTTTGCTGCTCCTTGAATTTTCCAGCATAGACGCTTATTACAATCAGAAAATAGTTGTGGCTACCTGTGGCAATGATGAAACAGCCCTGTTGCTAGACATTAGTTGCTTTGCTGCCGTGGAGAAATGCACTGGGGCTAACACCTGTCCAGCGTTTGAAGGCATTACTAAACGCAGATGTCGATGAAAAGCCTAACAGTAGTGCTGTTTTCTTCATCGAATAGTGTTGCTTGGCCAGATAATTTTTAGCCAATGCCTCTCGCGTATCGTCTTGCAGACTACTGAAGGTTTCGTCTTCATCAGCCAGTCTTCGTTGCAATGTTTTCGAACTCATATGCAGTCGGCTTGCCACTTCAGACTGCGCTACATTGTGGTAGCTATTATTCTTTAACAATTGCGCCTTCACCGCTTCCGAATAGCTTGTACTGCTTTGCTGGAAGTGACGACGTAGAATTTCGTCATTGACCGCTGTCAGTTCGTCACTGGCAGTGAGCAGGGGTTTGTTAAGAACGTCTCGGGAGAAAACCATTGTGCAGGTTTGTGAGCTGATTTCAACATCGCAACCGAGTAGCTCTTTGATATAAACCGCTCGCCGCTGCGTCCACAACGGTTTCGGGATGATAGCTAGCTGCGGGCTTATCATTTCAGCTGCGGTAAGGCGACACATCTGTATGATTAACGCGGCCGCGAAGTCCAACCCGTGCACTGCTGTGCGCATACTGGGGTAGAGGTCCACCGCTTGGACGCTTACAGTGTCCAGCTGTACAACAAGCGCAAAATGATATTTATTACTGATCAGTTTACTGAAGTCACAGAAACGCTTCAGACCATCCAGCAAGCAGCGGCTGGCGAGCCAGGACAGACCCAGCGCCTTCAGTGTTGCTGGCTGCACGGACATTCCAGCCTCAAAACCGATATCGGGGTTACGGGTGAGCTGCGCTGCGCTGGTCCAAAGTTTCCGCATGTCTTGCGCGGGAATGCGTGCGTATTCCTCCGCTTCCTGCGGCGGATCGATGCCCGCGTGGGCATACAGCTGATTCTGAGGCACTCCATGCTGTTCACAGGTTTTTGCAATCACATGAGCGACTATTACAAGGGTAGTGGCATCTTTCATTATGATTTACTCATTATCCATCCAGGCTTTTCAGGCTCTCTATTGAGAAGCCCATTGTTTAACTTACTTCTCGTTTCGCTCAGCATCCCACTGTGACTACGATCAGCCCATATTGCGTTTCAGAAGGGGCTCCAGTGCCACCTGGTTCGCTGTAACGTACGTAGCAGCCTGAGCCTTCAGTGGTATCGAAGCCAATCTTGACCCGGCTACTGTTACCACTGATACAGCTTTTACTGAAGCAGGTTGCCAGATTGTCTGAGGTACTTATTAAATCTGTAATTCCGGCACGGCTCTCTGCTCGGGCCTCTGGGTAGCCGTATTTCAGCTCCATGGGCAGGCCTTCATAGTCTACGTTTGTGCTTCTCTCTTTCTCGTGTTCTCCCTCTATAGAGGCCAGTAGGTAGGCATTTGTTGCTGCCACCTCTATTGAGGCCCTTACTTGCTGCAGTGTGGCGATGCGAGCTTCGGTGGATAAATCTTGATATTTAGGCAGTGCTGTGGCCGCGAGAACACCAACCAAAACGAGAGTGGAAATCAGCTCGATTAGGGTGAAACCCTTATTTGCTGTTATTTGGTATCGAGTTGTCATCGTAAGCCTCTTTAGTCGGTAGTTGACTAAATAGTAACCAGTAAGGGGTGCTTTGAATGTGTCACTTTTGTTGTCGTTTGTGGTCAAGATTTCCGCTACATGCGTGCGGGCGAAACACACATTCTAATCGGGTATTCGAAAATAAATTGGGTTCAGAGTTAGGAAGGTGGCAAGGTTTTATACCATTGTGATGCTTGTGCTATACCTGATGGGTGTTAACAGGCTCTTCTGGCGATGTTGCCGGCTAGTCGGTTTCAAGCACTTCTGCGTATTGGCTCTTAATTCGCAGTACCTCCTCGAGAATGCCAGTAAAGGCGTTTACCATTATGGGATCAAAATGTTTGCCAGATTCTTTGTCGAGTAATTCTAATGCTGCATCGACTGTCCAGGCTTTTTTGTAGGGTCTTTCCGTGGTGAGAGCATCGAAAACATCGGCCACAGCCACGATTCTTGCCGGCAGAGGAATCTCATCACTTTTTAGACCGCGTGGATAACCGCTGCCATCCCACTTTTCGTGGTGGGTGAGGGCGATCTCCCGAGCGAGTCTTAATAGCGGGTTAGTGTGTTCCCCAATAATCTGTGCGCCAATTTCGGGGTGGGTACGCATAACCTCCCATTCACCTTTATCCAATTTGCCTGGTTTTAATAAAATATTGTCTGGAATACCAATTTTACCGATGTCGTGCATTGGTGAGGCTTTAAGAATTAAGTCACAGTAGGCTTCGTCGAGCCCCACGGCGCGGGCCAGAAGTTTCGAATAGTGACTCATGCGTTTTACGTGCATGCCCGTTTCGTTGTCTTTGTATTCTGCTGCGCGGCCGAGTCGCAAGATGATTTCTAAGCGTGACTGTTCGAGTTCCTCCGTTCTTACCTGGACCATGCTTTCTAGGTGTCGTCGCTGGTCATATAGTGCAAGGTGGTTTTTAACACGCGTTCTTACAACAGCAGGGCTGATTGGTTTGGTAATATAGTCGACTGCCCCCATATCCAGGCCTTTTTGTTCGTCACTCACTTCTCCGAGAGCGGTTACGAATATGATGGGAATATTGGTAGTCAATACATTGCTTTTAAGTGTTTCGCAGACTTCGTACCCGTCCATTTCCGGCATCATCACATCCAGTAGAACAATATCGGGGGGCGAGTCGGACAAACATATTTTTAAGGCGTCTTTTCCGCGCAATGCAGCTTTAACTTTGTACTCGTGCTTTAAAGCCTTTGATAGTACATCGATGTTGCTGGATATGTCGTCAACAATTAGCACTGTGGCATTGGCGTGCATGGATCAGTCCTCAGAGAAGTCCAGTTTGTTAATTAGTACGGTGGGTTGAATCGAGGCGCTATTTTTCCTTAAGGTCATAATATAATTGAGAACTGTTCGCGTAACTTTTACACCAGATGGAACATAGATGCAACCTTCAGCGGATTTCAGTGCTTCTGCGAGTACCATTCCCGGTATCAGATTTTTGGTTTTTACCGGGTAAGAACCTGTCTCGTCCTTATGCTGCAGGGGTAGTAGGGGAGCGTACTTGTTGATAAAGTCGCGGATTGTTGCAGAGTCTGCACCAATTTTATTGTCGGCCATAATTTTGGCTGCTCGCAGCAGCAGTATGCCGAGCATTTCCGGGTCTTTTTCGTACTTACCAAAATTGGCGGTTTCATCGAGATTCAAGTTACGGTTACGAAATACTCGGTGTGCGAGCGCAGATTGCGGGATCTTCTGTAATATCTCCAAGCCCATACTGAGATCAGAGTCGTCGGTTTTTCCTGCGGCTGAAAACTCGTTGAGCGCAGCGAAGATAGCGCTCATATGGTAGTCGCTAGCGTAGTTTGCGTCATAGGTGTTCATTATTGAGCGCATGGTTTCGACAATGTCAAAGCAGGCGACTTCATCAGGCTTTCCGGAAACCACAAAGTAGTTTGCTACGGCCTCGAGTGTTTTTAACGACTCTCTTTCCTTTTTCTCTTTTTCGTACTGTCTGAACTTTGCGAGTTGTATGTTGGAGGAGATTCTTGCTTTCAGTAGGGTCGCACTTACGGGTTTTGGTATGTAGTCACTGGCGCCTAAGCTGAAGCCTTTGCGTTCGCTGGCGTCATCGTCGAGTGTAGATATGAATACCACGGGGATGTGACTTGAGATTGGGTTGGACTTAATCTGTTGGCACACTTCAAACCCATCCAGCCCGGGCATGAGTATATCGAGAAGAATAATATCGATATCGCCATCTTTTTCGCATAGCTCAATAGCTTTCTGACCACTAATCGCGGCCTTGACTTTAAAGTGTTTTTCTAACAGTACTTTGAATACATCAATGTTTTTCGGGTTGTCATCAACCACCAATATCGTGTAACGGGTCATTCTTCCGGTCCGGGTTCTATCAAGTTGTTTAGTGATTGCAGAGCGTCGTCAAAAAGGTAATTTTTTGCCATATCCAGAATATCATCAAGGGCTGCATTCGTGCTGTGTCGTACGGCCTGCTCAAGATAATCGATAGCTTCAGTATCGTTATCAGCTAGCAGTTTAGACGCAGTCACTAGCAGTTCATTCAGTGTTTCTTTGGAGATGTTTGCCGGTTTTATTTCTGCTGCTTCTACGTTTTCCTCAAGAATACGCTTTATTTCAATTTCTGTTTTTTCGCGAGCCGTACAAAGCTGCGCCCAAATCTGCTTGTCTATCGCCTGCTCGTTGCGACTGCTGTTCTCTATGGCTAATAGCAGTTCCGAGAGCGGATTAGCTCCAATATTCATTGCCAGGCCCTTTAAACTGTGGGCGATCGGGTTCAGCTCAGAAAGTGGTGGCTTATTGCTAATAGTGGGGTTGAACATTCGAATTTTGTCCATCTGACTTTCAAGAAAATCTCTAAGCAGCTGGCAGTACAACTTTGTATTGCCACCTAAACGTGACAGAGCTTCGCTTTCATGAACAATTGCAGCTGGCTCATTGTCGCTAGCCAGAGGCTGATCGTGAAGGCCGCATAGCTTGGCGACCTCTGCGAGGTTAACAGGGTTAACCACTTCTGTTCCATACAGCCGTGCGGAATACGCCCCGTCCCTGGGGTTAACCGCGTCTGTTCCATACAGACATGCGGAATACACCCCGTCCCTGGGGTTAACCTGGTTTGCTGGCAATTTGCTCAGTGCAGGTACCGCATGTGCGGTAGAAAGCGTCGCAATTTTGGCGTGTCCATTCTTCTGCATATGTTGTTTAACGATGTGTTCAGCTTCGGTCGCGTCACAAGAATCCAAGTCTATAAAGTATAGCTGAGTTCGTTGTCTGTAGACTGGTGTGTCTTCGGGCGCACAAATTGAAATTCCCACTCCTCTGGGGGACAAGTAATCTTGCCAGAGGCCGAGGTAGGGGAAGTCGGTAGAAAGTATTGTGACATGTTCAACGACAGCGTTTTCGAGCTTGGTCTGGTCTTCCGCTGGGGAGCGGCCGGAGGTAGTTTCGCCTTCTGGGATGATAATGCGCACCGGTATTTGGAGCGAAAATGTACTGCCAAGCCCCTCGGTAGAAATCACCTGAATATCAGCGTTCAGGGCTGTCGCGATTTGCTTACAGGTAGCAAGGCCGATTCCTGTACCTTCAAAGCTCCTGCTCTTGGAACCGTCGGCTTGTGAGAAGGGTTCAAAGATGCTTTGTAATTTACTTGAACCTATGCCAATACCGGTATCTTCAACCTCAATAGAAAGAGTTTCGTAATCCTGAATATTTGCTAGGGAGCCGATACACCGGACCGTAAGAGAAATTTCACCTTCGGGAGTAAACTTGAAAGCATTGGATAGGAAGTTGCTCACGATGACGTGAATCGACGTTGGACTGGAAAAGATTAAAGCATTTGAAGGTAGATGACTGGTGTAGTTGAAGGTCTGTTTTTGGCTTGGAAATGACTCGCTTTGAAAGCCTTGGATTAGCTCTTCCATGAGGCGCTGAATATCAAATTCGTAGGTATTGAAATCAAAGGCGCCTGTTTCAATGTCTGAAAAGTCCAGCAGATCGTTAACCAGCGAGATTAGCTTTTGAGCAGAGCTTCTAATCTTCTGTTGATACTTTTGAACATCTTCCAAGCGCTCGGATTCTTGTATTAAGTCGGTATAGCCGGAAATAGTATTAATGGGGGTTTTTAACTCGTGGCTAATATTTGAAATAAACTCGGACTTTATCTGGTTAGCGTCATCGGAAATCTTCTTCGCTTCCAATAATTTTCGTTCAGTTTCCACTCTCTCCGAAATATCCCTGATGGAAATTATATGTACCAGGCCACTGATTTCTTCGACAGTATTCGAAGTGACCTCAATGGGTATGAACTGGTTGTTAGCATTTGTCAGCGTAAGTTTATGGGTCTTTTTAATCACATCGGCAATCGTGATGTTTTCTGGAAGCAAGTCTTCAAAGGTGTGTTTCGTTTGTGTAGGGTCTAATTGTCGCATCAGCTCTTGAGCGTTAATGTTAACGTATATTGTTTTTCCGTTTTGATCGATAAGGAGGGTGGGGTCGGGCAAAGAGTCGAGCAATACTTCGAAACGAGTCAGGCTCTGCAGCAGGTTTTTTTCCAGTAGTTTTTGTGCACTGATGTCGATGAAGGTTCCAATCAGGTAGTGGGTATTGTTGATGGTGATGCCCCGACGGTTGTAAATGCCTTGCCGCTTTACGCCGTGGCCGTCAACAACCTGTATCTCATCGGAACTTTGATCGTTGGTTTTAAGGGCTATTTTGTCTATAGCGGTCAGTCTTTTGAGAGAGTCGTCATCCAATAAGTCTGTCGCTTCAGGACCCCTTCCAATGATGTTTGATTTGGCTGTGCCAGTAAGCTCTTCGAAGGCGTGGTTACAATCCAGAAACTTGAGTTCCTCATTCAGAACAAAAGATGGCGCTGGTTGGGCGTTATAGACTTCAACTTTGTAATCTATCTGCGCCTTAAGCAGATCACGTGCGCGCTGTCGCTTTACGATAAAAACGCAGGAGATAATGCCGATAAGAAAAGTCAGAGCTACCGGCAGATAGATATCGAAGGCCTCATTTTCCAGGAATAAATTGGAAACGGGGACGGTTTTTGCCCGTAATTGAAGGCCTGTCAGGTTTTTACTTTTCTGCCACCGCAGCTCAGAGGCTTGCCGCTTTTCTTGGGGGGTTCTTGACAGGTGAAAGTAGTTGAGCTGCATGTTACTTTGCGTGTCAAACAGTGTTATATCGATGTCTAGACCAAGCGCATAGGCTTTTTGAGCGAGGCTATGTTCAACTAATTCACTTAAGTTGATTGTGGCCTCTATTGTGGTCGGGATGCTGGCCAATGTTGTGACAGGGCCTCGGTAAACCACCTGGTTGTTAAGCACTCGAAAATGCCCCGCTTCAAAATGTTGGTCTATCCGTTTTATGTGTTTTATGTAAGGCGCTAATCGTTGAAGTGCGGTTAAAACGCTGGCGTCTGCACTCGCTGCAAGCTCTTGGGAGGTGTGCAGGGTTGGCGCTACAAAATTCAATTTTTGGGGAATGCCCCGAAATTCACTTTCGATTGAATGAAAATGGCTGTTGCTGGCCAGATTCAGAAGCTTGGACCGTTGCTTATGTTTGATACTGACTTGCAGTGCCCACAGGATTGTTGCACAAATTATCGTCAGAACAATCGCAATCGACAGAAAAGGGTTCCGTTTGATTGTATGTTCTAGCATATTTGAGTCCTTCGTTAGCTTGTCTCAATAGTAGCCCACAGCAGCGGTAAGCTCTTGTTTTAACTGTGTCACCTAAGGGACTAGAGTGTAGGCATGGTCGAATTCCGTCTCTCTTCTGGCTAGAATGGGGCAAAAAATATAGGATTGCCGAATGAACAGAAAATCGTTTGTCGCTCAAATGTCGAGTATGGGGCTGTTGAGCGCTGTCAGCGGGCTGCTTAGCTTCACGCTTGGGGCGATGGTGCTACTCGGATGGTACACCAACAACGCTGCTCTCATTCAGGTCAACCCAAATTTCGTACCAATGCAGTACAACACCGCGCTTGGCTTCGTACTTGCCGGCGTGTCTGTCTATTGGGCGTTAACGCGCCAACGCTGGTACGTATACGCTTTTGCCGGAACAGCATCGCTGATTGGCATGCTGACATTAGTGCAGTACATATTTGGGCTAGACCTCGGTATCGACCAGTTGTTTATGGAACATTACATCGATGTCAATACATCTCACCCTGGTCGTATGGCGCCCAATACGGCACTCTGTTTTTCTTTGACTGGTTTGGCTCTGCTTATTGCTGTTTCTCCATTTTCCATACGCTACGCCATTGCGGGCACCCTGGGCTCCGTTATTTTTGCACTGGGTCTGGTCGCGTTTGTGGGGTATCTCACCTCAGTGGAAACCGCATATGGCTGGGGCGCACTCACGAAAATGGCCGTGCATACGTCGCTGGGCTTTATGTTATTAGGGGCTGGGATTCTTTGTTTGGGGATACACCACTTCAGGGTTTTCTACCCAGATACATCGCTGGCAAGCTGGCTTGGTTGGCCAACGGGTATTTTCGGGCTTACTTGCACCGGCACCATGTGGCAGGCCATTCTCTCTCATGAGCGTGCGCTGGTCGATACCGCGGGTGTTCAAATGGGGTATGCCGGCGATAGCATGTTAATTTTCGGGCTATTGGCGACTCTCGCGGCGGTGATGATGATCTATCAATCGCGTTCCAAGGGTAGCGCTGAACCGAAGAAGAACTTGCATCTACGCCACCTGATTGTAGGGGTGTTGGGAGTGGTGCTTGCGGTTTCAATCTATCAATTGCTGCACACTAATTTTCAAGCGAGGGTTAAACAGGAATTTCAGTCCGAAGTTAAACATCGGGGTAGAGCGGTTATTCAAGCGCTAACCCTTTACCTGGAGGTGTTACATCACGCGCGAACATTGTTCATCAGTTCTAACGAGGTGTCGCGTTTGGAATTTCAACTCATGGCTCAGAACGAGTTAGAGCGCTACCCGGGTATACGCTCTATCCATTGGTTGCCTAAAATTTCGGCCGAGAGTATTTCCCAGCATGAGCAAGCCTTAAAGGCCTTGACAAAGGGCCAGGCAAGTATTACTCGAATGACGCTCAATGGCGGTATATTGCCTGTGGGTGAAAAAGGCCTGTATTTTCCTATTAGTTATATCGAACCCTTTGTTACAGATTCCATTTTTGTCGGTGTTGACAGCTATAACTCGAATGTATTTTCAACGCCGGATTCCCTGAGAGAGGCGATTAAAGAAGACCGGTTAGTTGCGTCCAAGCCTCTGAATATAGGCGCCTTAGGTGGCGAGGGCTTGACTGTTCAGTTCCTGTTGCCTGTCTACAATCGCACTGTATACGAGAACCATGCTAAGAAAAACGAAGAGAGTGTGCTGGGCTTCGTTGGTGTGCTTGTTACCATGGAGGGTCTAATTAAGACGATCCTGGAGCGACATACTGTACCGGCAGGGTTGAACCTGACGTTTACCGATGTCTCTGACCCCAATAACCCCATTGATGTTCACGAATATAAATCTCGAATTCAAACCGAGGGGGAGGCGAGGCATGTATTGGTGGAAGATGTACCGCTGAAGATGGGTGACCGGCGTTGGCTTATGCGAGCCAGCTCTGCCAGTAATGAGCGATACCCCAGTCACAGTTTGTCGAACCTCGTTCCGCCAGCAACAATCCTTTTGATTGCATTCAGCGTTGCGATGATAATGCGGCAAATTAATCGGCGTGAGAAGGAACGCAGTGTATTTTTAGAGGCCATTGCTCGCCGGGAACAACATTTTAGTGCGCTGGTGAACACCATTCCCGGCGCTGCCTATACCTGCTTGCTAGACGCAGACTGGACAATGAAGTTCTTGAGCAAGAATGCAGAGTCGTTAACAGGATACCCCTCCGATGAATTTATTCAAAACAGGGTACGAACCTGGGCCGAAATAATGCACCCGGAAGACCGTGCTGCAATGAGCGAGCAGGTTGAACAAGCCGTTATCGCGCATGAGGCTTATACCCTGGAGTACCGCATTATTCAGGCCGATGGCAATATCGCCTGGGTATTTGAGAAAGGTCAGGCCATCTATGATGAACAGGCACAACCGCTGGAGCTTCACGGAACGGTTTTGGATATAACCGACCGAAAAATGTTGGAAGGCAAATTCCAGGGGCTACTCGAAGCCGCGCCCGACAGCATTATTATCGTAAATGGCGAAGGTGAAATTGGCTTTGTCAATAAACAGGCCGAGCAAATGTTCGGTTACAAAAAAGACGAGTTGCTTGGGCAAAAAGTCGAGCGTTTATTGCCTCCCGGAATTGCCGCGGGCCACCCGCTGATGCGAGACTCCTATTTTAGAGACCCTAGTGTAAGGGCGATGGGTTCTGGTCGCGAGCTCGTCGCGGTTACGGCGTCAGGCGCTTCAGTTCCAGTAGAAATCAGTTTGAGCCCGATGCGCTCCGAAGAGGGGCTGTTGGTATTTGCAGCGGTGCGAGACATAACTGAGCGCAGAAAAATGGAACGAGAACTCATCGCTTCCAAGGAACGAGCCGAAGAGGCAACCGCTGCAAAAGGCGAGTTCCTAGCAAACATGAGTCACGAAATTCGCACACCGATGAATGCCATTATAGGTATGTCGGAATTAGCGTTAGAAACCGATTTGTCACCAACACAGCATAATTACATCCACAAGGTTCATCGCTCGGCAGAGGCCTTGCTGGGGATCATTAACGATATTCTGGATTTCTCAAAAATTGAGGCCGGTAAGCTAAATATTGAGGAAGCGAGTTTCCGTATAGAAGATGTGTTGGATAACCTGGCCAATATTCTATCGTTTAAGGCTGAGGAGAAGGGGCTTGAATTACTCTTTGATGTTCCTATCGGGCTGCCTTCCACCTTAATTGGTGACCCTTTACGCATTGGCCAGATTCTGATTAATCTGGGTAATAATGCCATTAAGTTTACCGACAGTGGCGAAGTAGTTATTGCCATTTCATTAATTGGTCAGTCCGTTGATACAGTAAACCTTGCATTCAGTGTCAAAGACACGGGCATTGGCATACCGGAAGCAAAAAGGGAATCGCTATTTCAATCATTTACGCAGGCAGATACGTCAACCACGCGCAAATTTGGTGGTACCGGGTTGGGCTTAACCATCAGTAAAAGTCTGGTAGAAATGATGGGCGGAGAGCTAAGCTGCGAAAGCGAGGAAGGGCTCGGTTCAGAGTTTCGCTTCAGGGTTTCTTTCAAAATCAGTGAGCAGGAAATTGTCAGAGCCAAACCGCAGGAGATTGATGCCATGCGGGTGCTGATTGCCGATGATAATTCCAGTTCGCGCACGATTATTGGTTCCGTTCTACGGGGCTTTGGGTTGCGGGTAGACGAAGTACCTTCGGGAATCGAAGCACTGGATGCGGCCAAAAAAGCTGATGACGCAAAGGATCCTTACGAGCTGGTTGTAATGGATTGGAAAATGCCGAAGATGGATGGTATTGAAACCACTCGCAAACTACAGAGTGAATCGCAACTGGAAGCGCCGCCCACCATTATAATGGTTACCGCTTTTGGGCGAGAGGCTGCAAGCCAAGCAGCAAATGATGTGCAGATTCATGGCTTGTTAACTAAGCCAATTACGCCCTCAACCTTGCTGGATTCTATCCTCACCGCAAAGGGACACATCAACGTGACGCCCAAGCGCAGTGACTTTAAAGTTGAAGAAGTGAACCGCGCTATCAATAAGCTTCGTGGAGCGCATGTACTACTGGTTGAAGATAACGATATTAATATGGAGCTTGCGGTTGATGTTCTTGAGAAACACGATATCCGTGTTTCAACGGCTGAGAATGGTCAGCTGGCTTTGGATCTGCTGGCATCAAAGACATTTGATGGCGTACTGATGGATTGTCAGATGCCCGTATTGGATGGGTATGAAACCACTAAATTGATAAGAGAGAATGTAAAGTACGAAGAACTGCCTGTATTGGCGATGACGGCTAATGCCATGGCCGGTGATAAAGAAAAGGTACTTGCAGCAGGCATGAACGACCATATACCTAAACCCCTGCAGCGTGGAGAGTTATTTTTAACCATGTCACGTTGGATTAGCCCTGCCAAGCCCATGGGGCCACGTTCGGTTAGTCAGCCGAACGAGGGGCATGCTGTTACCGATAAGTTCCCTGCGATTGCCGGGCTCAATGTCGCCATAGGTCTTGATACTTGTCAGAACAATATTCCCCTTTATACCAAATTGCTGGGTAAATTTTCTGCGAAAGGGCAGGGATTTCAGAAGGAATTTGAGGGTGCCTTAAGATCGGACGACGCGCGTGCGCCTATGCGCAGTGCTCACACCTTAAAAGGTGTTGCAGGGAATATTGGCGCGTTGGCGGTTCAACAAGAAGCTGCAAACCTCGAGCTGTTGTGCTCTGATCATGCGGACGACGCCAAGGTACAGGAGTCGTTACGGGCCGTTGTTTCGAAGCTTGAAACTGTCACGCAAGCCATCGACAAGTATCTGTCATCGATTTCAGAGAAGGATGAAATGCCTGAAAGTGTGGACTTTGATCATGAAATGAAACAGCTTGCGATACTTGTTAGTGAATTTGACACGGAGGCGCTGGAGCTTGTTGAGCGTTTGACAAAAGCGTCTTTGAGTGAAAAACAGCAAGTACTGGTGTCCGGCTTGATAGAGCATCTGGAGTCCTTTGATTTTGATGGTGCCGAGACACTCTTATCCCAGTGGCAATCTTAATGAAGCTTGTTCACTCAGAGCTTGTTTAAGCTCTTGTTGTTTTTTGTATCGCTATTCACCAAGGCGGGTATTGTGGTGATTCGTTCCAAGCGAGGTGTGGCCCTATGCATGATTACCGGACAGGTGTTTCGGTTTTGTACTTTTTATTGGCGAGCCTGCTCGCTTGTGCCTGTATGGCCAATCAGGAAGATGTTGGTTTAATGCCAGATCTGGCAATGTCCGAAACTGACGGGTCTTTTAAAAAGGGCTCCCATGTAAAACTTTACCTACCCAATCTGCCTTATGCGGCTATTTCCCACGCCTTAAACGGTGCACTATTTCGCCCGGCTAACAATCAGCGGGGCTGGCAGTACGACTTGGCAAAGTCTCATACGAATCAGCACAATAGGGTATGGGAGTTTGAGCTTCGGCGAAATGCCTATTTTCAGGATGGAAGCCACTTTAATGCCGACTCAGTATTGGAAAATATTACGGCATTTCAGCGCCAGCCTTTTTCATTCAGCCGATTCGCTTCGGTGTTGAGTCACGTGGAAAAAGTAGACGATTACAGGGTTCGTTTTTACATGAAGGAGCCGTACGGGGCATTTCCCTACGATGCAATCTGGCTTCAATTTTACACTTCAAAGTACCTGGAGAAGCATGGGTGGAATGGAAAACCAACATGCCCGAACCTGGTCGAACCGGGCAGGTATGGCATTGGCCCATATATATTGACTAAAGGCTATGTTGAAGGCGACCGTCGATCACCAATTGTAGAATTAGTGGCGAACGATAATTACTGGGGAGATGAAAAGCCTAAAGTAGAACGCATTACACTCAACCTGGATATTCCGTCAGACGAAGCTTTTAATGCAATCACCAAAACGGAAGGCCTTATCGATGTAATGCCTATTGCATTTGCTAATCAGGTAGAGACAGTTCTTTCACGTCACGCCAAACTCGCTAGTGCATTGTCTAAAAATAACTATGCCATGCATTTTAATTTTGTTTCAGGCAAAGCCGCCATTAATGACCCGGCTATCCGAAGGGTAATTAATGGTGTGATTGATCAGGAGTACTTACTAAACCTGTCAATGCTTGGTGAGGGCGTATTATCGCCAACAATGGTCTCCCCAAATTTCTACAAGTTGGATGCTGCAATATCTAAACTCGATGGGTATCTGGCGGGCTCTGCTGATCAAGCGCAAAGTATTCAGTCTATGAGAGAAGTCGTGGCCGCTAACCAAAGGCGTCGAGGCTTAGATCCCAATACAAAAATACGCTTGAGAGTAATTGCTCAGGAAAGCTTCCTGTTTCTGATTCGGGACATTCGGTACTTTCTAAGCCAGGTAAATATTGAGTTGGAAGTTGTGATATTACCCACCGAAGAAGAAGTTTTCCAGCAGTTACATGTTACCTGGAATGGTGGGAATACAAAGCCCTGGGATCTGTTGTTGTGGGGCAATACCGATTGGTACAAGCACCCGTGGTCGGCTTTTTTCGTTTATATGCCGTCATATGCTTGGTCTACGTTACCTGATAATGCCTTGCTCGACAGGATGATTTCCCAGCTTTTTTCCGCAGGCTTAGAATCTGACGAATATGTGGGGGCGGTCGCTAATATTGTCCAGTACGTGCACGAAAACAATCTTATGGTATTTTTGCCCACACCTAATAACGTATTTGCTGTGAATAAAGAGGTGAAATTCAAACCCGGTTCATCGGCATTTGTGTATTTGCGTGAACTGGAGGTGACGGATAAGCACTGGTCTCTACGTAAAGAGGCAAAGCTTCCAGAACAACGCATGGCGCCAGTCGAAATATATCGGCGTAGCTCAAATTACTAATATGGTTTTCAGTATATGGAAAATATGCCAATAAACGAATATGCGGAAGGTGTAGCGCGAGAGCGTCGGCTTTCGAAATGGATTATTGTTCTGTTAATCCTGGCTTCCGCTGTGATGATTGCGCAGGGGGCTTACAACCTGTCAAACCTTCAGAAAGTCGACACTTCGATAGATTCTGTATACCAAACTGCGCGCAGGTTGGACGCGCTGGCGCGAGAACTTGCCAAGCCGATTGCTGATGTTCGTCTGCTGTCGAAGCAAATGGTACTTTCTCCCAATGAGGTGATTGCGAGAGAGACAGAGATTGAATTAGAAACGCGTATAAATGCCGTTGAAAAAAGTGTCCAGCTGCTTAAAGAAATTCCGAGGCAAATGGAGTCGGGGCAGCATTATATAGGGCATGTTGATGCAATTGTGAGTGCATGGAAGTCCTATTTGTTTGCACTAGGCGTTACGCAAAAATATCAGCGTGAAGGCGTGCGTGTTGCGGCGTTTCTCAGTGTAACGAAGCAGGAAAAGCTCGTGTATGAAGCTCTTCAACAATCTATTTCAGACTTTTCAAGAGTCTTGCTTAGACAAAGTCGTGGTGTTTATGAAGAAGCTCATGCAAAATCGAAAACAGCTTTTTACACGCTGCTATTTACCGTTGTTATTGAAATTCTGATTCTCAAATTTATTCTTTATTTTGTCTGGCGCATGTTTCGCACTTTTATTCGGTCCTCCAATGCGCATGAGCAAGCGATTGAAAAGGAACGCACGCAGTTGCAACGCACACTCGATACCAGCCCAGTTGGTGTTGGGGTAACGATAGATTCAAAATTCGTTTATACCAACGAGAAGCTGAAAAGTATGCTTGATATTGATGTTGGTGACGATGTGACGGGGATATACGTCGATAGCGCCAAAAGACCACAAATATTAGAACGCGTTGCCAGAGAGCAGGTTGTTCCAAGCCTCGAAATGCAGCTTCATGGTAAGAATGGTGCCGTTTTGGATACTTTATCGACCTTTTATGGTACGGAATACAATGGGAAATCAGGTATTCTTGCCTGGTTGGTAGATGTAACAGACCTTAAGGCTGTTGAGCGTCAAAGTGTATCAGCCAGAAACCTTGCGGAAGAGGCAACAAAGGCGAAATCGGATTTTCTTGCCAATATGAGTCATGAAATACGTACGCCTATGAACGCGATTATAGGCTTATCCGAACTGGCGCTGGAGACAAATCTTACTGCGAAACAAAGGAACTATATAAGTAAAGTGCATCTTTCCGCTGAATCACTGCTCGGCATTATTAACGATATTCTGGATTTTTCCAAAATTGAAGCGGGCAAGCTCAATATGGAAATGGTCAGTTTTAACCTGGATGATTTACTCCAAAATCTCGTTAACATGCTGGGCTATAAGGCTGAAGAAAAGCATTTGGAAGTGCTATTCGATATTCCCCAGGGCTTACCAGAAACCTTGGTTGGCGACCCTCTTCGATTAAGTCAGATACTGATCAATCTCGGTAACAATGCCGTTAAATTTACCGAGACCGGAGAGGTCGTTGTGCGTATTAACGTGTTAAGTCGCAGCGATGACTCTATAGGCTTACAATTTGAAATTGTAGATACCGGAATTGGAATTGCTCAAGACAAATTGGCCACACTTTTCCACTCATTTACTCAGGCAGACACTTCGACCTCAAGAAAGTTTGGTGGCACTGGTTTAGGTCTCGCTATAAGTAAGAGCCTGGTAGAACTTATGGGCGGTGAGTTACATTGCGCGAGTGAGGAGGGTGTGGGCTCAAGGTTTAGTTTTGAACTGAATTTCGCTATCAGTTGTTCCGGCGTAGTTAGAATGCAGCCCAGTGAAATACAAGCTATGCGCGTTCTCGTCGTGGATGACAATGTGAGTTCCCGTGAGATTATGGGCTCCTCCTTGCGATCATTTGGCTTGTTAGTTGATCTCGTACCCAGTGGTAGCGATGCACTAGATGCATTAAGGAAAGCGGATATGCGCTTAGAGCCTTATGAGCTGATTGTGATGGATTGGAAGATGCCCGCTATGGACGGTGTGGAAACGGTGAGATTAATACAAACAGATCATAAGCTAAAAGTTCAGCCTGCAGTCATTATGATAACGGCTTTTGGCAGAGACGGTTTGGTTGATGCGCTTGAAGATGTGGATATTCAGGGCTCGCTAACCAAACCTGTTACACCTTCGGCGCTACTCGATACCATTCTAACAGTTAAAGGGCTCAATGAATTAATCCCTCTGCGCAAAGGCTCACAAAATACAGACTTCGAGATAGCCGTTCAAACACTTGCAGGCGCCAAGGTGCTTTTAGTCGAAGATAACGACATTAATATGGAGTTGGCTGTTGATATTTTGCAAAAGCATAACATACATGTAACCACCGCGATAAATGGTCGACTTGCATTGGATGTCTTAGCCAGGGACACCTTTGATGGTGTCTTGATGGATTGTCAGATGCCAGTGATGGATGGTTATGAGGCGACGCGTTTAATTCGAAGTGAAAAAAAGTACGAAGGCCTGCCCGTTCTTGCTATGACCGCCAATGCCATGGCAGGTGATAAAGAGAAGGTTCTTGCCGTGGGTATGAACGATCATATTCCCAAACCATTGCAGAGGGCAGAACTGTTTTCTACCATGGCGCGCTGGATAAGGCCTGCAAATCCGGAAATCCCCCATCGGGAGAGTTCATTCAATGATGGCCAGTTAGACATTGAGGCATTTCCGCCTATTGCCGGGTTGAATACGAGTGTTGGGCTCGATATCTGCCAGAATAATATTCCACTTTACACCAAGCTCATTGGTAAGTTTGCTGCGAAAGGGCATGCTTTCAAAAGCGAGTTTGATGCAGCGCTGTTGTCAGACGATAAACGTGCGCCAATGCGTTGCGCCCATACCCTGAAGGGCGTTGCCGGGAACATAGGCGCATTGGCCGCTCAGCGAGAGGCAGCTAATCTTGAGGTGCTCTGCTCTGATCATGCCGATTCCGCTAAGGTACAGGAGGCCCTGGAATCGCTGTTAGCAGAACTTGGCCTTGTAAGCGTTGCAATCGATCACTATTTGGAGTCCGTTGCTATTCGAGAGACGCCTACCGAAGAACTCGATTTTGAAAGGGAGCTGGAGCAGCTTGGAACCCTAGTCGTTGAGTTTGATGCTGAAGCCTTGGAGCTTGTAGGGTCCATGCTCCAAGGGAATTTAACTGCCCCTCAAAGAGAGTTATTGGTAAAAGTTTCACAAAGGCTGGACGATTTTGATTTCGATGGAGCACAAGCGCTGTTAGAGGAGTGGCGTTGAGGTATCGCGCGGCGCTCTCGCTTGGTCTCTTGCAGGATACTATTAACCCGGCAATTAAATAGATTATCCTATCTGTTTAATTGCGCGCCCACTGTAAGGCCCTCTAATAAACTGCAGCTGCTATCTATATACGTGTATAAAATATATCAGCGGAGAATAGTGTGCATTTGTCGTTGCCAGAAGAAATAAGATGAATAAAAAACGCCCCAGGCACTTCAAGGGAGAGAGGTCGAGCGTCTGCCTGGGGTAAGAGGGAGATAGATAGGGGGCAGCTCACTGAGCGCAGGCTTCCCTCGCGGCGGTGTCAACTTCATAGCATTCAGCATCGTTGCGCTGGTGTCTGCGCAGTTCAGAGGTCAAAGTGTATACACCTGCAATCATCAGTCTTATGCCTACAAATACACCAATACTGTATAGCTGCGATACCGGCCATTCGTGAATTAAAAACGTCGCTAAACCAAGATTCGAGGCCGAATACACAAAGGTTAGTACTCGATTGCGCAATTCTCGACTGCGAACTGAAAGGTAAGCACCCACAAAACCATCAATCAGCAGATATGACAGTAGAGCAAGGGTAATCACCTGCAGGCTGGGTATTGGTGCAACGTAAATGTAAACGCTAAGTGCGACTGCAACAACGCCGGTGCTAGATTGCACAAGCTTATCTTTACGCGACTCATTCTTGAAGGCAATTACAATCAGTACTAATCCTGACACAAACAGTGCAACGGCACTTACCGCAGTCGCCAAAGCGCTGGATAGTATTGGGGTAAACAACGCGATCAGCCCAATGGATATTGCCAGAGCTCCGATAATTTGATTTGCCAGCGATAGCTTGCCCGAGTTTTTGACTGAGGTTCTCATTTATCTCTCCATTAGACAAATTGCTTAAATTCATTAAATCGTTAGGAGTATGCTACTGCTGAAAACAGAGCAGGTATGTGTATAATTTTTGCGACAAAGTGTGGAAGGTGGCATGGCCTTCGGCAGTCTCCTTGTCTAAAATCGCTGAGGCTAAGCCGACGTTACCATCATCATATAAGCACACAAAAAAGATGAACTCCCCAACCTGACCACTGTTGTCATCTTTGTGTCATCATGTGGTTGATAAGCTGTGTTGAAACTTCCTTTCATTTCAACATACCAGGAGGCGCTATGCTCAATCGAGGCTACCTGTATTTATTTCTTGCTATAACACTTTGCGTTTTTAGTTTCCTTGTTCCATCAAGGCTAATTAGTGTATTGCTATGCTGGATCGCTTTGGCGGCACTTTACTTTGCTGCCGGCTATTTGCTGAATCGTGGAGAGATAATCCTCAAGTCGAGCAGAGGCCGAATACCGCTGTACATGAAGCTTGTGCTGGCCCCGGTGCTTTTCGCGGTGACGGTATATAACCGTATCTATCGGATTTTCGACAAGTCCCCACCATTTACGGAAGTCGAATCGGGTTTGTGGGTTGGCGGAAGAGTAACCCTGGCAGAGCAGGGGCTTCTCCAGCAGCACAATATTGAAGCGGTTTTAGATGTAACCGCCGAATTTGACTCACCGGGTGCACACTTGTTACCCCATAAAATGGCTTACTTTAATATTCCCATATTCGATCAACAGCACCCGCGTACCTCTCAATTACTACTGGCGGTGCAATGGATTGGTCAGCAGCGAAAAACTGGGAAACAGGTATTAATCCATTGCGCCCTGGGGCAGGGCCGATCGGTCATTGTGTTAATGGCTTATCTGGCCTGTATTCACCCGAAAAAAAGTGTCGATGAAATATTTAATTCAGTAAAAATTAAGCGCACTACTGCAGCGCCGAATAAAAAACAACTTGAGTTACTGGAATATATACGGCGTACTCAGCTGTTGCCAAATATGGGAAACATCCAGATTATAATGAATCCTGTCGCGGGTAAGCGGTCGGCAGAAAGCGATCTCGCGCGTATAAACGAGCTACTTTCACCATTCTGTGAATACCGCGTTTTAACGACTGAAGTCGATGTCTCTGCGGCAGAACTCACACGCTGTGCCCTTGCGGATGGTGCGACTATGGTTGTCGCCGCCGGAGGAGACGGTACCGTAATGGAAGTGGCATCAGAGCTGGCAGGCACTGGGGTTAAGCTGGGTATTATTCCCCGTGGGACGGCCAATGCCTTAGCCGTTTGCTTATACGGGAATGCAGTTCGTACAGATCCGGTTTTAACCGCGTGCCACCATATTCTATCCGGAGGATCGCGTTTCATTGATTGTGTGGAAACCAATGATCGAAAAATGCTTTTACTTGCGGGTATTGGCATGGAGGCCGGCATGGTTGAACGAGCCGATCGTGAGTTGAAAAACCGATGGGGTGTGCTGGCCTACCTGATTGGTGGCTGGCAGCAGTTGAATAACCAATCACTGTTTTCTGCAGAATTGGAGGTGGATGGTTCGAATCATTGTTTCAATACGGGTAGCTTGACGATTGCAAATGCTGCACCGAATACTTCGGTTTTTGCACAGGGAAGAGGGGAGCCGCGTCTCGATGACGGCTTGCTTGATGTAACCGCCATTGTGAATGTAGAAACAAAGCTCGAGGCGATTGAAGTAATGCGAAAGCTCTTTTCAGGCGCGTATGCGAGCAAGGAATCTATGGATGCGTCTAAGGTGAAATTTATACAGGGACGCGAGATCCACCTAAATGCCACACCACCACAAAGTGTTGTTGTTGATGGCGAACTCGTCGGCACCACGCCTGTCACGTTTAAAATATTACCAGAGGCTATTCTGGTGGCTCACGACGGTGAGGGCTTGAGTAATCACTTTTACGCAATGAAAAAAGCCGGAAACGTGATGGATACGTCCCCGGTTTCTTTGGCTGGTTGCTGCTGTGTTTACCTAATTACTGCTAACGCGACAGTATGGCTGCAACGATCTGAGTGGTTAACGCTGTACTGGTGATTCCGCCCAAGTTGAGAGGGGTTAATCCAGAGAACTGAGGTGCGGTGAGGTTTGGCTGGCTAGGAGGTAGAATTGAGTAAAGAGATGAAAAGGATGCAGGAAAAAAACGAAACCGGAAGGGTGTTTGACGCCCTTCCGGATTTTTATCTATTAAAAGCTTATTAAGGTTTAACGATTCGCTTAGGCCGTTGCAGGCGTAGGGTTAAAGTCGCTGATTTCTTGTGCTTCAACAACGCTTTCTGCTTGCTGCGGCGTGACTTCGTTGATTACGTCTTCAGCAGTACCAATGATTTCGGTGGATACAATACCCGCCACGATCATTTGTACGCCAGAGAAGATAATACGGACGCCAAACAGTGTGCCAAGAGCGTACAGGCTGGATACAGGCCAGTTGTAAACTAGCAGGCCAGCTAAGGCCAGTCCGCAGATGCCGCTCATTACGTTCCAGCCCCAGCTTTGCTTTCGGTTCTCATAGGCCAAGTACAGCTGCATAATGCCATCGGCAATGAAGACTGCAATTGCCACCAGTGTAAGGCTTTCCAAGCTGATAATTGGCGTATAAAACATCAGGGCACCTATTATGGTGAACAATATACCACCGACAAAAACCGCGATTTTCTTCAACCAGGTATTTTGTCTGTAGGCGAATGTGGCGATGGTTAAACCGCCGGCGACAGCGCAGATGGAAACAAGGCCAGTAAGAGTCATGCTAGATATAAACGGTGCCAAAATAGCGATAGCGCCCAGAATTACAAGAACAAACCCAGAACCGGTATGTAGTTGCGAAGATGTTTTCAAAAATTCAGTAATGCTTTTCATGATTGCTCCAAATAAAAGTGATTAATATTTAAGATTGCTTGCTGTTAGCAATACTCCTATCTCGATTGCTGAACCCATAATCGCTCAGAACTCTCATTACGTATGTGTGCCTTGCGCATATCAATGTGACCGCGCCACGACGAGGTGTGGCTTAATCGTGCGCAAGGGGCCATAGCCGTACTAACTCCCCCTAACGGATTGAATTTTCGATATATTGAAACAGGCTGCACGCACAATATTTTCCAACCTCAGTTGTTCGTACCGCCATAGTGTTGTTCGGGATAGTCCGGTGATTTTTGCAATCTGGGGCATTCGCAGAATCGAGTCTTGTTTTGATTTTTGAGGCACCTCCGAAACGGACTGGCTGACAGACAAGAGATACTGCAAAGTACTCAACCTGATTGTGAGTCACACGAAGGTAGCCAAGCTTCTTTTGTTGGCGTAGGCATATCAGCTCATCAAGGCGAACCTTAAGGAACTTGGCGGCATCTTTTTCGCAATAGCGCTGGTATAAAGAAATCCCCATTGCTTCTGCCATAGGGGATAGAATTTGATGTTGGTCGATAATTGTCATAAATCTGAAAGGTAGTGAAACATTTGCGCTACTCTACTACTGGCTGATCTTTTTGCTCTATCTGAAACGTTACAGACCCTATACAAGGCAGTAGCGCTCTAAACTCGACAGACATGGTGCTGCAGGACGCACCTCTCTTCGCGTCAGCGAATCCGCCTGAAAAAAGCCAAAAGCCGGAGCCTGTAAAGGCAACGGCTTTTTTTTGCTTTTCAGGTGCCGGATAACAGGCAGGGACACCCGTTATCCGCTGCTCCAGCCCCTCTCAGGGCCTCTGAGCTTCAATCCCGGTAAATACCATCATGATACTTTTCTGCATCCAGTTCCCCTGTAGTGAGGTTGTGATAAGGACCAGAACTACTGCTCTGTTCGCCGCCTTCGCAACAACACAGGAAAAAAACGATGGCATCGAGTATGGCTTTAAAAAAGACAAAGCAAAAAAGGATGATCAAGAACAAGCCCTTTAATGCCGCCAAAAACAGCGCTTTCTTATCGATAGATTTTATATTCAAGGGGTGCCTCCAGGTTTATAGACGGATCGAATTTAAACGGCGCTGCCTGGCAACGCCGCCCGAATAAAGTAAAATCAATGAAGCGTTGCCTTACTGTCTCTATCACCACCAATAGAATCCGGGGCCTTAGCTACAACCATCACCGTATTAACAGCTGTACCGGAGGCTTTAAAACTGCCTTGAGGTAACTCCATTTTGTAGGCCTCAACATCAGCAAACCATTCCCGAAACTGAGCCGCTTTCTTGTTCTTCCGCGTAAAAGCCGATGGCGGCCGCTAATGGTTGCCTCGATCTTACCGAACGTATTCTGCAAACAGGGGTTATCCTGGCTGTACAGTCAGGTGAGCGTATTTAATGTAGCCATGGAACTGGCAGTTTCTCCTCAGACTGTCGCGCGGATAGGTGAACTGGTGGCTGGTGCTCATAACCTGGATTCTGATACACGGAAACCTGAATTGATCGAAGTCCATGATTCCTGGAAAGGGGATAGTGGCGAGACTCCAGAGAGCAAGGTAACTACCTTCCGGGAATGGTTAAAGGCCGCAATAGAAGCAGGTAGGCACAGTGATCATATTGTGGAGACTGTGAACGGGCATGCCATCGCCGAGCCAGATATCTTCCATCTGTATTGCAAGGAAACGGGTGCAACTGGGCCTGAAAAACACCGCGAACAATTTCTTCGATTGGGGGTTCATCAGGGGGGGCAAAGGGTGCGGTTTGGTAGTGGGGCTACGAAAAAGGCATTTTTAATTCTCAGTGATGTGGTGCTTTAGTCGCCAAATTAAAAAAACTCAACATAGAACGGGCTAGATAGTGGAGCTGCTAAAAAATGGTTTTCTGGTACCATGCAAATCGGTTAACGTTTGTGGGGTGGGCTGTACCTAGTTGCCAATGCGAGTTTCGAAAAGAGACATTTGCCGAAATCGAGCGGTGAGAGTTTAATTCCCGAATTGTGATATAAAATCCGGGCTACGATTATTTTACGACAAGTCTTCTTCAAGCCCTTGCATATGGGGGTATTAAAGTCCGGCCTTGGGCACCATATTAAGGAAGGCTCTCCTAACGGAGGGCCTTTTTTTATTCCAAGGCCGGACTACGTCCGGGTTCGCTCGCCACCTCCCTGTGGCTCGGGGTAAGCGTCCGCTAAACCCATCTTGCACGAACCCACACACTCTATAAATTAGGTGTCCACCAATAATTAAGTGGACACCTGTTATGGATATTCCAAATGAACCC
>CAJIBL010000460.1_pt1 | contig 55797 bp, 51 predicted proteins | sample 9199351 | NCBI WGS metagenome assembly CAJIBL01 (sample SAMEA7708304, study PRJEB35096) | sediment metagenome | biome: marine neritic benthic zone biome [ENVO:01000025]; feature: sediment [ENVO:00002007]; material: shallow marine sediment [ENVO:03000034] sea grass bed [ENVO_01000059] ...
ACGTGAAACGATGCATCGCCGATGGTAGTGTGGCGTTTCGCCATGTGAGAGTAGGTCATCGTCAGGCTTCTAACAATAAACACCCCAGTTACGCGAGTGACCGGGGTGTTTTCTTTTCAGGATACGAGGGAATGACCTACTCTCTGAGAGCAGCGGATCGCCGCCCGGGTCATCGTCAGGCTTCTAATTAAAAGCCCCAGTACAGTAATGTGCTGGGGCTTTTTACTATGTACAGAATTTGGTGGGAATGACCTACCCTCTGAGAGTAGCGGAGCGCGGAGCGCCGGTCGAGTCATACCCAAAACGTTCGCTTCGCTCTCGGGGCAAGCTTTCGCCAAGCGTTTTAATTTGCGATACGTGCTTAATTGAGCAATCACTAAGCTAATTTGCTTTACACCCAGTCTCGCTCATGAAACCGGAACTGGACATCTTTGCCCAGCCAGGGGACATACCCGGGGCTTCTTTCTAAACCGGACAGGAAAAATGCCCTGCCAAGAGTGTCTGCATCGAAAGTTAGTTCAAGCACCTCACCTCTGTTTTTGTAAAGTGCTGGAATTTTAAACAACGACTTTATGCCAAAGCCCGCTTTGCGCCATAAATAACGGCTCAGTACCCTGGTACATGAATCGAATGCGTCAGCGAGAACAGGCATATTTTCAACCTCCAGGTATTGGCTACGCAGGGACATAGTTTTTACCGCAACAAGGTGACTACCAAGTATTTTGAGCATAACCCTAGCGCCTTCGCTCTCCAGAATACTGGTATTGGCACCATCGAAGGAATCCTTTGGAGAAAGCCATGAGAACCATCTGGGTTCAAGAGTGAAGTTATAAAGTGGGTCTTTCAGGATGGCTGGGTTAACTTGATTAAATAGGCCAAGATCTGCCAATTTCCCACTGTTTACGAGGCACCGCTCTGTCATTAGAGAGAGTAACATTGGCTGGATGAGCACTTCCCCAGAGTAGGTTTCTACCGGAGCTGTAATAAGTTCTTTAACAAGATTGAGCAGCAAGAACACACCAAGCCCTTCGTGTAAGTCCAGCATGTCTGTGATTTGGTCATTTAGTTGTTCACGTCCATGGCTGGCGGTGTCTTCAGCGTCTACGGTGTCATCTTTACTTTGCCACCATTGGTGTTCGACCAAATTGATATTTTTGTAATTGCTGGTGCTGTCTAAGCTTGCATCGTTCACAATAAATCCTGGAACTTATGAGTATCCGGTTGTAGTTATGGTGTTTCCGGGTTCACAAATTGTATGGCTTGGTAGTATATTTTTTATGGACTTCATACAGACCTTTGACTAGGCCGTCAATACGAGGTGTGAGGCTAGATTGGTTATTGCTCAAATTTGAGGCTTGAACCCCTATTGGGTTGTGCTCTATTTCACATAAAGATGTTCGGCTCAGTTACCACTGCGGCTTTCTATTTTATGTCGGTACCTGTAGTATTTTCGTTGAACCTCAATATAGATGCCCCGTGCAATCGAGCTTAGGCTCGGCGCTTGCCAAATCGTTTTGTACTCACACATTGCACGGTCAGCTATTTCTTTTGATTTCTTGATTTCCTGCCAGACCCTTTCTCTGGTCTGCTGGCTTTGGAGAGTGTTTATTTCCCTTCTGCCCCCTTTTTCGCTGTCATGAGGGTTGATACAGGTCACTTCGTGTGAAACTGCAATTTTATCCTTGGTTTCGTGAAAGTAGTCCATCAGCCACAAGTCAACGCCCCAGCCAACCAGTTTGGGGTCATAGACTTTCATAAACTTGGAAAACTGCTCTTGCCTAAAGAGTACAGTACAAACCTCAACAAAGTTGGTAAAGGTCAGTTTGCGAAACCCTCTGGTTTTTGTAAGGCGATGGCTGATCTTACCTTTTGGAGAGAAAGACGGTTGTAAAAGCCACAGGTCATAAGTGGTTCTGACGCAGAATAGTTGGTTTAATTCTTCATTGGAAATGATGATGTCATCGTCTAGAATGAACACAGCATCGTATCGCTCGAATATTTCTGGCCATTGCTTATAGGCATAAAAGGCATTTGGGAACTTTCCCCCTTTATGCTCGTGATAATAGTCTGCCAAGTTAATAAAGTCGCGGCAGTCATCACTATAGCAACATATCCATAAATCCCAGTTTCTGTGCTGCCCAAGCCAGGATTTAACATTCGCCTTGTCACCTGCAGAGGTGAATACAAGGTTTTTAGCTTTGGCAGTGTTGATTTGTTTTTTCAGCGTAAGTTCGTTCATATGCTGGGAGTCTTATTCTCGTGGCTGCTCGAATGGTACACTATCTGTTGTGCTCCTTCATGTCTAAATAAAAGAAGCTGTTCATGGCTGACTACTGGCTTAGCATTCTGATTCCGGTCTATAACACCGAGCCATATCTGCGTGATTGTATGAATTCAATCAGCGGGCAGTGGCAGCAGGGGATTGAGGTTATTTTCCTCGACGATAGCTCAACTGATAACTCGAGGTCTGAATTAACAGAAATTGAGAGCAGTATTGGATATGTTCGGGTTATTTATCACGATGTGAATAAAGGGTTGTCGCAAGCCAGGAATACCCTGCTGGATTATGCTCGTGGCAAGTATGTCTGGTTTTTAGATTCCGACGATTACATTCTTCCTGAAGCTATCGGTGATTTGAAGCATGCCCTGTGTGACTCTCCTGAAATGCTATTATTTGACTATAGAGTTGTTCCGGATGGAAGCAATATCAAGCTGCAGGATCCCGAGGGAAGTCGCTATATAAAAGCATTTATAGGCAAGAGTAGGGAGATGCAGTACAACAAACAATCATTGTTCTACGGTTTGTTTAAAAGTCGGCGATTTCAGGCTTGGGCCAGGATAACGAAGAAGTCAGTTTGGGATAAGTCACCCAGGTTCCCTGTTGGGAAATATTTTGAAGATATCTATAACACACCCTACCTAGCATTACACGTCAATAGTTACAGATATTTGCATCAAGCTTTAGTAGCTTACCGTTCCAGGGAAGAAAGCATAGTCAGGCAGCCGGATATGATAAAAGTGCGGGATTTTCTTGCAGGGCCTAATGGAGTAATCGATGCTTGGCAGTTGGCTGGTGTTGACATAGGGCGCAGGGAACGATTTCAGTACATTCATTACTGTGGCGTGATTTTTATTAATGCCCTGAAAATGCTGAAAAAGGCAGGTTTGATGGACAGAGAGAGTACAGTGGAAGTGAGGTCTTTGTATTTCAAAAGCTGTGGAATGAGTTGGGGTAAAATCGTTGTGGCGTATTTGCGGCAAGGGAAATTCCTGGCTCTATACCGCTTGTCACGTTACCTCCGTGGCAGCAAATCATTTTAATAGTGGTCTGAAGATGTTGGGATTAATAAAAAAAAAGGTTGGGCGCAGTCGTAAGGTATATCTCGGTCCATTCAAATTGTTCGAATACCAGAAACCCAGAGGCGAAAAAGAAAAAAAAGATCTGATTCTGCAGCAAAAGCTGGAGAAGAGTTTTAGGGGGCGTGCAGATTCACCTCTTATTAGCAATACAGAGGGGGTTGTTGTATCGCTAACTTCATTTGGTAATAGGGTTGGCAGGGTTCACGTTGTATTGGAGTCTATTTTACGGCAATCGCGCATACCTCAAAAGCTGATTTTGTGGCTGGATCAGAATGAATTTACTGAACATACCTTGCCTCGATCATTAGTTAAAGCTAAAGCTTTAGGGGTTGAGATAGGTTTTTGTGAAAATACCCGCTCATATAAAAAAATTATTCCTACCTTAAGTCGATATCCTGGTGAAGTTATAGTTACCATCGATGACGATGTAATGTATCCGCGAGACTTTCTCGAGATACTGCTGCAATATCACCAAGCTCATCCAAATCTTGTTCTGTGTTATAGGGCACACCGTATTTCGTTTAATGAAGAAGGAGAGGTTTTACCGTACTCCGATTGGGAATCCCGAATCCACAATATCGCACCTGGCAAAAGCATTTTCCCCACTGGTTCAGGAGGAGTGTTGTATCCGCCGGGGTGTTTTGCTTCTGAAGTTACGGAAGCGCGTATATTTATGGATATTTGCCCATCTGCTGATGATATTTGGTTAAAAGCGATGACCTTAAAGCAAGGAGTATCGTGCTGGGTTGTCCCCTGTGATTCGCATTGGAGCGATGTGCCGCCTTATGTTGATGGAACACAGGAGGCTTGTTTGGCTGAAGAGAATGTAGATGAGAAGAACGATATCCAGTTAAAGGCTGTATTTGACCGATATAAGCTTTGGGCTTCGTTAGACAAAGAGTAGGAGCCGGCTTCAGCCAGCTCCAAGCTAAACTTAGGAATGCTCCTTACACTCCAAATAATCCAGCCAGCTCAATACAATATCGTTATAGCTCACTACGCCAATCACCTCTTCATTTTCAATAACCGGTGCGGACGATAAGCCGAAAGAGTTGAACAGGCGAGCGCAGTATTTAATGTCCATTTCCGGGCGCACAGCCATTACTGGTTTTGCCATAATTTCATAGCAGTTGACGCGGTCTGGGGCGCGATCTTTAGCAATCACCTGCTTGGCGATATCGGACAGCATCACTTGTCCCCACTCGTCATGTTCGTTGCGTTTTTTTACGAGGACTTTCTTATAGTCGTGCTCCTTCATAATGCGCAGCGCTTCAGAAACGGTTGTAAGCCCGTCGATAACATCAAAGCGTTGATTCATTACATCCCGGCAGGTAATTATTTTGCCACTCATATTTCATCCTCAATTTGCTTGGATAATTTTTCCACCTGATGAGAAAGCCCAACGGCGTCCTCTACGTCTATTTGGATTGCGACGCCGGTGCCGGGGGATGTTTCAAATTCGCCGACCTCTGCAATTCGCTCCAAAATGTGCCGGCTCATGTGTTCCTCCACAAGAAACAGCAGTACATCTCTTTGTGTTTCCAGCGATAACCCGAAAAAAGTGCGTTTTTGTTTCAGCCCTTCGCCGCGCGCATTGTTGATAATGGTTGCGCCGGTGGCACCGGCCTCCCGGGCTGCGTCCAGTACTTCATCGGTTTTCGAGTCTTCAACGAAAACCAATATAAGTTTAAAGCGCATGGTTTTATTCCTCGTCTTCAGTCAAAGTTTGTTTGCGTTTGGCGTTCCACTCTGCGAACTGCGCATAGGCCATCACGCTCACTATTGGGAACAGGCTTGCAAAAGCAATTAAGCCGAAGCCATCAATCAGGGGGCTTCTTCCCGGTATATTTTCTGCCAACCCCAGACCGAGGGCTGCTACCAGTGGCACTGTTACAGTCGAGGTGGTTACTCCCCCTGAGTCGTAAGCCAGCGGCACGATCATCTTTGGCGCCGAATACGTTTGCACAACAACCACGATATAACCGGCAATAATAAACCAGTGTATGGGGTAGCCTGTAACAATCCGCCAGGCTCCCAAAGTAATCCCCACAGCAACGCCCAAAGCCACCGCAATACGCAGGCCCCACACGCCAATAGCGCCACCAGAAACCTGGTTAGCCTTAATCGCAACAGCAATCAAGGATGGTTCGGCAATTGTAGTGCTGGCACCAATGGCAAAGGCGAACAAATACACCCACATATAGCCCATTTCGGGGTCTTCAATAGCGGTTAGCTGCTCCGCCATCAGCCTTCCTACCGGGAATAAGGCTTTCTCAAGGCCCAGCAGGAAGAAGCTAAGGCCAAGTATCACCAGCGCAAAGCCGAATAATACCTTAGGCAGTGACGGTATTTTTTTACGTATGACAAACAACTGGAAGCCAAAGATGATGGCGGCGATGGGCAGCACATCGCGAACGGTAGCCAAAAACACTGCTAACAGTTCTAGCACTGTATTCACAACACCATCCCGTAGATCATCACAAATATCATCGGCGTGAGGGAGGCGAAGGCGATCAGACCGAAGCCGTCGATCATCGGGTTTCGTCCCTTGATTGCAGAAGCGAGGCCGACCCCCAGTGCGGTGACGAGTGGCACGGTAATGGTGGAAGTGGTAACACCGCCGCTGTCATAGGCGATGCCGATAATTTCCCTGGGGGCAAACATGGTGATCACAATAACCAGTATGTAACCACCAATGATCAGGTATTGTATTGGCCAGCCTTTGAGTATGCGAAACACGCCTACCAGAATGGCGATGCCAACGCTGATGGCCACGGTAAAGCGCAAGCCTGTAGCGTAGCTCTCCTTTGCCGCTTGTTGATTCTCTATCATGCCACCATTAGCTGCGACTTCAGCGGCTTCTGCTGCGACCGCGATTAAAGCGGGTTCTGCCACTGTTGTGCCAAAACCAAGGCAGAAAGCAAATAATAAAAGCCACACCACGCTGCCTTTTCGAGCAAAGGCGTCTGCCATGCTTTCGCCGATGGGGAACAGGCCTATTTCCAGCCCTCTGATAAAAAGGGTAAGCCCAATTGCTACCATTAGCAGGCCAGTGAGTATGCTGATCACGTTCGGCAGAGCCTGTTGCAGTACAAACGCTTGAAAAAAGGCAATAACAAGTACGATGGGAGTCAGGTCGCGCAGGCTTCCTAACAGAGGTGACAAAATGGATTTCATATTCCCTTTGGCTAATTGGTGAGTGCTCTTTTAGTTTATATTAATCGAATTCAGTAACTTTTACGTAAGTTTAGACTGTTAATCGGTATGCTTCGCGTTTACAACACAAAAGTGACTGGAAACGAATGAAAACCTTATTATTACTGGGGATTTTGCTTGCCTTTTTGAAAGGCCAGGCAGCGATTGCGTTGGCCACAGAGGAAATGGAGCGCGCTCATATTAAGGTGCGCCTGCTGTCTGCAAACGCTGTGTTGGGTGGTGATGATGTTAATTATTTGGGGCTTGAGCTTAGCCCTGAGAAAGGCTGGCACGTTTATTGGCAAAACCCGGGCGATTCAGGCATGCCTCCAAGAATCCGTTTCAGCACTGTTGATGGGCTGCAGTTCGGAGAGCCGCTATGGCCAGCTCCGCACAAAATTCCCTTCGGTCCCCTCACTAATTACGGCTACGAGAAGATTGTATTACCCATTCCTCTCACTCTGGAGTCGAAACAGGAGACAACTCTGACGATAAGTGCCAGAGCCAGTTGGCTGGTCTGCAAAGAACTGTGTGTGCCGGGAAAGGCCACGTTTGTGTTAAAGGTTCCAGTTGCGGGGGAGGCTAAAGAATCCCCGGAGGCATCGATAATAAAACAGGCGCTGGCGAGCGTGCCCAAAGCTCTGCCTTTGCTGGGCGGCTCTGCTGAGGTGAGTGAGGGTGGGGATGTCGTGATTCAGCTTTACAGCCAACAACCGGTATTCCGAACAGCCGAGACAGTTGAGTTTTTCCCGCTGAACGAGCAGTTGCTTGATGCCAGTGCCCAGGCGGGCATCCATTGGAAGCAAAACGTGCTGAGCATAAAGCAGCAGAAGTCGGCTGAATTCGTAGGTATGCCAAAAAAAATAGCGGGTGTGCTGGTCGTAAATGGTGAAAAATTCTGGGCCTTTGAATTTGCTCCATAGTCGCAACAGGGGCAATTAAATTAGGGTTAACAGGCCCTGGATTATTCAGGTTTGCTCTGTGTCACATTGAAATATCTAATCAGGAGAAAAAGATGAAAATGCTTAAAAACGTGTTGTTAGTGTCGCTGCTAGTGTGTTCCTCATGGGTATCGGCGTTACCTGCCTTGAATGAAGCTGCGCCGAAATTTACTGCGTTGGACTCCAACGGTAAAAAGGTCAGCCTAGAGCAATTCGCGGGTAAAACCGTGATCCTCGAATGGACTAACCATGACTGCCCTTTTGTAAAAAAACATTACAGCGCTGGAAATATGCAAGGGCTGCAAAAGAAGTACACCAAGGAAGGTGCTATCTGGCTTTCGGTTATTTCTTCAGCCAAAGGTAAACAGGGAAATGTCAGTGGTGCGCAAGCCAACAAACTAAGCGAGAAGCGTGGGGCGCAAGCTACGCATGTGCTCTTAGATGAGAATGGTGAACTTGGCAAAATGTATGGTGCTAAAACCACCCCCCACATGTACGTCATTGATGGTAAGGGGGTGCTTCGCTATATGGGGGCCATTGATAGTATTCGCTCGACGGACCCGGACGATATTGCGGATTCAACAAACTATGTCTCCCTGGCAATGGCCGAACTTGCAGCCGGGAAGCCGGTGAGTGAGCCCGCGACCAAAGCGTATGGTTGTTCAGTGAAGTATTAACAAGCCAGCCCGCTTAACCAGCAATTAAAGCACAAAGCAGCCAGAGTTTGGCTGCTTTGTTGTGTATAGAGCTGCTCGGTCTCAGACGCTATCTGTGCTAAAGTTGCCAGCTGCTTTTGTTTGTGACTTCAGGAAATTCTCCATGCCCTTAATCCTTGGTGTTGATCCCGGCTCCCGTAAAATGGGTTACGGCATCATAGACCGGCAGGCGGGAAAGCTAAGCTATGTTGCAAGCGGCATTATTCGTATTCCTCAGCCGCTATTGGTGGCGGACTGTCTGGCCGAACGCCTGAAGGTGATTTTCGATTCGCTAACTGAAGTTATCGAGCGCTACCAGCCTCAGGAGTTTGCCATTGAGCAGGTATTTATGTCCAAAAGCGCGAGTTCCGCGCTCAAGCTTGGCCAGGCACGTGGAGCAGCTATTGTGGCTGCCGTTACCCAAAACCTTCCCGTGGCTGAGTACGAAGCCCGCAAAATAAAGCAGGCCGTTGTTGGCACCGGAGCTGCTGACAAGCTGCAAGTACAGCATATGGTTAAAACCCTGCTGGCCTTGCCGAAGGCGCCTCCGGAAGATGCTGCCGATGCGCTGGCGGTAGCTATCTGCCACGCCAATACCTATGAGTTACTGATTCGTCAGGCTGGGGCAAAAAGCTTCAGGCGTGGCAGAATGGTGGTCCAAAAACAGTAAAAGGTCGTTATGATTGCACGTTTAAGCGGCAAGTTAGCCGAAAAACAGGCGCCACAGTTAATAATCGAGATTCAGGGCATTGGCTATGATGTATCCGCCCCTATGTCCACCTTCTATCGCCTGCCTGAACTGGATAACAATGTGGTGCTGCACACACACTTCGCTGTCAGCGAAACCTCTCAGCAGTTGTTTGGCTTTATAAACCGAAAAGACAGAGATTTCTTTCGCCTGCTGATAAAAGTCAACGGTGTGGGGCCAAAAATGGCGGTTGGCATAATGTCCATGGATACTGACGATATCGTGCGCTGTATCATGGACGATAACGTAACGGCGCTGGTTAAAGTGCCGGGCGTGGGTAAGAAAACGGCTGAGCGCCTGATTATCGAAATGCGGGATAAACTCAAAAGTTGGACTGTTCCAGAAGCGTCAGGGGCTGTCGATGGCGCCGCTGAGCCTCAGCAAAGCTCACAAAATACGATGATTGGTGAAGCTGAAAGCGCGCTTATTGCCCTGGGCTACAAGCCCACCGAAGCGGCTAAGGCGGTTGCAAAAGTTGCTTCCGAAGATATTGCCCGCAGTGAGGATTTAATCAAACTGGCCTTGCGCAACATGTTGCCCGCGTAGTGAAATGACCGCATATGATTGAACAAGACCGAATTATCGACGCTAACGCGCAGCCTAAAGAAGAGCAACTGGATCGCGCTGTGAGGCCAAAGTCCCTGAAAGAATATATCGGCCAGCCGGTGGTGCGCGAGCAGATGGAGATTTTTATCGGTGCCGCCAAGGGACGAAAGGAGGCTCTCGATCATACCCTGGTGTTCGGACCTCCCGGGCTCGGTAAAACCACCCTGGCCAATATTATTGCCATGGAAATGGAGGGCGATTTAAAAACCACCTCGGGTCCTGTTTTGGATAAAGCGGGGGATCTGGCCGCGCTGCTGACAAACCTCGAAGCGGGGGATGTGCTATTTATCGATGAAATACACCGTCTCAGCCCGGTGGTGGAGGAAATACTCTATCCGGCGATGGAAGACTTTCAGCTTGATATTATGATCGGTGAAGGTCCGGCGGCACGTTCTATAAAGCTTGAGCTGCCACCCTTTACGCTGGTTGGTGCAACCACTCGCGCGGGGCTGCTCACATCTCCACTGAGAGACCGTTTCGGCATCGTTCAACGGCTTGAGTTTTATGATGTCAAGGACCTCACTCTTATCGTCAGGCGCAGTGCCGGGCTTATGGGAATAAGTATCGAAGAGGGCGGTGCACGGGAAATCGCCCGGCGAGCGCGGGGCACCCCCCGAATTGCCAATCGCCTGTTGCGACGTGTTCGAGATTACGCCGAAGTTAAGGCCGATGGCGTAGTCCGCTCCGAAATAGCTGACAAAGCGCTTAACATGCTTAATGTTGATAACCACGGTTTTGATCATATGGACCGTCGCCTGTTGATTACTCTGATTGAGAAATTCGCCGGTGGGCCGGTTGGTGTTGACAGCCTCGCTGCAGCCATCAGTGAAGAGCGGGATACCATAGAAGATGTTCTGGAACCCTATTTGATTCAGCAAGGCTATATTGTGCGCACCCCTCGTGGCAGAATGGCAACGCAACACGCCTATACGCATTTTGGGCTGTCGGTACCCGAGCCTCTGGTGCAAAACAAGCAAGAAGGCCTTCCTGGCCTATAACAATTAAACGGGCCAAATAAAATACAGATGAGCGAATTTTTCACGCCAATGCGTGTCTACATTGAGGACACAGACGCTGGCAAAATCGTCTACTATGTCAATTATTTAAAATTTATGGAGCGTGCTCGTACGGAATTTTTTCGTAAATTGGGCTTTGCAAAGCCTGCAATGATTGCTGAAGGGTTATTATTGGTGGTTGCATCTTTGAATGTGCAGTATAAACGTTCCGCCAGGCTCGACGACCTGTTAAATGTGAGTGCGAAGCTAATAAAAATTGCACGTTCTTATGTGGTATTTCATCAGAGGGTTGTGCGCGATGGTGAGTGCCTGTGCGAGGCGACAGTAAATGTTGCCTGTGTCGATAAAGAAAGTATGCGGCCAAAAGCAATGCCGCAAGATGTTACCAACGCGATACAACTGTATTTGGGGGAAAACCACTAAATGAATCAGGAGCCCTTGTCCCTGATCCACCTGATTAGCAATGCCAGTGTGCTGGTACAGGTGGTGATGTTGTTGCTATTCGTTGCCTCGATTGTTTCCTGGGTGATGATTGTTCAAAGAGGTTTGTATCAGAGCAAAGCCAGTACCTCATTCAGCACTTTCGAATCCCTGTTTTGGTCCGGAACGGATCTCACTCAGCTTTACCGCCAGGGAAATAACAGTGCCAATCGGCATAGCATTGAAGGCGTGGAAAATATCTTTAGAGCAGGTTTTAAGGAGTTTACACGGCTGAGGCAGCAGGGAGGAACAGAGCCTGATGCCATTATGGAAGGCACTCAGCGGGCGATGCGTGTTGCACTCACGCGAGAGGAAGAAAAGCTCGAAGCAAACCTTTCATTTCTGGCAAGTGTGGCGTCAGTGAGCCCTTACATCGGCCTTTTCGGCACGGTGTGGGGGATCATGAACTCTTTTCGAGGTCTGGCTAATGTACATCAGGCCACCCTGGCAACAGTTGCCCCGGGGATATCCGAGGCCCTGGTTGCTACCGCGATGGGGCTTTTTGCGGCCATCCCTGCAGTACTTGCTTACAACCGATTCTCTGCAAATGCAGAGCGCCTGACGACACGTTATGAAACTTTTTCCGAGGAGTTTTCAGCTATTCTGCACCGGCAGGTACATGCCAAACCAACCGCCACTGAGGCTAACCAGAGCTAGGCATGGCGAATCCCAAGAAGCGTAAACCCATGGCTGAAATCAATGTGGTTCCCTACATTGATGTGATGCTGGTATTGTTGGTGGTGTTTATGGTGACCGCTCCACTGTTGATGCAGGGAGTAAAGGTGGACCTGCCCCGGGCACCTTCCCAGCCTATCGACAATAAGGACGACGAGCCTCTTATCGTTTCCGTCAGGCCAGATGGAACATATTATCTTAACCTTGGCAATGATCAAAAAACGGCCAGACCCCTTGACGATATTAGCTCTCAGGTGGCAAAGGTGCTGCGGCAGAAGCCTAATACGCCGGTGCTGGTTTGGGGGGACACCAAAGTTGAGTACGGTCTGGTTGTCCAGTTAATGACAGCATTGCAGGCTGCAGGAGCTCCCTCCGTCGGGCTGGTAACCGATCCGCCAGAGTGATGAAATTCCTTAGCTACTATCTTTTACCTGTCAGCTTGAGCCTCCTGCTCCACGCGGGTTTGGTCGCGATTTTACTTATCGGGTGGCAGGGGAAGGCGGAGCCCAGGAGATTGGCCCCGCCCAAGTACATTGAAGCGACGCTGGTTGAGCTTAAACCCAAATCCCAGAAAAAAGCCTCCGCAAAGAAGAAGCCGAAGATTGTGGATTTGGCCGCTAAAAGGCGTGAACAGGAAAAGAAAAAGCAGTTGGCGGATCAGAAGCGTCAGGCGCAAATCAAGAAGCAGAAAGAGGCGGAAGCCAAAAAGGCCGCTGAGAAGAAAAAGCGCGAAGAACAACAAAAGAAACAACAGGCCAGGGAGCGGGAGCAGGCAGAACTACGCAGGCGGGAGGCGCTGCAGCAGGAGTTTGAGCAAGCGTTGCTGGAAGAGGAGGGATTGCTGCAAGAAGAGCAGTATGCCACTGAGGCGGCCAGTTATGCCGATGCTATTCGCCGCAGAATTGAACAGAGCTGGAGTAGACCGCCTTCCGCGCGCAACGACATGCGCTGCGAGCTAACTATTGATATGGTACCCAGCGGTCGTGTAGTAGATGTGAATATTAAAACCAGTAGTGGTAACCTCGCTTTCGACCGTTCCGCTGTAGCTGCGGTAAAGAAAGTGGAGGTTTTCCCGGAAGTTAAAGAAATACCGATTGAAATATTTGAGCGCCATTTTCGAAAATTCAGTTTGGCGTTCCAACCCGAGGACCTTAGACAATGATAAAAAAACTAGCGCTTTGCTTTGTTGCGCTAAGTTTCAGCGTTTTTGCACGCGCTGAGCTGATGATAGAAATCACTCAAGGTATGGATAACCCCACGCCCATTGCCATCGTGCCATTTGCAGGGGCGAGAGGCCTGCCGGAAAATGTCTCCAAAATAGTGTCTGACGATTTGTTGCGTAGTGGTTTCTTCAGGCCGGTTCCTCCATCGGATATGCTTTCCCTGCCCCAGCGGGAGCAGGACATCTTTTATCGCGACTGGCGTGTGCTTGGCACTGAGTTTCTGGTGATTGGCAATATTCAGCGTGGACGCTCCACTGCAAACCCTGATCAATTTGTACTCGAGTTTGCCCTGTATGATGTGTTTGGTCAGCGCAGGGTTTTACGTCAAGTGCTAACCGGCGGAGAAAAAGAGCTGCGCGATATGGCTCATGCAATTAGCGATGCAGTCTACGAGGCTATCACCGGTATTCGAGGCGCGTTTTCAACCAAAATTCTCTACATAGAAGATATGAACAAGCCAGGTAGCGCGCGTTATCGGCTGGTGGTTGCCGATGCCGACGGTGCGAGGCCTAAAGTTATTTTCACTTCCAGTGAGCCGCTGTTATCACCAAGCTGGTCCAGTGATATGAAACAGGTTGCGTATGTTTCATTTGAGACATCCCGGCCAGCTATTTTCAGGCACAACCTGGTTACCGGCGTGAGGGAGCAGCTAACAGATTTTCAGGGTTTAAATGGCGCGCCAGCCTGGTCCCCTGATAACTCAAAGCTTGCATTGGTGCTTTCCAAAGATGGTGACCCGGAAATCTACACCCTCGAAATCGCGACCCGAAAACTAACCCGAATTACGCGGCATTTTGCAATTGATACCGAGCCTAATTGGACTGCGGACGGAAAGGGGTTAATATTTACCAGTAATCGGGGCGGTAACCCACAAATTTATCAAATTGGGCTTGAAAGCGGTCGTATAGAACGCTTAACCTTCGAGGGCGATTACAATGCCAGGCCGCGTGTTTCACCAGACGGCAAAAGTCTTGTCATGGTGCACCGATACAAAGGTGTGTTCCACATAGCTTGGCAGGACATTGCCTCCGGTGATATGCGTATTCTCACCGAAACATGGCTTGACGAATCGCCGAGCATAGCGCCTAATGGCGCGATGCTGTTGTATGCCACGCAGTACAAGGGCAAAGGAGTTCTCGCTGCAGTTTCCATGGATGCTGGAGTGAAATTCAAATTACCCTCAAAACAAGGTGATGTAAGGGAGCCCGCCTGGTCCCCCTTCATTAGTGAGTAATTGGGTTGATGTAAGGTTTTGCTACGCTTTAATAACACTTTGGGAGTGATAAAAATGACTAACACATTAAAGACTTTTTTAACGTTGATCGCTGTTTTGGGTTTACTGGCAGGCTGTTCCAGTAACAAAGAAGCTGACGAGCCAATGGATGAGCCAGTTGTAGAAGCTACTCCAGAGCCAACTGAAGAGCCAATGGCTGATCCATTAGCGGACATCCGTGGTCTCGATACAGTATTCTATTTCGACTTCGACCAGTACATTTTGAAAGCTGAAGCGCGTTCTGCATTGATGGTTTACGCAGAAGTATTGAAGAACGCCCCCACTTCAATTCGTTTGGAAGGCCACGCTGACGAGCGCGGTACCCGTGAGTACAACATGGCTCTGGGTGAGCGTCGTGCCAACGCGGTACGTGACTTCCTGGTTCTGCAGGGTGTTGATGCCTCTTACATCGAAACTGTCAGTTACGGTGAAGAACGTCCAGCTCGCCTGGGTAGTGATGAAGGCTCATGGTCTGAAAATCGCCGTGTAGAGATCATTCTCAGCATATAATCGATGATATAGATGTACTTAAAAACCCTTTCCGCCGCCGTTCTGTCAACGGCGGCGATTTTCGTTCAAGCACAGGTGGAAGTTGAAGACCGCTCTCCTGCGCACGCAGCTGTTCCGCCTCCAGCAACCACGCCTCCCCCTTCCAATCCCCAGCAGACCGCAGAGCTCTATTACCAGATGCAGCTATTGCAGCAGGAAGTCTTGCAGTTGAAAGGCAAGGTAGAGGAGCAGGAGCACGAGCTTAAACGGCTTAAGCAGCAGCGTCTGGATGATTATCTTGACCTCGACAGGCGTCTTAGTGCTCTAGGGCAAGGTGGAAACGCCAGTACAAGGCCAGCTTCAAGCTCCGCGACAGCGGCCACAGCCGCAACAAGCGCCGCGCCGGGCAATGAAATCCAACATTATCGCTCTGCCATTGACCTTGTGCTTAAAAAGCAGCAGTACGATGAGGCTGTTGTACAGCTCCAGGAACACCTGAAGCTATACCCTCGCGGCCGCTATGCTGCCAATGCCACCTACTGGCTGGGTGAGATCTATCTGCTACAGGACGACCTGGAGCAATCCCGTCAATGGTTTGTGCAGCTCATCGGCGACTTTCCAGAGCACCGCAAAGTGCCTGATGGCAAGTTCAAGCTGGGCAAGGTGTATCACTTGATGGGTAATAAGGAAGAAGCCAAAAAGCTGCTCGATGAAGTCGCTGCTTCCAACTCCGACGCTGCACGGTTGGCACGCACCTATCTGGCAGAGCACTTCTCCTCCTGATTGCTGTCCACTTTTCCACCGTTTTGGCTGACTCGCCAACAACGGTGGATTTCGTTAGAATGCCGCCCCCTTTTTAACAAGCCATCCATTCATGAGCGAAACGCTGCGAATTACAGAAATATTTCATTCACTGCAAGGCGAAGCCAGAAGCATTGGCAGGCCTACGGTGTTCGTCCGCCTTACGGGCTGTCCGTTGCGTTGTGGATACTGCGACTCCGCCTATGCCTTCGAGGGGGGTACCCGCTGCGCAGTGGACGATATCATCACCCAGGTAGAGGGGTTCGCGGCAAGTTATGTCTGCGTTACGGGAGGGGAGCCCTTGGCTCAACCTGGCTGCCTGGCGCTGTTAAGACACTTGTGTGATGCAGGGTACGAGACCTCGCTTGAAACAAGTGGTGCGATAGATATTGCTGGCGTTGATGAGCGAGTGTCGGTGGTTATGGATTTAAAAACCCCCGATTCCGGTGAAGTGGATAAAAACCTTTATCAGAACCTGAAGCTGTTGAAACGCAAAGATCAGCTCAAGTTTGTGATTTGCAGCGAGAAAGATTACCAGTGGGCGCGCTTTAAACTCGACGAATATCAACTGGACGAATGTGTGAGTGATGTATTGTTCTCTCCCAGTTATGGGGACTTGCCTGCAGTGCAACTGGCGGAGTGGATTTTGCGTGATGCTTTACCAGTAAGGTTCCAGCTTCAATTACACAAACAATTATGGGGAGAAAAAGCAGGTGTCTAAAAAAGCAGTTGTTCTTGTTTCGGGAGGGCTGGACTCTGCCACAGCCCTGGCTTTGGCTAAAGATCTTGGTTACGCGTGTTATACCTTGAGTTTTGATTATGGGCAGCGACATAAGGCTGAATTAGTTGCTGCCGAGCGCATATCCAAGGCTATTGGTGCGGTGGAGCATAAGCAGCTTGCACTGGATATGCGCAGTATAGGTGGTTCCGCACTGACAGATGACAGTATTTCCGTTCCTGAACAGGCAACCAGCGGTATACCCGTTACCTATGTACCAGCGCGCAACACGGTATTTTTATCTTTTGCCCTTGCCTGGGCAGAGGTGTTGGATGCGGATGCCATTTATATTGGTGTGAATGCCGTGGATTACTCGGGTTATCCGGATTGCCGGCCTGAATATATTAAGGCCTTTCAGGCCATGGCCCAGCTGGCTACCAAAGCGGGTGCTGAGGGAAAAAGCATTGCGATTAGAACGCCGCTAATCGAACTCTCAAAGGCCGATATCATCACCCAGGGCAACGCTCTTTGGGTGGATTACAGCTTAACGGTAAGCTGCTATCAGGCAGATGAACAGGGCAGGGCCTGCGGCAAATGCGACAGCTGCCGCTTGCGACGCAAAGGTTTTCTCGATGCGGGGGTTGAAGATACAACGCGTTACCAGTGAGATGCATGACAGGGAATGCTCGCCAGGCATATGCAAGCGAACTTTTTATGAAAAATTGCTTGTGTTTTGAAACCAAATCATTACTATATGCGCCTCTTTTGAGGGCGTAAGCCCCCACATAGAAACAGATTACGGGTCGTTAGCGCACTAAAATCGTTCCAGACGATTTTGAGCACTTCCTCCATCCCTGGAGGTCGCAGTTGGTAGAGCAGTTGGCTTTTAACCAATGAGTTCGGCCCGTCCTTGGGCCGAATCGCTGCGCGACTAGCGCTGCAAATTTGCTCCGGGCAAATTAGTGGTCACTGGTTCGACAAAATCGCAGGGAGCGATTTTGAGCGACGGCAAAGCCGTCGACCGCGAAGCGGCGGAGCGCAGGAAGCGCGGAGTTATCCAGTACGACGGATAAAGAGTGTGTCGAAGACACGTTCAAGAGTCACAGTTTACGGGTCGTTAGCTCAGCTGGTAGAGCAGTTGGCTTTTAACCAATTGGTCACTGGTTCGAATCCAGTACGACCCACCATAAGCCCCTTCAGGGGACATCAAAAAAGGGGACATTTGTCCCCTTTTTCATTTTTCAGCGTATAGAATCCTCATCCCAACAGGCGTAGCCTAAAGCTATTCGAAAGCAGATTGAGTTTGACCATGTCTGATATCCATGAAAACCCTAGCCCACAAGAAATCGTAAAGTCCTACCTTGATGTGGCTTTGTCACAAGCCCATGAAAAACCTGCAAACAGCGAGCAGCTCTGCGCAGAAATCAAAGCTGATCTGAAAGCCAATGATGCAGTTTTGGTAGCCCACTACTACACCGCGCCGGAGCTGCAGGCTTTGGCCGAGCAAAGTGGTGGCTTTGTCGGGGATTCCCTGGAAATGGCTCGATTTGGCAAGCAGAACCCGGCGCAAACACTGATTGTTGCCGGAGTAAAGTTCATGGGGGAAACGGCCAAGATCCTTTCACCAGAGAAAAACGTGTATATGCCTACCCTGGAAGCGACCTGTTCTCTTGATCTCGGTTGCCCCGTAGACGATTTCTCGGCGTTTTGTGATGCCAACCCGGAGCGCACCGTTGTTGTTTATGCGAATACCTCTGCAGCGGTGAAAGCGCGCTCAGACTGGGTGGTAACATCAAGCATCGCGCTGGATGTGGTGGATTACCTGGATAGTCAGGGAGAAAAAATTCTCTGGGCGCCGGATAAATACCTTGGCAGCTATGTTGCCGAAAAAACCGGCGCCGATGTACTCCTTTGGAATGGCTCATGTATTGTGCATGAGGAGTTCAAATCCCGGGGTATTGAAGACCTTAAACGGGCTCACCCTGATGCTGCAGTGCTGGTTCACCCGGAGTCGCCCAAGCCAGTTATTGATCTGGCGGATGTGGTGGGCTCCACCTCACAATTGATCGAAGCCACTCGCAAGCTGACTAACCCCGCATTCATCGTTGCGACTGACCAGGGTATTTTCTACAAAATGCAGCAGGCATGCCCGGACAAGCAACTGCTTATCGCGCCGACTGCGGGTTCCGGTGCCACTTGCCGAAGCTGTGCAAACTGCCCCTGGATGGCGATGAACGAGTTGGATAGCCTGGCGGGTTTGCTGCGGACACTTGGGAACCCGGAAACAGAAGCGAATGAGATCCACGTAGACTCGCAGACTGCGCAGCAAGCGATGAAACCGCTGGGTCGCATGCTGGATTTTGCCACACAAAGAAAGGGATAGTTGCGTAAAGCTGCTGCGGGGAGTGGTTTATCCTAATATATTGGTTAAATCGAGATTATTTTGCATAGGTTTGCTGTTTTTCTGTTCTGCTGTTGTTATTTATCCTTAATTTTATTAAATATTAGGATGTGCGTTGATTTGAGTGGCATCAGACCATACACTTCGCCATATTAACTCTCAATTTGGAATGTGCCCGTGAAACTTTACCGGCAGCACCACACATCTATTCGAACCCAGCGCTCTTTGTTGTTGCGAAGCTGAGCTTTCGCCTTTCTGGCATTGAACATCACTTAATACGTATTTGCTTGAACCAAACCTATGGCTCAATGTGAGCTTGGCTGGTGATCCCGGCTAATCTGGAGAGAAAAATGAACAAAGATAAACTGGTAATTTTTGATACAACCCTGCGTGACGGAGAGCAGAGCCCTGGTGCTTCCATGACGCGTGAAGAAAAGGTTCGCATCGCTAAAATGCTGGAGAAGATGCGCGTGGACGTTATTGAAGCTGGCTTTGCCATCGCCAGCCAGGGTGATTTTGAGGCCGTCAAAGCCGTTGCGGGCGCGGTTAAAGACTCTACCGTGTGTAGCCTGGCCAGAGCAGTGGATGCCGATATCGATCGTGCAGCCGAGGCTCTTAAAGGGGCTAATTCATCGAGAATCCATACTTTCATTGCGACCTCCCCGATCCATATGCGCTACAAGCTGAAAATGGAGCCGGACGCAGTACTAGAGCGGGCAATTGCCGCGGTAAAACGGGCCAGAAGCTACACCGATAACGTTGAATTCTCCCTTGAAGACGGCAGCCGTTCAGAGTTCGATTTTATGTGTCGTATTACCGAAGCGGCAATCGAGGCTGGCGCGCGCACCATCAACGTGCCGGATACCGTGGGTTACGGTGAGCCTGGGGAATATGGCGCGATGTTCAAGCGGCTGATCGAAAATGTACCCAATTCCGATAAAGCGATTTTCTCAACCCATTGCCACAACGATCTGGGGCTGGCTGTCGCCAATTCTCTTTCTGCGGTTATGAATGGCGTAAGACAGATTGAATGCACCATCAATGGCCTGGGAGAGCGGGCGGGCAATGCCGCCCTGGAAGAGGTGGTGCTGGCAGTGCGAACACGCCGTGATATTTTTCCCGTAGATACTGGCATTGCGTCGGAGCACATTGTGCCTACATCCCGTCTGGTTTCCAGTATTACCGGCTTCCCGGTGCAGCCAAACAAGGCGATAGTGGGCGCGAATGCTTTCGCTCACGAGTCCGGTATTCATCAGGATGGAGTCCTCAAGCATCGTGAGACCTACGAGATCATGCGTGCAGAAGATGTTGGCTGGAATACCAACAAAATTGTGCTCGGTAAACATTCCGGTCGCGCTGCGGTGAAAGCGCGGTTTGAGGATCTGGGTATTACATTTGATACACAGGATGGACTGAACCAGGCCTTTACCCGCTTTAAGGAGCTGGCGGACAAGAAGCACGAAATATTCGATGAAGACCTCCATGCAATTGTGTCGGCCAACAGCGCCGATATGAAAGAAGAAACGGTGCTGCTGGTTGATATGGATGTTTGCTCAAAAACGGGAGAAAAGCCCAATGCGCGGCTCAATCTTCAGGTTAATGGCGAAGACAAGTATGCCGAGGCTGTTGGCGGAGGCCCGGTGGACGCGGCCTACAAAGCGATTGAGAGTGTGGTGAATAGCCGCTCAGACCTGCTGCTGTATTCGGTGAACAATATCACTCAGGGCACGGACTCTCAGGGAGAGGTGACCGTGCGGCTGGAGCGCGATGGCCATATCGTGAATGGCATAGGATCTGATACTGATATCGTGGCGGCCTCGGTGAAAGCCTACCTTCATGCGCTGAACCTGCTTGAGTCCAGTGCCATGCGTTCTCACCCCCAGCGTGACGGGGTGTGATTTTGATTACTGGCAGGTAAGATGGCGTTATGAATGAGCGACGTCGACAACAGTACCTGGAGGCCATGGGCATAGAGTCTTTTGTACCCAGGCTTCAGCTTGTTGGCGCAAAGGCTTCCGAGCCCTGTGCTATTGCGCAAGCAGCGCCAGCGGTTATGCCCATGGATGGGCAGTATGCCGCAAATTTGCCGGGAGCAAATGCGGCTAAGGCCATGGATGGGCAGTATGCCGCAAATTTGCCGGGAGCAAATGCGGCTAAGGCCATGGATGGGCAGTATGCCGCAAATTTGCCGGGAGCAAATGCGCACGCCAGCGTGCTCGGGTCTGAAGTTGTTACCCCCTCACTGACAGGGGAAACTGTTTCATCGGCGCAGGAAACACCACGAGCCCCTTTGATTGCGCGCGAGGCCTTGCAGGCTGAAAACCAGGACGCTTCTCCAGCGCTAGCGGAACCCTCCCCAGCCAGCGATGCACAGTCTAAAACCGAGTCAGTAGAGGCGGCTCGTTTCACCCTTAGTGTGTGGCGAGTGAGCGAAACACTGCTCGCTGTAGACAGCTGTGATACTTCGTCGGTATTGCCAACAGCAGCCGTGTTACAAAGCATCTGCCATTGCTGCGGCATCAGCAGCAGGCTTGGCAATGAAGAGCGACTGTACTGGCCGATGGTTGAGTTACCCGACAAGCCCATTGGATGGGAGGATGCAAGGCTGATGATTGCTAATTATCTGGAAGGGAAGTTATTAGCACGGCCCGTTGCAACAATTTTGTTATTTGGCGAACAGAGTTTTCGCGCCTGCGCGGATGTCTTGCTAGACTCTCAAGCGTATAGCGACGCCTGTTACAGCATTATTTCTATTGATGCATTTGCTGCAGAAGCCTTGGTGTTGCCGAGTCTTTCAAGCATTCTCCGCAGCCCGGATTTGAAAAAGCCCGTATGGCATGCGCTCTGTGAAAACGGCTTGGTGAGCTCTTAGCGTAATGGGCCTCAGCAATAAGCCACTTAATGGATAGGTAATTTTTTTGAGTAAGGCCATTCAAAGTCAATTAGAGCGCAATTTTACCCTTGATGACGGTTCTTTCTGTCTGCTGCTTAATTTTAGTATTGCGGACCTCGACGCGATTTATAAACTGGAACAGGGCTCCAATCCTCACCCATGGACACGCCGTAATATTGAGGACTCAATAGTAAGCAATCATATTTGTGTGGGAGTGCAGAAAGAAGGCCGCTGGATTGCCCATGCTGTATTCTCCATTGCCTCTGGAGATGCAGAGTTGCTGATCATTACTGTTGATAATGCATGGCAAGGGCGGGGTGTTGCCCGTAAAACATTAAGCATCATGGCTGAAATTCTTGAAGACTTCGCTGCAGAGCTCTTTTTGGAGGTGCGTGCATCCAACGCCAAAGCGATAAAGATGTACGATAAATTTGGCTTTAATTGTTTGGGAGTTCGGCCCGGTTATTACCCCTCGGCTGAGGGCCGTGAAGACGCGCATATTTACGGCATGTCTTTACGTATTGGTTAGGGCCTGCTAACACTAATTTAATGGCCCTAATTATTCTGCTGTGTATTCCGCAGAAACGTTTCAACAGCTTGCCGCCGGGGAATCGATGTTTGCGCTCCAAGGGCTTGTACTGAAAGGGCTGCGCCGGCTTGCCCATATCGAATTGCATCCTTAAGGGATTCCCCCTCTTTATATGCCATAGTAAAACAGCCGATGAAGGTATCGCCTGCTGCTGTAGGGTCCACAGCGGCTACATTAAAGGCTTTTTCGTGAAGCACTAAGCCATCTTGATTTGCGAATAGTACACCGCGCTCACCCAGAGTCAGGACCACGGTTCTTACACCTTTTCGCAGCAAATATTCTACCGCTTTTTTTGCGGCATTTTGATCGCTAATCTCAATGCCAGTGATGGTTTGAATTTCTGTTTCGTTTGGTACGAGGATATCGACATTCGCCAACACAGATTCAGGCAGGGCTATCGCCGGTGCTGGATTCAAGAGCGTATTGATGCCCTTGTCAGAGGCAATCTCCAAGGTGCTTGCCACGGCCTCCATTGGCGTCTCAAGTTGGCAGATTAAGATATCTGCTTTGTCGATAGTCTTCTGTGCTTGCTTAATGTGGCTGGAATCCACTGCATCATTCGCCTCGGGCGATATAACGATAGCGTTCTGGTGATGCTTATCGACGAGGATGAGCGCAACACCAGTGTTGGAGTCTGCTTGCACTTTCAGGTGGGAAATGTCGATATTCTCTTGTTGAAGATTCTGCAGGTGTTGTTTACCGTAGTCGTCTCCGCCTATACAGCCAATAAAGCTAACATTCGCCCCCTGACGAGCACAGGCGACAGCCTGGTTCGCGCCTTTACCGCCACACACGATTGCAAATTGCTCCCCTTTAATAGTTTCTCCTGCCTGAGGCAGCGTTGGTGTTTGAATAGTGAGATCGGTATTAACACTGCCAACGACAACGACATTAACCATAGTTATTTATCCACATAGCTGTCCCACAAAGCCATGGAAACATGGATTCGGTGTTTGTTACTGCTACCTTCGCCAGCATCGCGCCATGGAAGGCGCTTATTAGGGCAACGCAGGAGCAGTTGCCGAGGAATGCTGGCGTAGAGCTTACAGGGACGTACTTGCAGCGTGTAGCAGTGGCAAATACCGGATTCATGTCTGCGCCAAAGCTAGTAATCTCCAAGCCCTTTTAAAATCGAGAGTTTCGACCGGGCGACGAAATAGTTAATGGAACAGCAATGATTTATCCAAGAAATTTTACTTGTGAAACAGGTAGAAATCGTAGTTAAAGTCTAACACACTGGTATCGGGCTCAAATGCAGGGTATTAGATTTTGCTGAAACGCACCGCCATGAACCAGCTGTTGATGCAGGCCAATAATCGGCTTGGTAATAGAAAACTATCATTCAGCACGCACAAATTCTTCTTTAAAAACAGGTATCGCGCCTTGAACAAGCTCCTTGCAATAATTTCATTAACAATAATAACACTGCAGCCTGCGTATGCGGCTCTTAAGGTAAGTGGCCTGCGGTGTGAAGGTGTAGCGCAACCCGAGCAAGTCGATACACTTGCCCCCCGTTTCTCCTGGTGGCTGGAGACTGACAAGCGAGCGACTACTCAGGTTGCCTATCAATTTCGCGCGCAGCAAATCAATGCTGCTGGTGGTGGTCTGGGGAAAGCGTTCAAAACTAAAAAAATAAAAACGGAACAGTCGCAATGGCTTGTACCGCCTGAGTTCAAAATAAAACCGCTGAGCACCTACCAATGGCAAGTACGCGTGTGGGACAACCACGGACAAGCGAGCGGTTGGAGCGAGCAGCAGCGTTTTAGTACCGGTCTGTTTGGAGCGCGCTGGCCCGCAGAATGGATAGGCGATGGTCGTGCATTGGAACTTTGGCAAACCGCGCCTGCCCGTCATTTTCGAAACGATTTTGAATTGCCGGGCAAGCCTGTGCGTGCCCGGCTATATATCAGTGCCATGGGTCTGGTTGAGCCGTGGCTGAATGGCGAAGCGGTTACCGATAATCTTTTTATTCCTGGCTGGCCAGATTATCGACGCAGGCTTTTTTATCAATCATTTGATGTTACGTCGCTGCTGCGGCGCGGCGGCAACACCCTGGGGGTGGTTCTTGGTGATGGTTGGTACAGTGGCACGATGATCCCTCGCCACCAGTACGGTCGCGAAGCGAGGTTTTCAGCATTTATCGAAGTTCTTGATTCAAAGGGAAAAGTTCACACCTTCACTACTGGTGAAGGCTGGCGATGGACAGAAAGTGGACCCATAACGATGAACTCCATCTATGATGGGGAGAGTTATGATGCCCGGCGTGAGCTGCAGGGCTGGAGTGAACCCGGCTATACCGAAGCGAAAGACTGGAAGCCGGTGACGGTTCGTTCTGGCAAGTTTACCCCTGTGCCTATGACTGCACGTATTTCTCCCCCTGTGAGAGCGATCCAGACGATTAAGCCTGTTAAGGTCGCCAAACGTGCTCCGGGTGTGCATATTTACGATCTGGGGCAGAATATGGTTGGCTGGGTAAAATTGAAAGTTCGTGCTAAAGAAGGCGACGAAATTCAATTGCGCTTCACTGAAATGCTAAACGCCGATGGCAGTTTACACACCAAAAACCTGCGTAAAGCCAAGGCTACCGCGACGTATATTGCCAAGGGTGATGGCATCGAACAGTGGCAGCCCCGTTTCACCTATTTTGGTTTTCGTTACGTGGAGCTCTCTGGTGTTGACACTCCCCTGGATGATGCCATTGAGGGGGTGGTGATCCATACGGATATTGCTGAAATTGGCACATTTGAAAGCTCCAACTCAATGTTGAACCAGTTGTTCAGCAATGCCATGTGGAGCCAGAAAGGCAATTTTCTGGAGATTCCGACGGACTGTCCCCAGCGGGATGAGCGAGCAGGGTGGACGGGTGATGCCCAGGTGTTTGCACCAACGGCTCTGTACAATATGGACGCTGGCGCATTTTTTCGTCAGTGGCTGTACTCGCTACGTGATGGGCTTCGAGACGGAGCAGGAGGCGGCTTTCCGGATACCGCGCCCTATGTAGGCTTCAATTTTGGCAGTGCTGGCTGGGCCGAGGCGGGCATGACGATGCCGTGGAACGTATGGCTGCATACGGCTGACAAGCGAGTGCTTAAAGAGAGCCTGCCGGCTATTCAGCATGCGCTGGAATTAATGGCGAAAGAGTCCCCAAACGGGGTGCGCAATACCAAACCGGCCTGGGGTGACTGGCTTTCACCGGGCTTCCCGCGTTACAAAGCACCGCCCCGGTATGACTTAATCGCAACGGCGTACTACGCACATGCGGCCGATGTGGCAGCAAAAATCGCTGGGGTGCTGGACAGGCCGGAACTGGCTGAAAGTAATCGCAAGCTGCGAGATCAGGCCAGGGCAGCGTTTGTGCGCGAGTATGTGGATAACGAAGGGCGGGTATTGGATGATGTGCAGACTTCTTATTTACTGCCTCTGGCATTTGATCTGGTGTCTGAGGAGCAGCGGCCCCAGCTTGCGCAACACCTTTTCGAGAAGATTGCGGAAAAGAACAATCATCTCGCCACAGGCTTCCTGGGCACTCCGCTATTGCCTCACGTTCTGACTGATCTGGGCAGAGTCGACCTGGCCTACAAAATTCTACTGCAGCAAACCTACCCCAGTTGGCTATTCACGGTAAAGAATGGCGCTACCACCATTTGGGAGCGGTGGGACAGCTGGACGCCAGAAAACGGCTTCAACCCACATAATATGAACTCTTTTAACCACTATGCCTACGGGTCCGTGGTGGAATGGTTTTACAGTGATATTGCCGGGCTGCAAGTTCTGCCTGAGGCTCCCGGCTGGAAGCATTTCCGCATTGCGCCTAAACCCGGTGGTGAGCTCACTTCTGCCAGCGCAGCGGTTAACACGCCCTACGGGCTTGCGTCCTCGCGTTGGCAGATTGAGTCCGCGCGAATGAAGTTGCACGTTGGTATTCCCGCGAACACCAGCGCAGAGCTGGTGTTAGAAACGAAGGAGTCGGCTAGTGTGAAACTGGAGGGTCGAGCGCTCTCAGAAGCTAAAGTGGATAGCAAAACAAATGGCAATCGGGTAAGGCTCATGCTGCCCAGTGGCAGCTATGTTCTCGACTATGCTCCAGTTATTCAGTAGTGCAAGTGCAGCCCCAAGGTACTATTCAAAGCTTAGGGAAAAAGCGCCATCTACACTTTCGGTTGCACCATTGTTATCGGTAATCTCTGCGGATATATCGGCTTCCAGTGCTGTTGTATCTCGCTCATTCCAGGTCAACATCCCGCTGTCAGCAAGAATATTGTAAATAGTCGGTATTTCTGTACTGAGAATTTTAAGGGTATTACTCTGGCTAAGGCTGCTGATGCTATGAAAAGGCATGCGGGGGAAGTCATCCAGACCCAATTGAAGTACCAGCGGCAGGCTTTCATACTCTGAGTAAAGCGTGATCACACCAAATTCGTAAACGCTTCCATCTGAGACTGCAGTGACGTTGGCGGTGATAATTTCGCCACAGCTGAGGGCTGCAAATTCCAGATTAGTGTAGTTGTCAAATTGAAGTGAGAGTTCACCAAAGCTCTCGCTGCGACCGTCATTGAGTTTGTAAAAGTTCCTCGCGAGCACAATGTCTGAACCGCAAGTAGCTTCAACGCGGAACTCGTCATCGCCCTGGTAGTATTTTACCGTCGGATCGGTGTCACATGTTGCATCCGGCGCCACGTCAGAAAATTGTTCAGATGTATCCAGCACACCACAATACGTGTATGAGTCGTTTTCACCAAGGTAAACGGCTGTCTGAGTAGATGTTGTGTAGGTCACATCTTCGCCCTCAATCACAGTGTCCCAGGTTTTAAACTCGTTGACTCGCCAGGTGCTGCCTGTCAGTTCCATGCTTAAATCCAGAGCGCTGACTTCCGTGAGAGTCGTGGTTTTACCTGTTTCGTAAAATTTCGGAGGGTTCAGGTCGACAATCGACACGCTGGTAAATCCTCGGTTTGGCCCTAACAGCGTGCCGTTTTTCAGCTCCAGTTCGTAGCTCACAGAGATTGACGCAGGGTTATCCACTTGTGGAGCAATGAATGTGATTGTGTCCGTGTTCTGTCCTTGAAAAGGGAGGTCTTGCCCTTGAAACGTTACTTCCCACTCGTATGAGAGGTCATTGCTGCCTGCGCCGCTGGTATTGAGTGAGAGCTGAACTTGAGTACCTTCATCGGCTTCCGAGCTCAAAGGCAGCTCTGTATAGCTGATTCTGTTTAGCCCTCCGCCATTGGTATCTGTTCCACCGCTACCTCCATCTCCACCACAGGCGGTCAACGCGAGAAGCAGTGAAAAAAGTAAAGAGAATTCAAAACGGGTTTTACTGTAAAAATACATATTTTCAAGGCCGTTTAACGTTGTGTTGATTTAGGTGACGAGGAAATTAGCATAGCTCTGTTTGCTAAACAATCAGCAAACTGCTCAATATTTGCCATAACGTGAACTGTTGTCTTTAGCTCGCACCAAAATGCTGCCTAAGGCATAATTCGCAGCTTTCACCCAGAGTGACACCAAAAACACTATGAGCTTTGAAAGCGACATCGGCAAGCGCCGTACTTTTGCCATCATCTCCCACCCGGACGCCGGTAAAACCACGATTACGGAAAAGCTGCTATTGTTTGGAAACGCGATACAGTTGGCCGGTTCAGTGAAGGGTAAAAAAGGGCCTCATGCTAAATCCGACTGGATGAGCATGGAACAGGAGCGTGGAATATCTGTCACCTCTTCTGTTATGCAGTTTCCCTATAAGGAGAGAGTGGTGAACCTGCTTGATACGCCGGGGCACGAAGACTTCTCCGAAGATACCTATCGCACCTTGACCGCTGTGGACTCGGTGTTGATGGTGATTGATGGTGCCAAGGGCGTTGAGGACCGCACAATTAAGCTGATGGAAGTGTGCCGTTTGCGGGATACTCCTATTCTCTCTTTTATTAACAAAATGGACCGCGATATTCGCGACCCCATTGACGTGCTGGATGAAGTTGAAGCGGTCCTGAAAATTGCCGCTGCGCCAATCAACTGGCCCCTGGGAATGGGCAAGGAGTTTAAGGGGGTTTATAACCTCTATACCGATACCATCCATTGCTATAAAAGTGGTCTTGGGCACACAATTCCTGAGGACACACAAATCAAAGGCCTGCACAGCCAGGAAGCGGCTGATTTATTGGGCCCCTATATTGATGATGTGAGAGAGGAGATTGAGCTGGTGCGTGGCGCTACCCACGAGTTCGATTTGCAGGCTTATCTTGCCGGTGAACTCACACCGGTTTTTTTCGGAACGGCATTAGGCAACTTTGGTGTGCGGGAAATGCTGGACGGCTTTATCGAATGGGCGCCAAGGCCGCAGGGCCGCGAAGCGGCAACGCGGCAAGTGGCGCCGGAAGAAGACAAATTCAGCGGCTTTATTTTTAAGATTCAGGCAAACATGGATCCAAAGCATCGCGACAGGATTGCCTTTATGCGAGTGTGCTCTGGAAAATACACCAAAGGAATGAAAATGAAGCATGTGCGCATTGGCAAAGATGTAAAAATCGCTGATGCGGTCACTTTTCTTGCCGGGGACAGAAGCCATGTGGAGGAGGCTCTGGCAGGGGATATTATTGGCCTGCACAATCACGGTACGATTCAGATTGGAGACACCTTTACCAGTGGTGAAGCGCTGAAATTCAGCGGCATACCACACTTTGCGCCTGAACTGTTCAAGCGTATCAGGCTGAAGGACCCGCTTAAAACCAAACAACTGCAAAAAGGCCTCCAGCAATTATCTGAGGAAGGTTCAACGCAGGTTTTTTTCCCCCTCAACAACAACGACATCATTGTTGGCGCTGTAGGGGTACTGCAGTTTGAAGTGGTGGCCTACCGCTTGAAAGACGAATACAAAGTTGAAGCGATTTATGAACCTGTGAACGTGACCACTGCGCGCTGGGCAGAGTGTGGGGATGAGAAAAAAATGGCTGAGTTCAAGCGCAAGTGTGGCGATCATCTTGGCATCGACGGCGGCGGTCACCTCACTTACCTTGCCCCCACCCGAGTCAACCTGTCCTTAACAGAAGAGCGTTATCCGGATGTTGTGTTCAGGGCAACCCGGGAGCATTAACAGGTCGAAAAGTGAGCAAGCAAAAGCCAACGGATCTGCTACCTGAAATTCCGAAAGCCATGCCTAAAGCTGGTGGGCTTGTTCGGCGATGGCTGGGTAGAAACTTGCTGCGTATCAGTGGTTGGGAGCTTAAAGGAGAGCTGCCGGAAGAGCCAAAATTAGTGCTTGCAGCGGCTCCCCATACCTCTAACTGGGATTTTATACTGGCTATGTTTGTTACCATGGCTTTGGGGATTCGCCTTTCTTATTTAATGAAGAGGGAAGCATTTTTCTGGCCCTTTAAAGGCTTGTTTATGCGTCTTGGGGGGATACCCATTGATCGCAATGCAGCACAGGACCTTGTGGAGCAAATTGCCAGTTGGTATCGAGAGCATGACAAAGTATGGGTGGTGATAACACCCGAGGGGACACGCTCAAAAGTCGATAAATGGAAAACAGGTTTCCTGCGTGTGGCGGAAAAAGCAGAGGTACCTGTATGCCTTGTGTGCTGGGATTACCCTTCCAAAACCATGTACGTTGGTCCCGTTTGGCAATTGACCGGAGATCATGAACAGGACTTACAGGCGATTCGCAGCTATATTTCAGATAAATTTACCGGCAGGTATCCCGACAAACAATAAGAGGCTGAGGCAAAATGGAAAAGCGTTCTCCAATAATACAGTTTTTGTTAGGGCTGGCTGCCTTTGTGGTGGTTGTTGCCGGTATGCGCACCGCTGAATCACTGTTGGTTCCGTTTTTACTCTCTCTGTTTATCGCTGTTATTTGTACCCCCCCTTTGTTGTGGATGAAATCCAAGGGGTTGCCTGGCTGGTTGGCAATGTTGATTGTGGTTGCCAATGTCGCTGTCTGCGGTCTGGTGGTTGCGGTGGTGGTTGGCTCCGCGATTTCTGATTTTCGTCAGGATCTCCCGGATTATCAGCAGCGTCTCAGCGATATTACCGCAGGTCTGTTTTTGAAGCTGGAGACATTTGGCTTGTCAGTGGATATAGAGCAGCTTCGCTCCAGCTTCAACCCTTCTGCAGCACTCTCCGTAGCAGGAAATACCCTTGCACAGCTGGGTAACCTGATGACCAATGCCTTTATGATTTTGTTAACGGTGGTTTTTATTTTGGCCGAAGAGGTTGGTTTCTCAGAGAAGCTAAAAAGTACATCGAAAAACTCCGAAAAAACCATTGCCGCCATAGCGCAGTTTACCACCGGTGTTAATCGTTATATGGCGATTAAAGCCTTAATGAGTTTACTCACAGGTACCTTGATCATGGTTTACTTGTGGATACTCGGCGTGGATTATTTTGTTCTTTGGGGTTTACTGGCCTTTTTACTTAATTTTGTGCCCACGCTCGGTTCAATAATCGCTTCTGTGCCAGCTGTTTTACTTGCTTTGGTGAAACTGGGCTTTGGTGATGCGGTATTGGTCGCAGCGGGCTTTTTCGCTGTAAATTTTGGTGTTGGTAGCGTGCTTGAGCCCCGGGTGATGGGCCGAGGTCTGGACTTGTCCACCCTGGTTGTATTTTTATCCCTGGTTTTTTGGGGCTGGGTGTTGGGGCCTGTCGGTATGCTGCTCTCCATACCGCTAACGATGACGGTGAAAATCGCTCTGGAAAGCTTCGACGATACTCGCTGGATAGGTGTTCTGTTAAGCTCCGGCAGGAGTATTGTGCGAACCCAGATTAATCTTGCTTCCCTCGGGCTGGAGAAAAAATCATAAGGCTCTTTTTTTCCGCTGATGAATAATTTCCAGGGCTGCTGCTCTGTAGGCTTCAGCCAGAGTCGGGAAGTTAAAAATACTTTCTACAAAAATATCGACATCAGCTTCAGTAAGCAGTGCCATTTGGCCGATGTGTATCAACTCTGTGGCCCCTTCGCCAACGATCATTACACCAAGTACTTTTCTGCCTTCCGGGTCGCAAACGATTTTAAGCATGCCATCCTGAAAGCCTGAAATCTGGCCGCGAGCAATCTCGTCAAATTTGGTAATGCCCACCAGCACATCGCCGTGCTTTTCCCGGGCGCTTGTTTCACTGATTCCCACCGACGATAGCTCAGGAATAGAGTAAATACCGGCGGGTATGGTGTTATGCATAGTACCTGCTTCCAGGCCAAAGGCGTTGCAGGCTGCGCGCCTTCCTTGCTCCATAGATGCGGATGCCAAAGATGGTGGGCCGATGACATCGCCGGCAGCAAAAATTGAGGGAACATTGGTTTTTAAGTTTTCATCAACACCAATATAGCCACGCTCATTTAGTTCCAGGCCGGCATTTTTAATCTGTAAGTCTTTAACTGCGGCAACGCGACCTGCGGCGCAAAGCAGTTTCTCCCCGCGGATTATTTCACCCTCTTCTGTTTCTACTTCTACTGCATCAAAACCATTCCAGGCTGCGCTCTTAACTTTGGTATTGCCCAGCCATTGCCCTCCCATCGCACCGAAGGCTCTAATGAATGTATCTGTGAGGTCGTTGTCCAGAAAGCCCAATGGCCGGGGGTACTTATCTATCATCGTAACTTCCACGCCAAGGGCCTGAAAAATGGAAGCGTATTCACTTGCGATCACTCCGCCGCCAAGCACCAGTAAACTTTTTGGTAAATACATCATGGAAAGAATGGAGTCACTATCGAATAAATGCTCGTGATCAATAGGAATATTCGGTGGATGCCTGGGGAGTGAGCCTGTGGCGATGACGATGTTTCTGCTATTAATGATGCAGCGTTCACCTTTGACGTTTGTCAGTTCCAGAGCGGTTGCAGAAATAAAGCGGGCTCTGCCGTGAAACACCTCTACATCATTCCTTTTCAGCTGGCGAGTCATGTATTCGTCGTGGGCGGCTAGTACCTCCCCCAAACGATTAATCAACGTGGCCAGCTCCAGCTCTTCTGGTAACTCAAAGTTCGCCAGCTCAGCATTCAGACGCATGTTTTTTACACGAAGCGCATTTTCGCGAAGGGTCTTGGATGGGATAGTGCCCCGGTGTACACAGCTCCCGCCCAACTCCCTGGTTTTTTCAATTAATAAAACGGACGCTTTAGCCCGCGCTGCTTGCACAGCGGCTTTCTGACCCGCTGGCCCACTGCCGACAACGAGCATGTCATAACTTTGTTTGTTCACGCAGTCATAGCCTCTATAGCCGATGAAACCTTGTCTTTTAAATCGAGTAAGTCGAGCACTTCATCCTGATAAAGGTTGAGATCGGCCAAAACGGCTTGTTCGATCAACTCTTCGCGCGTGATACAACCTTTCTCACCTTTCTCACACATAAAATGGTTGGCGAAGGCGGCACCCGCTATTGCGATCATTGTCTGGTTTTGTGCAGCGCCCGCTTGGGAGTGATCGTCGAAATAGCGAACAACATCAGCCACAATTGATGGCATCTCCCATTGTTCCACCACGCTAACGCCGATAGCGCGCTGGTATTTATCTTCAAGTGCCAAAACGCCTGCTTTATCAATTTGCACGCCCAGGTCAGACGCAGTTTTAAGTACGGCCTGGACAGCAACTGGCCTGCCAATATCATGCAGTAAGCCTGTCAGAAAGGCCGCTTCAACATTGCGACGGCAAGTACGAGCAATTTCTTTTGACCACAGGCCCGCGAACAGTGAGTAGCGTATCTGGTATTGCACATGTTGCTCAAACCCGGGTGTATTAAACAGCGTGGAGTTTATGGAGGCTGCCAAAGCGATTTCTGATATGAGCTTCATGCCTAAACGCGCAGATGCCTGTTGCAGGGACACAAGGCTGCTGTTTGGGCTGTACAGCGCAGAATTAGCAACTCGCATAACGTGTCCGGCAAGGGTTTGATCGCTTTGGATAAGCTGTGACAACTGGGCTGCGTCTGATTCCGGGTCCTGTGTCAAACGCACTACTTTACCGGCCACCTCTGGTAGCATCGGCACATCAATATGGTCGTTTGTGAGCTGATCTTCCAAGGCCGATTCTAGGGCTTGTACTCCGGGAGATAGGGATGTTTCGGCTGTCATAATTGGTCCCTGGTTTATTCATTCATGCCTTCTTAAATCTAGCACGCAGATTTTTACTTATGTGTTTTTTTATTCTCTTTATGTAGTAATTTAGTGCGCCAAAGGTATGCATGGTCCTTTGTGTGATTGGCGTCTCAATATTTTCCCGGTCGCCCGGGATCTCCGCGCTCGTATTAATGGCTACTCTGGGTTGGTAAATAAGCCTTTCTTGAACTAGATTAACAATGTTTGATGTGTTTTTGCTTGAGTGGCGTGTTGCCTGTAAGTTGAGGCAAATATAGATTTATTGCACCAGAGCGTTGACGCTTAAAGGAGGTCAAGGAGTTGTGAGTTCTCAGAAAGTGGTACTGCTGTATTCAGACAGGGTGTCAGATTTGGGAGAGCATGTTGCCACGCACTTTTCTGCGGAAAAGGTAAGCTCTGTTGACAGCGCCGTTGGTGTTCTGGAGTCCGGGGGTTTTGGTGTTGTTGTGTTCGACTCGGCCAGTGGCGGAGCACCGGACCTGGAAACCTGCAAAACGCTGCTGCAGAGTGAACAAATGTTGTCTGTGCCTCTGATTTTGCTGACTGCAGAGTACTCCCTGGAAGATAAGTTAAAGGCCTATGAGATAGGCTGTGATGATTTTATTGCTAGCAGCGTTAGCCCTAAAGAAACCTGTGCCCGGGTGACAAGGAGCATATTTAACCAGATTGCTACAAGCCAGCTTAAGTCCCGTTTGGATGCCGCCAGCCAAACCGCACACAGCGCAATGGCTGATAACAGTGATTTGGGAGCGAATATCCAGTTTTTACTGGCAGTGCACGATTGCGATAATTTGGACCAACTTGGGCAACGATTATTTAATACCCTTGAACGCTATGGTTTGAGCTGCAGCTTGCAGATGCGCAGTATTATGGGCGACAAAGATATGGAAGCGCATGGCATGGCAAAGGACCTGGAGTCCCAGTTGCTTAGCCAGCTCTGCGATGGTGGCAGGTTTATCGATTTTGGGCCTCGAACCATTGTGAACTACCATCGGGTATCTCTCCTTATCAAAAACATGCCTGTAGACGATCAGGACAAATATGGTGCGATAAAAGACAACACCTTCTCCCTGTTACAGGGGCTGAATGCGCGCATAGCGGCCTTGGAAGACAGGCATCGCCTGGAGTTGGAGAAAGCAGCCTTACGTAAAATGTCTGAGGATGTCAGCCATGTGATGAATTCACTGAAGGATTCCTACCAGTCTGTGATGTGTGACATTGTTAATGAAGTTGAAAATGTCGCTGAGCTCATTCAAATGAAGGTGCCATCTTTGGCGCTTACTGAAGATAACGAGATCTTTCTCGAAGCGGCAACGACGCAAGCGATAGTTAACACTAACAAGATTTTTAATGAAGGTCTTGTTGTTGATGAATGCTTCGCCAAGCTGGAAACCGCTGTTGAACACAGCCTGCAAAGTATGGAGTCGGCGGTTCCGGACCACCAGGACAAGCTGGATGGTGATCACGCTGTTGAGTTGTTCTAGAACCTGTTTTATCTCACCGACATACGCGCCAGTCACATTTTTGCTAGACTAGGATCAGGTGCCACTGAACCGGCGAAAGCCAGATGGTGCGCGGAAGATCAAACTCCGGGTAAATTACAGTCAGCGTGTATGGATAATAAAGATCTCGTTTGGGATTTAGACCGATTCAACAAGCGCAAACGAGCTCAAGATTTTGTCATGGGGTTTGAGAACCACCTGTGTGTGTATTCTGGCTCCGTTGAACAGCTATATACTAACTACAATATTTTCTTTCCTCAGGAAGAGAACCGCAAGCTGGTGATTCTCCCTAACCCCTACGCCCATCACGACACCCTGCAAGGCATCATTGAGGAAGCCGTTAAGCCAACCGGTCTGTTTATCGTACCCGCCGACCCGGAGGGAAAAAATAAGCGGCTGAACATCATTTTGCCCTTAAAAAGTGCGGACAAAGGGCGCGCGGTTCCGCTGGAAGTAGGCTTGAAGCTAATTAATCAGAAGCGCTCACCGAAGCGGCCCTTTCTGCCAGTGCTTGTAAAGGGCGATTTACGAGAACTCGATGCCGACACGCCCTGCCTGCACTTACATGCGCTGAATTTGTCTCATTTACCAAAACTTTCTGATTTAGATGTGAAGGATGTTCAAAGGATTGTTCTGGACAGGCTTGAGAGCCTGGCGGCTCGTCGATAAGCAAAAAAGCCGAGAATTCTCTCGGCTTTTTTATATGATTTTGTCTCAAGCTCAGGTTCTTTACCCTCCTCTCAGCTGGAATACCACCGGCAGCGTGAATGAAAACTGCTCCCCACGAATCTCCTCAGGCATTGCAGGAAAAGGGCTGGCCTTCTTAGCAGCTTTCACAGCAGCTTTATTAAGGCTCGAGTGTTTAGATTCTTCAATAATCACAACTTCCTGCACCTCACCGGCCCGGCTAATGGTTATATTCAAGCGAACAGTACCCTGCCAGTTTCGGTCTATCGCGCGTTGTGGGTATCTCAAATATTTCTGCGAATATTTCTTAAGGCTTGAGATGTACAGCTGCTGTTTTAGCAGGCCCTCAGCGGTGAACTCAAGTTCATCTTCCTCTTCCTCGAAGAAGTCATCGTCGAGTAAGGACTGTTGGCTGGTGCTGGCGGTTTGCACTGGCGCCGGGGTGGGTGCTGGTGTTGTTTCTACGATGGTCTCAGGTTCTTGAACTGCAGGTGCTTCGGGCGTTTCCACTTGAGTAAGCTCAGGTTCTGTGACCTCCGTTGCCGGAGGTGCAGCTACAATTGCAGGTTGTGGTGCTGAAACAGGGGGGGGAGCAGGTGCATTCAGTTGTGGATCTGCAGCAATCGATGCCGCAGGGGCGGCGGCAATTGCCGGGCGTGGAGTTGGCTGGCCACTGATATTTCGCTCGACGGAAGCTATTCGTTCATCGGAAGGCACTGTGGCATCAAAACGGGCCAGCAGAGCCGCATCGATGTTGCCGGCACTTAGCAGACCACTGCGAAAATCAGAGGATAGAGGCACGGGGCCGATCCAGGTACGCAGTATCAGGTCGAAAAACCCGGTATCGGAGATCTCGCCCAGAGTTACGCCGTTTAAAATCACATACACGCTGTCGCCGCGCCTGTCGACAGTGAATATATCCCCCGCCACGAGCTTCATTTTTAGCATGTTACTGAAGTCAGCCATGTTTTGGGCGTTGTCAGTAAGTTCTGCTGAGCTGGCGTTAATGGCCATTCCTTCAATCCACATCCGCTTGAAGCTTCTGGCGGACACTCTGTCTGCGAGAATTCGTACCTGAATTCGTTTGTCTTCCTGGGCTATCAGAATCGATCGAGGTTGATTTGACAAGGAGCTTACTGACAGGCCAGCTATAAACCGTTCTTTACCCAGCTCAGAATGCACTGCCAACCCGTTCAGGCGGGGCTCTGCAAATACCTGGGAGCCGAGCGCGAGCATGAAGAATAGAGTGAGATAGCTGGCGGACCTTTTATTATTGAATATGCTCATAAGAATCTCTTTTTGATGTCTGACCTCTATTAACAGTTTAACGCAAGGGGATCGTGAGCGTCGTTCTAAAAAGAGCACTTTCTTGGCCTGTCTTCACGAATCCCCTAGAACTAAAGTACCACTCTACACAAATATAGCGTTAACTCAAGTCTGTTGGCTTGTTTGGCGTCCACATGGACGGGTGTAACAGGGGATTCTTGTTTCTGTGAAGAATAACGCGCCATATCTGGCTTCTTTTATTTAAAATGGGCATAAGCACTGTGAATATAGCTGGTTTGCACACTTGGTCATTCCTCCAGCGTGTTTTGGCTATGTGATAGGCAGAGCAGTTTTAAAAAATGACCTCAAAAGACGCACAAAATAGTACAGCGATTCCAATAAGTGTCTATTTTAATTAGAGCAGCTCTCGAAAAAGCTCCAGTAGTGCCTTAGCAACAATAACCATTTTTTTTTTGGCAATTCTTTACTTATGGAAGTATACCCACTCCATCGATATCAGCAGGACTCGCTGGATAAGCTACTGGCTTCAATTCCTTTTTATAAAGCCATTCGCCAGCGAAACAAGCTCCAGTACGATATGTTGATGACCTATTCCCGAATTATCGAATATCGTCCGGGCGAAGTGCTGATGGAACATGGGCAAAAAGACCAATGGCTTTATTTTCTACTGCGGGGACAGTTGGCAGTGGTGGTGGGTTCAGGTCAGCAGGAGCGAAAGGTGGTTAATTACATTACGCCGGGTGAAGTATTCGGCGACCTGGCCGTACTAATTGACCACCTGAGAACGGCTACTGTTGTTGCAGACCCCAATTGTAAGTCTGTGATGGTATTTGGAACGGATTTCCAGGTGTTTGGTGATTTATCGGATTTCAGTACAATTTCCTTGGACACCAAGCTGGAATATTATCGCAATATGGTTCACAACCTGCGGTGGAAACTGGAAGTTTACCGGATGTCGTATCCTGATCAGTCCTTTGCAAGTAATCACCGTAAAGTGAAGTTGTATACAGGGAAGAAGGATACCTTTGAGGAACTCAAAAGCCTTGATGAGCAGGCTCGAGCGCTAGCTCGCCTTTTAGTAAGCTGGAACCTTGAGTTTGATCGCCTATCTATCTCACCCCGAGAAAAACTGGATTACACCTCCCTCATTGCCCTTGGTTGAGCCTCAGCCGGGAACTCAAAAGCCAAAGAGTTATGCGCAAAGCGCTGTCCTATTCTGTCGGCTATTCTTGTATCTAGGAAACCTCTGAATAATGCGTTGGTGCTAAGGGTAAGTGGCCGGCACTCCGAGCCATTAACTGTGAAATGCGCCTGGCGACTGACCGCTGCAGGTCACGCAGAGGGGCTGTTTGCTCTACAGGCTGCTGCAACAATCTTGTCTGCCGTAAAGTTTGCGCCTTAAGCTGAAACCAGGTTCGCGTTCAGGCAGGTACACACGCCAGGTACTTTGGGCGAGCGTATACCCTGCAGAGGGCTGGGCCAGTTTTACCGGCTGGCTCGTTACTGGTTTATTAATCCTTGAGCCTGGTACTGGTTGGCTTCAAATTGCAGCGTGGTGATCAGCCGCTAATTCCAGGCCCGTATATGGAGAACAAAATGAATGTCAGACACAGCCTTACTCAATATTGACCAATTACACCTGAGATTTGGTCAAACGCTACAGATTCATCAGGTGGCGGGTTCAACAAACACGTTTTATGATTGCCGGTTTGTTGGGGGTATACCCTGTCAAACTTTGATCATTACTGTTCCCGAATCAGGGGAATTTCCGGTATTGCACGAGGGTGAAAATGTTGCTATCCGGGTAAAAACGTCCAGTGGTGTTGCTGTTTTTCCAACCCTCGTTTTAATAGTTTCTGAGAGCCCCATTTACATGGTATACCTGGATTATCCGAAGGCTATCAGTTTTAAGCAGGTTCGCAGGGCAGACCGTGTAAATGTTGCACTGCCCGTGCTCGCGTCGAATGTTGTTCGCAGAGAAATCCGTTCTGTGGTTGGTCAAATATCTGATATCAGTACCAGTGGGGCCCATTTGCAATTTGAAAAAGCTATTGGCCTGCCAGGAGAGGAGCTGAAACTCAAAGGCAAATTCTCTGTAGCAGATATTCGCCGCACCTTGTCCCTGAGTGTTTTGATTCGCTCCAAGGCTCAGAATGCAGCTGCATTTGAATATGGTGTTGAGTTTATTGAGCCTGATGAAGAGCAGATGTTGGTGCTATTTGGCTTCGTATACAGTGCAATGACTCAGGGAGAACCGAATATTGTTGAATAAACTGATTGTTTCAGCCATATTCCTCGCCGCTATCGCTCCAGCGTATGGTGTGAATGAGACTCGTCTTTGGTTACCTGTTAAATACCACAAGTATTTTCTTGATTTGAAAGAAGCGGCTGAAGCGGCAGAGGCTTTAGAGAATTGTAGCGAGGTGCTAAAAGGTGTGATGGATCTTGATCGCAGTGAAAAAGACCATCCCATATTTCGTATCCAGTGCCGTCGTCCCGATGGCATTAGTTACAACGAAATGGTCGATGGTGTAAGCAAAGAAACGCTTACCACTAAGGTTATTGAGGAAACTTTGACTGAGGAAGAGCTGGAGCAACTAAGGCTGGCTGAAGAGCAGAGGATAGAGCAAGAGAAGAAACAACAACAGCAACGCTTTGCTCAAGAGTGTGAGCGTGTATTCAAAGAGCGAACCCGTTTCATGCTGGAAATGCAGCGTTTGACAGGTAAAGAACCCACTCCCGAGGAGTTCAGTATGGAAGCCGCTCTCTTTTCATTTGACTTTAATGCGGAGTCAGTGAGCGGCCAAGGACTTAAGTACCAGGCTATCTGTAATGTGCGAGAGAATGAAGAGCAAGAGCTAAAGGCGGAACTCACCATCAAGGCTCGAAAATTGGAGTAAATGTGCAAAATAAGTTGTTTGGAGAATACAAAAAAGGCGCCAAAGGGCGCCTTTTTTTATTGCATTAAAGCATTACGCTTTCTTAGGTGGACGACCGCGGCGCTTTGGAGCAGCTTTGGCAGCAGTTGCTTTGGCTGCGGGGCGACCGCGCTTTTTAGGAGCGGCTTTAACGGCAGTTTTCTTGGCTGCTGGACGACCGCGCTTTTTAGGAGCGGCTTTAGCAACAGTTTTCTTGGCTGCAGGGCGACCGCGCTTCTTAGGAGCGGCTTTAGCTGCAGTTTTCTTGGCTGCCGGACGACCGCGCTTCTTAGGAGCGGCTTTAGCAGCAGTTTTCTTGGCTGCTGGACGGCCACGCTTCTTAGGAGCGGCTTTAGCCTTAGCTGCTGCCTTCTTGGCGGCAATCTTCTCTTTGGCGGCAGCTTTCTTGGCTGCGATTTTAGCCTTAGCAGCTGCCTTCTTGGCGGCGGCTTTTTCTTTGGCGGCTGCTTTTTTGGCAGCTGCTTTTTCTTTTATCGCTGTTTTCTTGGCGAGAGCCTTGGCTGCGGCAGCAGCCTTCTTGACATAAGCAGCCTCTTCCTTTGCTACAGCTTTAGCCAGTGTCGCAGCCTGAGTGGCTTCTACCTTCACTTTTGCAAGTGTGGCTTTGGCATCAGACAACACCGCTTTAGCGCTGCTGGCAGCGGAAGCGGCTGCTGAAGCAGCAGTTCTGGCGGCAGCCAGTTGCTTGGCTTGAGCGGCAGTTTTCTTTTTCGCGCGAATGGAAGCGACTTTAGCCTTTGCTGAACTGGCTTTTTTCGCTACCGCAGCGGATTTGGTGGAGGCAGATTTAAAAGCGGCTTCTGCAGACTTAACTGCGGATGCACGTGCTTTTTCCAACTTGCCTTTTAACGCAGCGAGTTCCTTCTCGAGCGCAGCTACAGGATCTACAACTTTTGCTTTTCTAGCGGCCATAGTAATTACCCTTACCCTTTTGTTGATTGTGCTAATGAAAGTTGTAGCACTACATTACGAAATAACAAGAAAAATTCAAGTTTTTTCATCAATTTAGCGGTTTTTTATAGCGTTTTTTTTAAAAAAAAGGTGATTTCCAAAAAAAAACTGTGAAATTCCGGCCTGAGCCCGGTAAAAAACAAGTGCTGTATGGAAAAACAATAGCCGTTCACAGGGTAAATTAAACGGGTTTTTATCGAGCCGATCAGCTTTTTCTGATTGAAGAATTCGCGGTAGGTTTATTGGCAATTTATGGATTAAAAATGGGAAACCACACAGGAAAGGTTGGCATACATGATAAAAAAACCATTTAAAAACACGCCAACAGGCTTTTTTGAAACAAGTTGGGCTTAAAACAACTTCTTTTTTAATAAAAACCTATTAAAAACTCCTTGAAAAAGCGATTACGCGCGGAGTTTTTGTAAAATTTTCAGACAAACTCACTTAAAATCCTTATAATGCTGTATATAAATACAGCTTGCTGCGCAGTTCCGGCTTAAAAACATTCTTGAACTACACATTTTGCTACCACAATGGCGCTGCGTGTCAACAGATTCGGAATATTTCATATTTCACCAACCTTGAATAAAGCGTTGTTCGGTGCACTTTTCAGATGAAGAAAATTATCCATATTGACGCAGACTGCTTCTATGCGGCGCTGGAAATGCGGGAAAACCCGGAGTTAAGAGATGTTCCTGTCGCTGTTGGAGGGCGCCCGGATGGGCGAGGTGTTGTTGCTACCTGTAATTATCTGGCTCGGCAGTATGGCGTGCGTTCTGCTATGGCATCCGCCCAAGCCAGGCGATTGTGTCCCTCCCTTGTATTTATTAAGCCTAATTTTGAACTATACAAGTGTGTTTCAGACGAATTGAGAGCGATTTTTGCCCGCTACAGTGATTTAGTGGAACCGCTTTCCCTGGATGAAGCCTATTTGGACGTGAGTGACAGCAACGAATGTAGGGGAAGTGCAACCTTGATGGCCCGGAAAATTCGTAAAGAGGTAGCAAATAAATTAGGCATTACTGTATCCGCAGGTATCGCGCCGGTGAAATTTCTGGCAAAAATCGCCAGCGATTGGCGAAAACCGAACGGAATTTTTACCATAGCACCAGCCGAAGTCGAGCCATTTTGTTTAGATCTACCCTTGACAAAATTGCCCGGCGTAGGGAAAGCAACCGCAACAAAACTGGCTCGCCATGGTTTATTCTGCTGTCAGGACGTATTGCTATGCGAGAGGGAGCTGCTGGTCGCGTCCTTTGGCAAATTTGCCTATTCGCTTTTACAAATGTCCGAAGGAAAAGATTCGCGGCCGGTGGTTGCTCAGCATGAACGGAAATCTCTAAGCATCGAACGCACTTTCTCGGAGGATCTGGAAAACAAAACCGCCTTCAAGCAAAATTTACTGGAGTTAAGAGATGACTTGCAGCAGCGCTTTGAGCGTTTGCCTAAAAACCCCGTGGTATTGAAAAAATTTGTGAAATTGAAGTTTGATAACTTTCAGCAGACCACCATGGAAATGTCTTTGTCTCAGAGGGCAGACCCTCTCGGCATTGACGATTTTCAGCGCCTGATGACCGCTGGTTGGTATCGCCAGAAGCGAGCGATTCGCCTGATGGGGCTCGGATTGCGTTTGGCGCCGGCTGTAAATTGCTCTGGGCAGCTGGCCCTGCCTTTAACCACAATGTGATGGGTTTTGCACTTTTGCGCCGCAATAATCCACTTGTAAGGGCTCAAATTCGCCTGCCGGGACGTCAAACTGTGTATGGAATATGACCAGAATCTGCGCCCAAAACCTTTGGAGCTGCGCTGGAACAAATCTAGGGCACTTAAATTGCCCATCCTTGAATCCAGCGAGCAGAGTCGCCAAACTTGGTGTAGAATGCCGTTCAGCTGACACAGCCGTTTTTGTTGTGCTGCAGCATAGCTAGCGTAGACGCTTGACCCGAGAAAGCGCTTCTAAGGGCAGGTACTTTGGCTGGCTGAAACAGTATATTGCACCGCCTGGTTAGATTGGCTGGGCCAACAGAGGACAAACTCTGGTTGCGATGCCTCATTCTCATCCCCGATGATTTGGAATAGTTTGGAGAATAAATAGTGAGTCGAAAAAAACACCACAAAAAATCGAAGGAAGATAAGGCCGAGATTGACTTGACGCCAATGCTTGACGTTGTATTCATTATGTTGATCTTTTTCATTGTGACGGCGTCTTTCGTTAAGGAAAAGTCATTGGGTATGAATGTGCCCGAAAATACAGATAACCCGCCGCCACCCGATGCAGAAAGTAAGAGTATCCTGGTGCAAATTAATGCCAATGACGAGATTTTCATTGATCAGCGTAGGGTTGATATTCGCTCTGTACGCTCACTAATTGCCCAGAAGAGTGCAGAAAGCCCTGAGGGTGGTGTCGTTGTTATGGCCGATGAGCAGGCTTCTACCAAGGCCTACGTTGCCATCGCTGATGCTGCTCGGGAAGCTAAAATCGGTAATGTGTCTTTGGTGCCTCGCAGTAACTAGCACGTACATGCCAGATATAAAAAAACCGCTTAAATGCGGTTTTTTTATATCTGTGTTTACTAACTCTCATAATCTGAGGGGCTGCCGCAGTCACACACAAGATTGCGGTCACCATAGACATTGTCTATTCGGTTAACGCTCGGCCATACTTTATGTTGGCGCAGGTAGGGAAGAGGGCGGCAAGCCTGTTCTCGGCTGTAAGGACGGCTCCAGTCTTCATCCAGAATGTCGTCGAGCGTATGGGGAGCATTGCACAGAGGGTTATTCTCTCTCGGTAATTCACCCAGCTCTATCTGTTCGGCCTCTTTACGTATTGCGATCATCGCATCGCAAAAGCGATCTAATTCTGCTTTATTTTCTGACTCTGTTGGCTCTATCATCAGTGTTCCTGCCACTGGAAAAGACATCGTTGGAGCGTGAAAACCAAAATCCATCAGCCTTTTGGCGATGTCTTCTTCGGTGACGCCGCTGCTTTCTTTCAGTGGTCTTAAATCCAATAAACACTCGTGAGCGACAAAACCATTCTCACCGGTGTACAGAATGGGATAGTGGTTTTTCAAGCGATGTGCAACATAGTTAGCGTTAAGGATAGCTATCTGAGTTGCGCTTTTTACGCCTTCTGCACCCATCATCCGAATGTACATCCAGCTTATGGCAAGGATACTCGCCGAGCCCCAGGGCGCGGCTGCAATGGTACCATTTTGCTGATTTGTTCCTTCGATTTTCTGCAGGGGGTGGCTGGCAAGATACGGCGCTAGGTGAGATTTCACTCCAATCGGGCCCATTCCCGGGCCACCACCACCGTGGGGTATGCAAAATGTTTTGTGCAAATTAAGGTGCGAGACATCGCCACCAAATTCTCCCGGTGCGGCCAGGCCAACCAGGGCGTTCATATTGGCACCGTCAATATAAACCTGCGCTCCTACACTGTGTATCAGCTCGCAGATGCTGCGAATGGCTTGTTCGAATACACCGTGTGTTGAGGGATAGGTAACCATAATTGCAGCAATACTTTCACCATGCTCTTCAATTTTTTGCTTCAAATCCTGCAGGTCAACATTGCCATGCGGGTCACATTTTATAACCACGACTTTCAGTGACGCCATTTGCGCAGAGGCTGGGTTGGTGCCGTGCGCTGATTCCGGAATTAAACAAATAGTGCGGTGTTTTTCTCCCTTTGCGAGAAAGTAGTTTTTTATCGCAAGCAGACCGGCATATTCTCCCTGGGAGCCAGCGTTCGGCTGCAGGCTGATAGCATCATAGCCGGTACAGGCCATCAGCATGTTCTGTAGCTGTGCAAATAGCTCGAGATAACCCCGGGCTTGGTCGAGAGGCGCGAAAGGGTGCAGCTGACTGAACTCCGGCCAGGTGACTGGTAGCATTTCTGCTGTCGCGTTGAGCTTCATGGTACAGGAGCCCAGAGGAATCATGGAATGGTTAAGTGCGATATCCCTGGATTCCAGCTTTTTAAGGTAGCGGAGCATTTCTGTTTCGCTGTGGTATAGATTAAATATCTCGTGTTTTACGGCATAACCATGGCGAAGATCTTTTTCGCTGAGTACTGGTTTTGCATGGGCTCTTTGTTCAAGGTTCAGAAAGTCCAGCGGCGATTTCCCACCTGCAAATACGCTTAGAAGTTTTTCAACGTCCTGTTTGTCAGTGGTTTCATTCAAACTGATACCCAGGCAGTGCTTGCCAATAAGGCGTAGATTAATATTCGCTTGCAGGGCTCTTTGGTAAAGGGCCTGTTGCTGCTCACCCACATCGATACAGATGGTGTCGAAAAATGTTGAATGGCGAAGCTTATAGTCGAGAGAGGCAATGCCTTCGGCCAGCGTTTTGGTGAGCAAGTGGGTGCGTTCTGCTATGCGTTTAAGGCCTTCAGAGCCATGATACATAGCATAAAAGGCGCTCATAACCGCCAGTAATACTTGCGAAGTACATATGTTGGAGTTCGCTTTTTCCCGACGAATATGCTGCTCTCTTGTCTGCATCGCCATGCGCAGCGCAGGTTTTTTTCTGCTGTCTACGGATACGCCTATGATCCGGCCTGGGGTGGAGCGTTTATATTTTTCTCTAAAGGCAAAAAAAGCAGCGTGTGGCCCGCCGAAACCCATCGGTATGCCAAAGCGTTGGTTGCTACCCACGACAATATCGGCTCCGAGTTCACCTGGTGCTTTGAGCAGTACCAGGCTCATAATATCGGCAGCAACAATGGCCAGTGCGTCCTTACCATGTATTGTTTTACTTAAATTTTCCAAGTCCAGTAATGCGCCGTCTGCACCGGGATTTTGCAGTAGCGCACCGAAAAAATCATGTTTTTCAAGATCGGAATTGGGGTCACCTACAAGCACATCAAAGCCAAAGTGCTGTGCGCGGGTTTGCACTACGGCAATGGTTTGCGGGTAGCATTGTTGGTCAACGAAAAAGCATCTGGATTTGTTTTTTCTCGCAACTCGCCTTGCCATTGCCATGGCTTCTGCTGCCGCCGTTGCTTCGTCCAGCATCGAGGCGTTCGCCAGCTCCATGCCCGTAAGCTCGATAATCAACTGCTGGAAATTCAGTAAGCCCTCCAGCCGGCCTTGGGCAATTTCGGGCTGATAAGGGGTGTAGGCGGTATACCAGCCGGGATTTTCCAGCACATTCCGCTGAATAACCGCGGGCAGAAGAGTGGCGTGGTAGCCGAGGCCGATATAGGTTTTATTGAGCACGTTTTGCTGGCTGATTGACTTTAGTTCATCAAGTGCTTGCTGCTCTGAAACCGGCTGTTGAAGGGTGGCGGTGGACTCCGAGCGAATACTGGCCGGGATGGTTTTGCCGATAAGCTCTTCAATGTCTTTTACGCATAGATCCCGCAACATTTCAGTTGCTTGCGTATCACTGGTGCCAATGTGGCGCCGGATAAACTCTGTGTTGGAACTGAGGTTTTCAAGGGGGGAGTGTGAGACCTTATCGGGTACTGTATGCGGCATGAAAAGTTTTCCGTACAATCGGGTTTACAACATTCGCGGGCACTATAGCAACCTCCCTGCGGTATCAGCAATTCTACTCCTGAAAACCTGTTTAAAAAACTATGCCATTGATTACTTTATGTTTTGTGTTTTGGTTTGCCTTCTGCGTCTATCGCGGTTACAAGAAAGGCTTGTGGGCCAGCCTGGCCTCTTTGGCTGCATTGATCGCCGCCTATGTCGCAAGTATTTTATGGGGCTCATCGCTTGCAAACCAAATACAGGGGCTGGTGGGCAATCCAATACTGGAAAATGCATTGGCCTATGTTCTCGTTTATTTTCTGGTTTATCTTCTTGTCGCTGGGCTATTAAGTGTGGTGATGAAGCGTTTCCGGGCGGGGGAGCGGCGTTTAGCCATTGCCGGTGCTGTTTTTGGTGGAGGCGTTGGTGCTCTTAGTGGTTTGATCGTTATCTGGGCGCTGTCTTTTTTATATGCGGCGTTGAAACTGAACCCCGAAATCAATACGCCGGCCAGTATGGATAGTGTGATGCAGGGCGCTCCATCATTGCAGCAGGCTGCCGGTGCATTAGTCGGAAAGGCCAGTGGCATGGGGGCTGAGGCTGCGGGCGCAGACCCTTTGCAAGCAGGCATGCTAAAGAAAGTGGTCGAACAGCCATATCAATCGCTACAGAACATGCAGCGCCTGGGTAAAAGTGCCGAACTGAAATCGTTTTTATCTGATAAACAGGTACAGCTGGCGCTTACGCGAGGAAATGCGGATGAACTTACGGATCTTTACGCTTTCCAGCAACTGGTAAAAATGCCTGAGCTGGCAGACCTGCGTCAACTCGCTTTGGAGCAATCGCAAAAAGAGGGGGGGAGCGAGCTCAGAGATGCTGATAAATACCTTGCGACTCGTGTCAGCGATGTCTGGCAGCGGGTTCAGGCACTAAGAGGGGATGAGCAATTCCAGGCGGTGCTGGAAGATCCGGAAATTCAGCAGCTGTTCAAGCAGCAGGATTACCTGAGCCTGATGAACAACGAAAAAATGCAGGTTCTGGTGCAGCGTGTGCTCAACGAGGAGCCTTTGAGTGCCGCTGGTGCTGAACGAGGTATGGAAGGTGAGCCGGCTTTAGAAGGTGAGCCGGTTTCGAGTTTGGAGATGGAAAATCCCGAGCTCGAGGGCGTAAACACAGTTTATAAATGGCGAGATGCGGATGGTAAGCTGCATTTCAGCAATTTGCCACCAGAAGATCAGGAGTGAATGAATGGTAGTTAAAAAAATAGGGGGTTGGCAGCAACTCAGCGTTAAAGACGTTTATGAAAACCCTTGGATCAAAGTAAGCCATGAAGAAGTACTAACGCCTGCAGGTACGGCGGGGATTTATGGTGTAGTGCATTTTAAAAACCGGGCTGTTGGCGTTATTCCCATCGATGAACAGGGGAATACCTGGCTGGTAAAACAAAGTCGCTATACGCTGGATTGCTTTACCTGGGAGATACCGGAAGGCGGAGCGCCGTATGGTGAAGATATGCTGGAAGCCGCCAAGCGAGAGTTGGAAGAAGAAACGGGCCTGCAAGCAGAAAATTGGCAGGAGCTGATGACTTTGCACCAATCAAACTCTGTGAGCGATGAGGTGGCGAAAATTTTTGTTGCCCGGGAGTTAACGCTGGGGGTGCAGCAGCTGGAGGATACCGAAGATATTGAACTTGAGAAAATGCCTCTTCAAAAGGCTGTGCAAATGGTTCTGAATGGTGATATCACCGATGCGCTTTCTGTTGCAGGCCTGCTGCGTCTGGCTTTGGATGAAAAGTAAGTGCGGTCGGCTCTAATTAGGGCTTTTATTAACTTGGCAATAGTTATTGTTAAGTTAATGAGCGTTGCAAGGAAGCCCCGCCATTGCCCGCGGGGGCAATGTAAGCCCTTGAAATACCAGTAAATTCACACATTTTCGCCAGTATTTAATTGCCGGGTTAATAGTGGTCCCTGCATATGAAAACGCACTCAACACCAGGACTAACTTCGCCGGGCGTAGAGTGCGAGATTCTCATGTGTATGACTTCCTGTCAGAGGTCCCGTCCAAAAAGCGATGGCCCGTTCCTTTAAGCCTGGATATATACACACACCTTGTGTACATTCGGAAAAACGTCCCATTCCATTACATCCCTGGATCGATCCTGATCAACTTGACTTCCTGTACTTCCCTCGTCCATACCGCATCCATTGACCTTGCCTGGCCACGTGTACGTCCTTGACTTCTTCCTTGTTAGTGCGGTTCCAATACTGTTTAGTGCATCCCTTCGTTGACCTTGCCTGGCCACATTTACATCCCTGAATTCTTCCTTGCTAGTGCGGTTCCTTACTATGAGCGCATCCGTTGACCTTACCTGGCCACGCGCACGTCCTTGACTACGTCCTTGTTAGTGCGGTTGGTGCGCTTCCTTTGACCTTACTTGGCCACCTGTCGCGTCCGTGTGTACCTCCTTGTTGATGTGTATTTTGGGCAAATGGGCCTTTGAAAAATAGTGGCAAGGCTCTATAGCTCTTGTAGGAAATCGACCATAGTCTTTGCGCGAAAGGCGCCATATTCAACATTGGAGCAAAGAGCAAGGCTTGTTATTAACTTGGCAATCGTTATTGTTAAGTTAATAGGCGGTGCACGGAAGCGCCATTGCCCGCAGGGCAATGTAAGCCCTTGAAATACCAGTAAATACGCGCGTTTACGCCAGTATTTCATGGGCGCGCAACTAAAATAGAAAGGTTAATTTATTTAATTGCCAGGTTAATATCAGCTTAATGGGCTAACAGGCAACCGAGCGGTTCCTTCCGAGGGCCTTGGCCTGGTAGAGAAGGTTGTCTGCCCGTTGTAACAATTGGTCGAAATTGTTGTCCTCTGGCGTAATTATTGTGACGCCTATGCTCAGTGTGATACTGAACACCGTGCCCGCAGCTGGAATTTCCTGGTTTTCGCATCCCTGCCGGATGCGCTCGGCCAAATTAAACGCACCATCCAGGTCCGCGTCGGGGCAGGTGAGTGCAAATTCCTCACCGCCGAGGCGACCGAGGACATCAGATTCCCTTGTGGCTTCCCGACAGCAGTCAGTGAGCGCTGTTAACGCTGTGTCTCCGGCGGCATGGCCATAGCTGTCATTTATCGCTTTAAATAAGTCCACATCTATCATCAGAACGGCAATAGACCGCTCGTGACGGCGCGCTTTTGAAAACTCAGCATCTGACAGGGTGAAGAAATGCCGTCGGTTGTAGCAACCTGTGAGGGGGTCTTGCGTTGCCAGGCGCTCAAGCTCTTCATTTGCCCGGACCAGCGCGCGGCGCGCATTAATCAGCCTTAGCGCTGAGCGCATTCTTGCTGATAGCACAGGGTATTCGATGGGTTTGGAGACGAAGTCGTGGGCGCCCAGATCCAGGGCCCTGACGACGCTGTTGTCTGCGGTGTTGGCGGAGACCATGATCACTGGAATCTCCCGCGTAAGCTCGCGGGCCTTTAGCTGCTCCAGCGTCTCCAGGCCGCTGATTCCGGGCATGCGTATATCGAGCAAAATGATATCAGGTAGCACTTCGTCCACGAGCTGCAGGCACTCGTTACCGCTATGGGCAGCGATTACATCGAAACCTTCATCTTCCAGTTCAAATGTCAGCAGTACGATATTGTCTTCTACATCGTCGACGACGAGTACTTTTGTCATGTTTTATACGGCAAGCAAGCAGATATTCAGCGGAACGAGCCCAAAGGGCCTCAGTCTTTGTAGTATAGGTGATGATCCGTACTTTGCTTAAAGCTGCCATCGATCAAGCCAATTACAGCCTCTCTAGGCCGCAATGACTAGCCCGCACTTCATAAGCTGCTGGCATTCTCACGTCAGAGTTTTTTCATTGGAGTGTGCTCGCTAGCTTAAACGTAGCTCTGTAGGAATGAGGCACCTCGAGCACATCCGCTCTAATCTAAAAAGGCCAAGTGAGGGTCCAGGCGTACAGCTGATACAAACTGCACTTGGTCAAACTCAGCTATTACGCTGTGCGCAAGCCATTTCCCCGCGTACTTATGAATTATGCGGGCTAGCGCTGTAAGTATGCCAACGCGCAGGAGGTAAAGCCCTGGCAGTCCTCAACAGAATAGCCATCGTTATTTGGGAATAGCAGTTCAAGCCCCAAAATAGACTGCACTTTGCCGTATTTTGGCTTTTCATCACTACTGTGGTAGCGGGCAAGAGAGTGGTGCAGATGCTGTAAAAAGTTGGCAAGGCGGGCCTGGGGGGTGTCTTGTTTGCTGTGGCGTTGATGGCAAAAGCAAATATCGACCAGGCGATGGATAAGCCAGCTGCTAGGTGGGGTGATCTCGCTGCCGTTTGATACCAGATCATCCCGCAGGAAACGCAACTGCTTCGCTAGTTGTTTTCGCTGCTGATGGTGTGCTTGTACTGTTCGGTGTATGCGAAGAAAAACATCAGTGCTCTGGTGAGAATAATGCTGCTTTTTTCTTTTCTCGGTAGCATAGGTGATAGGCAAATGCTCAGGGTACAAAGTAGACAACTCCATCTTACTTCCTTTGGTGCTTCTCGAATGAAATTAATGTATGTATTGGGCTTCTTGCAAGGCTTCTGTTTCGAGCTCGGCTTGTTTATCGGCTATTTTTTGTTGCAGTTTTACAAGCGCACGGTTGATGAACGTTACCGATCGGTTTAGTTCTTTCACCGCATCGACAATCTCCTGAGTATCCATCGGCTCGTCAAAATTCAAATCGCTGACATCAAGGTGTTTTTCATCAAACAAAAACTTAGCCATGGTTATTCACCGTTTGTTCACACCGGATTAGATTCCGGAGAAGCTCCCCGTTAATTTTTAAAAATGCCTTCGAATACTGCCTGTATTTTCAAAGCCCAAAATGCGTGTTTTGAGTGGCCTCGCTGCGCTTACCAGCTAAGCGCGCCACCGGTTTGATATTCAATCACACGTGTTTCGAAAAAGTTTTTTTCCTTTCTCAGGTCCATAATCTCGCTCATCCAGGGGAAGGGGTTTTGTGCTCCTGCATAGGTCTCACCCAGGCCAAGCTGAGCTAGTCGCCGGTTAGCGATGAAATGCAAATACTCCTCCATCATGGCGGCGTTCATGCCAAGCACGCCTCGCGGCATAGTGTCCCGTGCATACGCAATTTCCAGCTCAGTTCCTTCCAGCACCATTTGTCTCACTTCCTGCTGGAATGGCTCTGTCCATAAATGAGGGTTTTCGAGTTTGATCTGGTTAATCACATCAATACCAAAATTGAGGTGCATACTCTCATCGCGCAAAATATATTGGAATTGCTCTGCAACCCCGGTCATTTTGTTACGCCGCCCCATAGATAGAATTTGTGTAAACCCGCAGTAAAAGAAAATGCCCTCGGTCACCACGTAAAAGCCAACTAAATTACGTAGTAACTCCTGGTCTGCTTGCGTTGTGCCGGTTTGGAAGTTGGCATCACTGATACCCTGTGTATGGGTAATGCTCCAGGCTGCTTTTTTGGCGACGGAGGGTACTTCCCGGTACATATTAAAAACTTCACCTTCATCCATACCCAGCGACTCAATACAATATTGATAGGCGTGTGTGTGAATCGCTTCTTCGAAGGCCTGGCGCAGCAGGTACTGGCGTGCTTCGGGGTTGGTAATATGCCTGTAGATGGCGAGTACCAGGTTGTTAGCCACCAGCGAATCTGCAGTGGAAAAATAGCCCAAAGAACGCATTACGATAGTTCGTTCGTCCTCGCTCAGGCCTTCTGCACTTTTCCAGGTGGCCACGTCCGCCGTCATATTGATTTCCTGAGGCATCCAGTGGTTTGCGCAGCCATCCAGGTACTTTTGCCATGCCCAGTCGTACTTGAAGGGCACCAACTGGTTGAGGTCTGCACGACAGTTGATCATTTGCTTATCGTCAACTTCGATACGGCTTGCGCCTACGTCAAGTTCTTCCAGACCGGGGGCCGGGTCCAAATCGGCTATGGCGTCCTTAGCCTGCTCAATACTAGTCATCGTTGAACGGCTTTTTTCTGTAGCCGAGGGCAGTGTTTCTAAGGCCTCGCTTGTGTATGCGTTTGTTGCCGGTTCTTTTATTTGCTGTTCACTTGTTGTGTTGTTGTCCTTCACTGGCTCTGGAGTGATATCACTCGCGTCTGTGCGCAAGGATGTAATGGTCTCATTGCTGATGATCTGATTGAGGCTGTTTTCTTCGGTGTAGTCGTCCCAGCTAAGCATGTATTTGAATCCGCATTTTCAGTCTTGTTTCGTTATTAAATAAGTAGAGTCCGGGGCGGGGACCGAGGCCCCCGCCGTCCAGACTTTCTCCCCCTTGTCTAACTCCCTGTACCCCAATTCATTACTGGCATGCATCGCAATCCGGGTCATCCAGTGAGCAGGCTTTTGGTATGTCCGCTGCACTTGCTGCGGTGTTTGCGCCGGATGAAACAGCATTGAGCGAACCCGTATCGATGGTTGATTTTTCGGTGCCGGTGGCTGCCAGTGCGCGTAAGTAGTAGGTTGTTTTTAAGCCCCGATACCATGCCATTCGGTATGTGATATCCAGTTTTTTTCCGTTTGCGCCGGAAATGTATAAGTTCAGGCTTTGTGCCTGGTCTATCCATTTTTGTCGGCGGCTTGCAGAATCCACAATCCAGCGGGGTTCTACTTCAAATGCAGTTGCATAGAGCAGCTTCAAATCGTCGGGAACCCGGTCAATTTTTAATACCGAGCCTTCGTAATATTTCAAATCGTTGACCATCACCGAGTCCCACAGGCCTCGATCTTTCAGATCGTGAACCAGGTAGGGGTTGGCCACAGTAAACTCGCCGGAGAGGTTCGATTTTACGTAGAGGTTTTGGTAGGTGGGCTCAATCGACTGGGAAACGCCAGTAATATTGGCAATGGTTGCCGTGGGTGCAATGGCCATTACATTGGAGTTGCGCATGCCGCAGGTAATTACCTGTTGTCTCAGGCTGCTCCAGTTAAACGTAATGGAGCGATCCTGTTCGATAAATTTTTCACCACGGTTTTTTGCGAGTATATCGATGGAGTCGATAGGCAATATACCCTGTTGCCAAAGAGAGCCCTCAAAACTGGAATAGCTGCCACGCTCCTGTGCCAATTCAGATGATGCCGAAATTGCGTAGTAGCTTACGGCTTCCATCGACCGGTCGGCGAATTCCACCGCCGCTTCGCTGCTGTAAGGTATACGCATTTTATAGAGAGCGTCTTGAAAGCCCATTATTCCAAGGCCTACAGGCCTGTGGCGCATATTTGAGTGTCGCGCTGTATCCACGGAGTAATAATTAATATCGATAACGTTATCGAGCATGCGCATTGCGGTGCTTATGGTGCGCTGCAGCTTTTCTTTGTTCAGGCTGCCGTTTTCGATATGTTGTGCAATATTGATTGAACCGAGATTACAAACGGCAATTTCATCATTGGCTTTAGTATTTAAGGTGATCTCGGTACACAGGTTGGAGGAATGGACCACACCCGCATGCTGCTGAGGGCTGCGTAAATTGCACGGGTCTTTGAAAGTAATCCACGGATGGCCTGTTTCGAACAGCATGCCAAGCATTTTTCGCCACAACTCAATCGCGCGTATTTTTTTGCTGGGTTTTATGTTTCCCGCTTCAGCTTCAGCTTCGTAGTAGCGGTAACGCTCTTCAAACGCTTGCCCGCTGAGATCGTGCAGGTCTGGCACGGTATTGGGTGTAAAAAGCGTCCACTCCTTGTCTTCAAATACACGCTTCATAAATAAATCGGGCACCCAGTTAGCGGTATTCATGTCGTGAGTGCGACGGCGATCATCGCCGGTATTTTTTCTCAGCTCCAGAAACTCTTCGATGTCCAGATGCCAGGTTTCCAGGTAGGCACATACTGCGCCTTTGCGTTTACCGCCCTGGTTCACCGCCACAGCGGTATCGTTGGCAACTTTCAGGAAGGGAACCACGCCCTGGGATTTGCCATTGGTGCCTTTTATGTAGGAGCCCAGCGCGCGAACGGGAGTCCAGTCATTTCCCAGTCCGCCGGCCCATTTTGAGAGCATGGCGTTGTCCTGTACTGCACCGTAAATACCGTGTAAGTCGTCTGGTACGGTAGTGAGATAACAGGAAGACAACTGTGGCCTTAATGTGCCCGAATTGAACAGGGTCGGCGTTGAGCTCATATAATCGAAGGACGATAACAGGCGATAAAACTCCACCGCCCTGGCATTTTTATCGTTTTCCTTTGCCGCCAGTCCCATCGCCACACGCATAAAAAAGACCTGTGGTAATTCAAAGCGGATTTCGTCGCTATGAATAAAGTAACGGTCATAAAGGGTTTGCAGACCGAGGTAGGTAAATTGATTATCTCGCTCAGAAATCAAGGCTTTACCCAGTGCTTCCAGGTCAAACTCAAGTAGCTCGGGCGACAACAGCTCAAGCTCTATGCCTTTTTGAATGTAGGCTGCCAAAGCCTTTGGATAGAGTGTTTGCATTTCCGAGGAGGTTGCTTGTGGGGCAATCTTTAAAAAGCTCAGTGCTTCTGCCCGTAGTTTGTCCAACAGCAAACGTGCAGTGGCATAGGTGTAATTCGGTTCTTTTTCCACCAGTGTTCTGGCAGATATTACCAGCGAGGTATTAACATCTTCGCTGCTTACACCTTCATAGAGGTTACGCATGGCCTCTTTGAGAATGGCCTCTACCTGCACATCTTTTAAACCGGCGCAGGCCTCTGTAACAATGGTTTGCAAACGCAGAATATCCAGGGGGGCCTTACTGCCATCGGCCTGGGTGACCTTAATTTCCGGGTAATCGACATTGGAGTGAGAGAGTTTTTCTTTCTCCGCTCTAAGCTTCGCCCGTTCTGCCCGGTACAGCACATAGTCCCGCGCCACTTTGTGTTCACCTGCGCGCATCAGGGTTAGCTCAACCTGATCCTGTATTTCTTCAATGTGGATAGTGCCACCCGAAGGCATGCGGCGTTTAAAGGTTGCTGTTATCTGCGAGGCGAGTCCGGCAACCGTTTCGTGTATGCGGCTTGATGCGGCAGCAGTTCCTCCCTCCACTGCCAGAAAGGCTTTGGTCATCGCAATCGAGATTTTGTCATCAGTATAGGGAACAAGCGTGCCGTTTCGCTTAATCACCCGCAGTTGTCCGGGTGTTGTAGAGTTCATCGCTGAACTCCCGCCGGTAGCTGCACCTGGCTTGAGTGCCTGGCTTACATCACCGGTGTTTTCTGTTATCTGCATAAATCGGGTCCGTTCTCTGTGCCTGCCCGTCTCTACCCACCGCCCACCCATATTGCAGGTACAAAAAAGGGCCGGCCGCACCAAAATGGGGGCTAAGCGAACTTGTGTATGATCAATGGTGAAACACCATATATTGGGGTTGTATTTGATTTAGATACAAGATAATGCGGTTTTTACCAATATGCAAGGCGGAAACTGTGATGGTTTCTTGTGGGTAAAGTGTGGGTAGGGTTGTGGATAAGTGAGCGCTTACCGGGGAGCCTGCGGGGTAAAGCGGTTTGTGGCTTATTCATACCTTTGTAGTAAATCTATAATATTTTTTTCTTAAATGTGTCACAGCTTATAGCTGTTTTAATTCAGTTCCAGTTCAGCGAATACACTGCACAATCTTCATTAACAAGATCATTGCTGTCCCATTAACTATTTCGTCGCCAGGTCGAAACTCTCGATTTTAAAAGGGCTTGGAGATTACTAGCTTTGGCGCAGACATGAATCCGGTATTTGCCACTGCTACACGCTGCAAGTACGTCCC